>Ga0041059_1000320_pt1 | contig 34559 bp, 31 predicted proteins | sample AraColnosormetaG_FD_56232 | JGI IMG/M metagenome (GOLD analysis project Ga0041059, IMG submission 56232) | Arabidopsis roots microbial communities from North Carolina, USA - Col MF nosort | ecosystem: Host-associated > Plants > Roots > Unclassified | place: USA: North Carolina | collected...
AATATAATAAAATCGATTTGCCGTTAAAAAAAAAAAAAAAACATTGATTGGTTTAGGGATTGCCACGTATGCATTAATTTATGTGAGTTCATATCTTCTCGCAGGCGCGCATGTTCACCGCCGACGAAAAGATTACTGTATCTCTAATCGTCTTCCAGAATGCTGACGAAAACCAACGACAGCCGTTTGATTGACCGGAGCTCCGGCTTCGATCAACGGACAGGAATCTATCACAGTCTTCGTCCCTCTCTTTCTCTACCTCCTATAGATCAACCTCTCTCCGCCGCCGAATTCGCGCTTTCTCTCCTACTCAAATCCTCACCACCTGCCACCGCCGGGAAAAACATTGAAGCCTTAACCTACCTAGTTAACTCGAGCTCTGGTGATAACCTCACTTATGGAGAGCTTCTTCGTAGAGTTCGTTCTCTTGCTGTATCTCTCCGGGAGCGATTTCCTTCTCTTGCCTCCAGAAATGTCGCTTTTATCCTCTCTCCTTCTTCGTTGGACATACCAGTGCTTTACTTAGCTTTGATGTCGATCGGTGTTGTTGTTTCACCGGCGAACCCAATCGGATCTGAATCGGAGGTGAGTCATCAAGTCGAAGTCAGTGAACCAGTAATTGCGTTCGCGACATCGCAGACGGTTAAGAAGCTTCAATCCTCTTCTTTGCCTCTCGGAACTGTTCTGATGGACTCGACTGAGTTTCTCTCCTGGTTAAATCGATCGGATTCTTCATCGGTTAATCCATTTCAGGTTCAGGTCAACCAATCGGACCCTGCCGCTATCCTCTTTTCCTCTGGAACAACCGGGCGGGTCAAAGGCGTTTTGCTCACTCACCGTAACCTAATCGCCTCGACCGCCGTATCTCACCAACGGACTCTCCAAGATCCGGTTAATTACGATCGCGTTGGACTGTTCTCGCTTCCGCTCTTCCACGTGTTTGGTTTCATGATGATGATTCGAGCCATCTCGCTTGGAGAGACATTGGTGCTTTTAGGGAGATTTGAACTCGAGGCGATGTTTAAGGCGGTGGAGAAATATAAGGTTACTGGTATGCCTGTATCTCCTCCGTTGATTGTAGCGTTGGTCAAATCGGAGCTCACGAAGAAGTACGATCTCCGGTCGTTGCGTTCCCTTGGCTGCGGAGGAGCTCCACTCGGCAAAGACATCGCAGAGAGGTTTAAGCAGAAATTCCCAGATGTAGATATTGTACAGGTAATAACTGATAAGACAGTTAGTGTCAAAATATGACTTTGTATATAGGACTGTGTCCAGTTTCATGATACTTGGTTTTCATCAAGATTTTGAATCATTTATATGACTTTTAACTTTCTGGTTTGGTGATGGCTTACAGGGCTATGGCTTGACAGAGAGCTCGGGACCAGCTGCCTCAACGTTTGGACCTGAAGAGATGGTAAAATATGGCTCAGTTGGTCGTATCTCTGAGAATATGGAAGCCAAAATTGTTGATCCATCCACCGGAGAATCCTTGCCACCGGGAAAAACTGGTGAACTCTGGCTCCGAGGACCAGTCATCATGAAAGGTATCATAAAACATATGCAATAGTTGAGGAACATGCAATGTGCTGAGCTGGTGTAAACTAAATGACTTTGCATATAAGAATCTAGGACTGTCAAATTATATCAAGACTTTGACCATTAATGTGACTTTGCATATAAGAATCTAGGACTGTGTCAAATTAAATCGAGACTTGTGACTTTGCATAGAAGAATCTAGGACTGTGTAACAAATGCAATAGTTTGAGGAACATTCAAGAGCTTTCACTAAATGACTTAGCATATAAGAAGAAATCTAGGACTCAGTCGGATTTCATGATCCTTGAAGTCTAATGTCTTCATCAAGATTTTGATCATTGATGTGACTATAAACCTGTGATTAATGGGCACAGGTTATGTGGGAAACGAGAAAGCGAGTGCGGAGACAGTAGACAAAGAAGGGTGGTTAAAGACTGGTGATCTCTGTTATTTTGATTCGGAAGATTTTCTATATATTGTTGATCGGCTAAAGGAGCTAATCAAATACAAGGCTTATCAGGTAAATTTTACGAGTCAGAAGAAGAAGATATAGTCTTTAGAGTTTAATATTAATCAAAAGCGTCATCTTATAGGTTCCACCGGTAGAGTTGGAGCAGATTCTTCACTCGAATCCAGATGTGATTGATGCTGCAGTTGTTCCGTGAGTCTTTTAAACTCAAATTTGTAACTTCTTGAAATGTGTTTCTGATACTGACATGGATCATGAATTCAAGGTTCCCTGACGAGGATGCAGGAGAGATTCCAATGGCTTTCATAGTGAGAAAACCAGGAAGCAATCTCAACGAAGCGCAAATCATTGATTTCGTAGCTAAACAAGTAATGCTCATTGCTCTAGAATGTTGGTTATATTAATTTTTAGTACAAGTAGACAGAACAATTAGATTTGATGTTTTGGTTTGCTTATGTAACTATTTGTGTGTAGGTTACTCCGTACAAGAAGGTAAGACGAGTTGCTTTTATAAATGCAATCCCAAAAAATCCTGCTGGCAAGATTCTGCGTCGGGAGCTTACTAAAATCGCTGTGGATGGCAATGCATCAAAACTTTGAGATAACCGGCTGGTTCATATATTATTGTGTCGGTTTTCAGTGAAAATGGGATCTAATTACCGGTTCAGACGAAATGTAGCTTACATTCTTACTACACAAGATTTAATGTAATATTGACCGTTCGATTAACAACGTGAGTATTATTATTTATAGCATCGTCATTCGTCACCGTCACCGTCCAAACAATAAACGACTAGTTTCGTGTTCATTAATTAGATCCAACGGCTGTAATACGTAGCTCACGTTCTTTTGGTACACCCGCAAACATTAGATAAATCTGTGAAATAGAAAAGGGAATTATTGGAGCAGCCGACCTATTACGATTATAAAACAAAGGGTAAAGTAATAATAGAGCCACTTGACAAAATTGAAAAACGCGTCTCCGAGAGGAAAATTTAGAGAAAAGCTTCTCGCGATCGCATCGGGCTCGTAGATCGATCTCCTCCTCCATCCAATCTTCCGTTTTCGTATTCACCGTCCGGTAAGACCTTCCGGTACTTGTGAATCGGAGAAGAGGAAGGAGAAAAATTATCGCGTTCCTGGAAATTGAATTTCTAGGGTTTCGTTTTTTTCTGAATTATTCTGATTCTGATTTCGTCAAGGGTGTTTTTCTTAATTGGTTGATTGATCGTCTTTCTAGTTCAATTGTTGAAAAGTAATTGAACATCTATTGAAATCTGCTTCTCGTGATTTGATTCTGGGTTTCGTTGATTGGTTTTTTTCGAGGGGTTTGTTTGTTTTATCCTTTTTTATTTCTATAAGATCAATTTCTCATTGAGAAGAATACGATGGCAGCAGGGGGTGTTGATGTTTCCAGAAGTTCCGTTGCTGTCAAAAAAGACTACGACTTTTACAGGAATGGTTCTCGTGATGTGTATGTTCGACAGAGTGGTAGAGATGACGAGAGGCGTCAAATCAAAAGGCCTAGTGACCATGATCTCAGGAGGAATGATGGGCGTCACCGATCACGGTTGGCATATGAGAAAGGGGAACTACGGGAGGAAGCAGAGGTTCAGAGACCCTCTGAGAAAAGGAGGAAGTTTTCACCCATCGTGTGGAATGCAGAAAAAGTGGGTAGAGCTCCATCTAGGGAGAAGACCAAGTCTCCTTTCCCTGTTCCGACTACAACTGTGATATCCAATCAGGCTGTTGCTGGTAAGACTACTTCAAACGATCAAGTGAATGCCTTGATGTCGCCAGAACCTAGTTATCTTGCTCCAGTGCAGCCTTCAGAAGCCCTGCTGGCTGTGAAACATCCTGTTGATGATTTGGAGGAGGGTCAGTTGGAGGAAGAACAGGTGATGCAGGAGGATGTAAAGGAGGGTCTGTTGGAGGAAGAACAAGTGATGCAGGAACCAAATATAAAGACATCTAGGTGGGGGACAGGTTTGACTTCCCCAAAGGAGGAGTTAATATCTGTTAACGTTTCCAAGACTAATAGATGGAACAGGAGCAGTTTGACACCGGAGTGCGAGGAAGTAATGGTGTCTGAAGAACAGCAGTGCTATTCGTCTGGATCTGGCAGTGGACATCTCAGCGTAGAGAAGCTTAGTGCAGATGGAAATTCTGGTCGTGAGTATTATAGTTCTGATCATGATGAGTTAGAACATGAAGATCAAGATTCTTTAACTCCGGGAGAGATGAACATGATGTTTGGGAGCAGGTCTGTGAATGAATTTCAGAAGCTAAACAAGATAAATGAAGGAACATATGGAATTGTTTACAAAGCAAGGGATGAGAAAACAAAAGAGATTGTTGCGCTCAAAAAGATCAAGATGAAGGAAGATAGGTTCGAAGAAGAGTATGGATTCCCTTTGACATCATTGAGGGAAATTAACATACTTTTGTCATGCAATCACCCTGCGATTGTGAACGTGAAGGAGGTTGTGGTTGGAGGGAAAAACGATAATGATGTTTATATGGTCATGGAACACTTAGAACACGACCTGAGGGGAGTAATGGATAGAAGGAAGGAACCTTTTAGCACTAGCGAAGTCAAGTGCTTGATGATGCAGCTGTTGGATGGTTTGAAATACCTCCACACAAATTGGATTATCCACAGGGATCTGAAGCCATCTAATCTTCTGATGAACAATTGTGGGGAGTTAAAAATATGTGATTTTGGGATGGCGCGCCAGTATGGGAGCCCTATCAAGCCTTACACCCAGATGGTTATTACCCAGTGGTACAGGCCACCTGAACTTCTTCTAGGAGCAAAAGAGTACTCTACAGCAGTTGATATGTGGTCAGTGGGTTGCATTATGGCTGAACTGTTGTCTCAAAAGCCTTTGTTCCCGGGTAAGAGTGAGCTTGACCAACTTCAGAAGATCTTTGCGGTCCTTGGAACACCAAACGAAGCAATATGGCCTGGGTTCTCATCATTTCCGAATGCTAAAGCCAAGTTTCCTACACAGCCTTACAATATGTTACGTAAGAAGTTTCCAGCTATTTCATTTGTAGGTGGTCAAATTCTTTCTGAACGTGGATTTGATTTGCTGAACAGTCTACTAACTTTGGACCCTGAGAAACGTCTAACAGTGGAAGATGCTCTCAACCATGGTTGGTTCCATGAAGTCCCGTTACCAAAATCCAAAGATTTCATGCCGACATATCCTCCAAAGCGGTAACTGAGAAAAAACGTGCTATCATTTGGACGAGAGGATGTCAACAAATACACAGGGAAGTCGACTGGTCGTATTTTGGTATTTTCCTTTTTACTCAAAAGACTTGCTTTCATCTATTCTTAACTCAGTTGCGTTGCTTTGTTGCCTGGAGATTCAGGGCATTCTAGTGTACCATTTATTCGGATTCATGTGTAAATATGAGTGGTCCGTAAAACTGAAAGGTGTGTTTCTCTCTTTTCGTTAGGACCCTAATGTTATTGCTATCAAGAGTTGTACACACTATTGACTCACATGCTTTAATGGAAGAGATCTCAGTATTCACTTTCTCTCTCTAGTAATTGGGTTGGGATGGTTATTGTTTATGTCCTCATATTTCTTCTGTGCATTGTTTTTATTCACGAGGTAAACGCAAAGAGTTTATCACAAACGTGAGAATGGAAGTTGACATCAGTAAGTTTATTTTGATTACTTATTTACCACGCTCTGTTATCAATGTTGGTTTGTTGTTCGACGTCCCTTTGTCTTTGAGGTGCTCGTATTTGGTCTGTTGGCAGTGAGAAAAAGATGATTCATGATGAGTTTCTGTGGACATAGGAGGTATGGCAGTGGTTTTTTTCATGTTAATCCGAGAATTAAGGGATTTGGGATAAAAAGCTATATAGAAAGAAGCTAAAATAAGTTTGTCTTCAACACTATAACCCTTTGTCCTCCTTTCTTTTTAACTTCTGTAAACAGCTAAGCTAAATCAAGTTCATTTCAATAACGAATAAACTAGAATCAGCATTACCTTTGACGAGGCCATAAACAGAAAGGATATTACACAACACACAACAGTGATCAATATGAGGAAAAGCTTCTTTTGCGAGATGATCTGCATCGTTTCGGTCCTTAGTCTTTTGCTCCCAGCTCCTTACCATATGTCATTGTGCAGCTTCAGCTGTCTATTACCATTTAACAATCGGTAATGTTTCAACAATCACTTTTGTAAATTCCCTTTCCCATATTCCAAACTCCTGTAGAATCAAATCTCATATTGTAGTTGGAATTTTTCAAAACGAGGTTTCTAAATTAGTTTTCTCTATATCAGATAACCAACAATGATATTTTGTTCGAACCTTTGGTCGATTAAAGAGAACAGATAATGATTGCCACATCATCTGATTTCTCTAATGATACAGAATTTCATAAACAAATATATAGAAACGAAATACTGATTTATCAAGTTTAAAATTAACTAAAGAATGCCCTAGTCATGGGTCCTCCTTTCCAAAACTGTACAAGTGTCCCAGACAAAACGACCAGTTTAAAAGCCCTTATCGAGACATCACACATTACCTTTTTTAAACTTTACCGACTCTGACACCATCAGATCCACACGTGGCGAGAATTCATTTGGCCACTTTCCCCAATTAGGGTTCTTGGGCGTGGTTTTGATGGTGATTCAGTCTACCTTTTTCTCTCTGTCATCGAACCTCTCTATATTTAGTATTTCCTTATCTTCTTCAGCTGTCAGATTATAATTGGGTGAACATGTTCGATTTTATTGTTTAGTGTTGATAGGATTTAGTACTTGTCTTATATTTATAAAATAAATAGCCAAGGTTTGTCGATGGTGAGCATTTAAATTCGGGGTTCTTTTTTTTGTTGTTTGAATTAGTAACTAACGATGTTTTATCATTGGTTCCTTCATATCCAACGAAATGACAAAATATCACCTTTTTCTCAAATTTTGTAACTATTGATTCTTAAAAAAACATGGTACATCTGTTAAGTGTCTGTAATTTTTGATGTGTTTATGTATAGTTTTAATTTTTTTACATCAATGCATAAAGCGAAATGTTTTTGGTCATGTATATACAGTATGTGTTTTTCTTACAACAAATATATTACTGATGATATACGATTATATATATACGTATATAATATATGATTAAGAAATGATATGTTATATAGTCCGTAACGGATAAGATTGCTTTGTCCCATATGCATATTATATCATTAATGATATTTTTCATTTTTCGTTATTCATCCGTTATATTTTTCATTTTTCATTTGTCCCATATGCATATTATATCAGTAGTATGTTTCGATGGTGGTTTTATGTTGAAACTGTTGGCTATCGTATTATATAATTAATTAGGTATAGAATCAGCAGGTGAGGGTGAGAGCAAAGGTAGTCAATTTTATTCATTTGTTTAATATATACGTAGTAATCAATGTCTTTAAGCCAAATATAATTTGATCTGATCCAACCCAAAAAGATTGTATTTGTGCATCCTTCTTCTTTTAGTAACTATGACATGTTTTTGATAATTGCATTTACTATCTGTAGGGACGTCAAGTAGAACCACTAAAATCATCTATACTTTAATGATCAAGATTACATTGTTGAATTAAAACTTTAGCTACATCAACTCTATACGGTATATCGTGTTTTCCTTGCAACAAAATATGTAATAACGAAAAATGGAAGATGAGATATCGAATGTTAAAGAATCAAACCTAACTCTCAAGTCTCAACATCAGTCATCAGTTTCGTCCACATTCATGAATGTATAAATATATATGGACTAATTATTAAGCCTTGGTTAATTAAATAATGAGATTGTTTGTGTAAATTATAGTTGTAAGTTGATAAGCTAATTACATATCTCTACGTGTCCTCTTGCGTGCAACGTACAACGCAACACAAACCCATCAGATTTTTCTTGATGCCATCTCGAACTGCCTTCCGAATCTACTTTATTTCTATGTTACTATATTGGATTTTTAATAAGATTTTGACTCTCATGTCCATATATACTTTTTCCGAATCAATTGTATGATTATATTTAAGATGGCTCCATGATACCGTCACTCCCTCATGATTTTTATTTATACGCCATCCAATGTTCCTTCTTTCCCTTTCATAAAAGAGGTGGCCTAACTTCATTGGCACAAAATTCCTCTTTGGACATGAGATCATCGACCTTGTCCCGTTAATAAAGATTTGAGATCTAGAGTCACGATCACCTTTAGTTGATTAAGATTATATTCCACTAAATTAAATTCAGAATCGGTCAATGATAATGTATGAACCCTCATCTCTTGGACCATGCCTAACATTACCTTTTTTTTTTCATTTCGATGTACTATATTTTAACCTAATTTTGGCATTTATTCATGATTATCTGTTTTTAGGCCAAACAAATTAGTATACTATTCAGGTACTAAAGTAGTAAACACAAGGGTCAAAGTGATTATTAGCTAACCACGGGACCTACTAATTAATTATATACTATTAGACCAGATTAGGTTCTCAATTCCGTTCCTTATGTATACGTCTAATTATAAAAATCTCGAATGCTAACATCATATTTTTTTCATCCGCGCTTTGATTGAACAACCGAATATAAGAATCAAATATATACCTTCATGTCAAATATTAATTAGACCAATATACTGAGAACTTCGAATTTTCCAATAACAAAACACCGACCATTTTTAAAACATTAAATTACAATAAGTACTGCTTAATTTGTGATAAAAAAAAAATAGTACAAGTTTAATTATATTTCTATGTCATGCCATTTTTGAATAGTTTTTTTTGTCGTTTTAGAAAATAGTTTTAAACATAAATTCGATTCATTTTTCATGTCCATTACAGAAGGAAAAAGAGCATGTGCAAGTGCAACGGTGATAAGCGTATTCTAGACAAAGACACGCGTATCAACCCAACACTTGTCATCTTCAGAGTCCCTATATAAACCCCTTCACACACACCTCTCTTCATTATTCTTCAAAGCTCCCACTAAAACCTATTAAGAGAGAAAGATATATACAGAGAGAGATCATGGACGGTAGGGGAGGTTGTTGCATAGCCAGATATGGTGGTTACGGTGGTCGCTACGGTCTCTCCAAAGCAGATCGAATCATGCTTCGTTTTCGTCCCATTGCTCCTAAACCGGCCAGCGACGGTGGAAGTGTCTCTCTCACCGGGAAGAGCGGCTCCACCACAACTACAAGTGGTGGAAGCTCCGATCTCTCAGGTAAATCTGGGAGAGGAAAGAGAAAGTATCAAAAAGATTGTTCCGGTGGGAACTCCCGAAGGTGCAATAAGAAGAAGAGAGATCTAAGTGGAGACACTGCTACTACCACGGCGGTTACATTGTCTCTTTTACCAGAGACGCCTGAGAAACGAGTTTTTCCAGATCTGAATGCTTTTCCGGTGGAGAAGCAGAAGCGAAACGGTCCTTTATGGCTGAGTTTCAACGGCGGTGGTGAGATTTTAACGCCGTACAAAACGGCGGAGATATCACGAAGGACGGTGGTGGTTTCGTCGTGTGTGACGGTTGAGCGTGTGACTGACGCTTGGATCGACGGTTATGGATTAGGGGAGACAAATCAGGAGAGGAAGATGAATCTAGTGGAAGACACGTGTCCTGGTTTTATATCGGACGGTGTAGGGAGAGTCACGTGGACCAATGAGGCGTATAAGAAGATGGCTAGAGAAGATATTAATATTCCGATGGAGGAAGGTGTACCGGAGGATATTAGTTACGATAATTTTCACGTGAACGTACGGTTAGTGATGAAGGAGAGGCCGATGCTAACGTACCCAGCTTTCACATGCAGAGTGAGATTACAGTACACGTGTCAAGATCGAGAAAGAGGATCCGTCACGGTGCCTTGTGACGTGTGGAGAATGGACGGCGGTGGTTTTGCGTGGAGGCTTGACGTTAAGGCAGCTTTGTGTCTGTGACGTTCTTTCATTCGCCACCGTTGGATTTACAATGGTGAAAATGATGAATGGTCCCGATCGTATCGTATCACACATGGCCCTTCGTAGAACTAAAAATATAGCAAGTGATAAACTTTGGTTATTTAATTTTCACCTTGAACATATGTTTCTGTGTTTTATTTTTTAGTTTGCTTTCTTCTTTAGTTAGTATTTTGTTTATAAAATGCTGTTTTCTCTAAATTGCTAATCTCAAATTTATGTTTTTTTTTGTTTTGCTTAAAAATTTCAAGAAAGTTGTATATATGTATGCCTTTTACAATCATTAAAGTTTTTCTTTTTCACATTGTTCGTTTTCATGTCATTTAAGCTTGAAGATGAAATTGTCAACATTCGTTTGCAAAGGTGTTAACATAATAAACAGTCTTCCCAAGCCCATACAAGAGCATTACGTAGAAAAATAAATAGTTTACTAATGGGTAGCCTCATGATATTCACTAATGGGCCTGAAAATCAAAAGATTCATAGGCACGTGTAATTCAATCGCGCTATTTACAGGGCGCGTTTAGTGGATAAAATAGTCAAAATAGTGGAGACAATGTCGGTCGGTATCCGCGTCTATTACACGCGCTATAGTAACACGTGTAATCTATTAATTCTTGCGATTTGGAGTATTAATACTCACGCGCTCCAAGATCTTTTCTCAAAACAATTAGAGATCCAGATTCACTAGATTGCACCGTAGCCTTCACAGCCGTTAGATCTAAATATCGACGGTACATATCGAAAGGATAATTGTAGCCGTCTAGATTTGGTTGGCTGGAATTTAACGGCTTAGATTCGATTAAAGGCGGCGGGCTGCTCATCTCTTCGGATCTATAAGTAGAGAAGCAAATTGTTCGTTATTCTTCGTAAGTCTCTCTCTCTCCTCTCACCTCTTTCGTTTTTTCGAATTTTTTTTTAGTTTTCCATTCGAAAAGATATCCAGAAGCTCTCGATCTAGGGTTTTCCAAATCGATTTTGGTACCTTTTTTTTGACTCAGTCGAGGGTTTTTCTAGGGTTTCGATTAGCTTTTTTGCCAATTGCCGTTGAGGAAGATACTTCTTCGGTGAATTTGATTTGATTTTGACCTGAGGGAGAAGCAAGAAGCTTAGACCAATTGGGATTCTCAGTTTGGTAAGTCAACGTGCAATTCATAGGAATTCATCATCGGATTGATTTGGTAATCGCATTCTTGTGATATTTTTTCGGGGAATTGTGTTTTGGCTCGATAACGATGAATGGTGTCTATAGATTCATTGTTGAAGATATCTGCAAGATTTTTGGAGCAAAGGCATAAAAGCATTACTTGCTTGATTTTTTTTTTTAGTTTGTTTTATATTCTAATTTGATGGTGTGAAGACGATTAACTCTGAAAAGCGAATGAACTGTTGGGTTTCTGGTTTATAGCAAACGATGGGTAAAGCGCGGAAACACTCTAGAGGGAGACCATCAGGCTTTGTTCCTGATTACATGCAAGCTGTTGAGCCTGATGAATTTGTTTACTCAGAGAGGATGAATTCTGAGGCGTCTCCTCCACTGAAAAGGAGACGTTTTGGTTTGAATGGAGATAACAATGGCGTTTCTAAAGAGGTTTTGTCTCTGTCAAAGATGTCGAGGTCTGAGAGAAAGAATTTAGTTCACAAGTTGAAGATGGAGCTTCAACAGGTCAGGGACCTTAGTAAGAAGATTGCATCTTTCAGTTCAGACACTGTTCTGTTGTCGCCATACAATGATCATAGCTGCAGTGATGGGCCTAGGAGGCCGCCACCAGAAAACTTTGCTACATTTGTTGGGTCACAGGGCAAAAAGCGCCCTCCTGTGCGCAGTGATAAGCAGCGGAATAAGAAAGGTCCATCTCGATTAAATGTCCCAACAAGTTATACTGTTGCTTCAGTGATGAAGGAGTGTGAGACGTTACTCAATCGTTTATGGTCACATAAGTCGGGGTGGCCATTTCGTACTCCAGTTGATCCAGTGATGTTGAATATTCCAGACTATTTTAATGTGATTAAACATCCAATGGATCTTGGAACGATACGAAGCAGGCTGTGTAAAGGTGAATACTCTAGTCCTTTGGACTTTGCAGCAGATGTGCGTCTTACATTTTCAAATTCTATAGCTTACAATCCACCAGGAAATCAGTTCCATACTATGGCTCAGGGTATCAGTAAATATTTTGAATCGGGATGGAAAAGTATAGAGAAAAAAATACCTATGTCTAAACCACCAGTTATTCCCCTAACCAGTTCTGCTTCTCTGGAGTCTGAAATCCCTTTCGAAGTAGCACCGATGAGAAAGAAGGAAGCTGCAATGAACGATAACAAGCTGAGGGTGGAACCTGCTAAGTTGGTCATGACAGATGGTGAGAAGAAAAAATTAGGCCAAGATCTGATGGCATTAGAAGAAGATTTCCCTCAAAAGATTGCTGATCTCCTGAGAGAGCAAAGTGGCAGTGATGGTCAATCTGGAGAAGGTGAGATTGAGATAGATATAGAAGCGCTTTCTGATGAAATCTTGTTCATGGTTCGGAAACTCCTGGATGACTATTTAAGGGAGAAAAAGAAATCCATGGAAAAGAGCGAACCTTGTGAGATGGAGGTAAAGAACCTCTCTGATTATTTTTAGTAATCGTTTGTGTGCACTTGGAAATGTTGACATTTGACTTTTGGTTTTAACTTTTCTTTTACAGATTGTTCATGACTCTGGATTCAGTAATTCCCCTTTGCAGCCTAGTAAAGGTATGTTTTTGCTATTTAATTTGATGTCGAAAATGATTTCCTTCAGTAATCTGAGTATCTGATGTACTCATAATCACAGGTGATCTGCAAATTGACGAGGATGTTGACATAGTTGGTGGGAATGACCCCTCGGTCTCAAGCCATCCTCCTCTTAAGATAGAAAAAGATGCTGCATGTAGAAATAATGAAAGCAGCAGTTCGAGTAGCTCTAGTAGTGAATCAGGCTCTTCATCTAGTGGTTCGTGTTTATGCGAGCCTTCTTCTATTTCCTTAGAATAATCATTTTGTTTCTCTTAAATAGTGCATTGATTTGTACAGTTTGTAAGAATAGTTAAGATTGGAAATAAAGTAACTTTTCTATTGAAATGATTAGTATTGGACTCCTGAGTCTTGTTTTGTAATTTGAGCCTACGTCGTGTCCCATATTATCTTTTCGATGCTTTTTCTCTGCTCTAGTAAGTGTGGTTATTCCCTTGCTATAGAGGATATTATAGTTAGTTTCTGTGGTTATCGTTTATGACGAATGAATTAAGTTCTTACATTGTGGTTTGGCAAACTGTAGAATTGATTCCTTTGCTTTATTTTTACTCATAGGAAGTGCTTTTTATACTGATGTGTTCTGTGATTATCTTTCAGATTCTGATTCTTGTAGTTCCTCTGGGAGTGAAACAGATTCTATTAAAGCTTCAAAACCCACAAGTAGAGAGGTATATCTAACAGTGGAATAACTTATGTTATGGAGTCTCTGTGTTTGGATGTTGCTCTAATTTCTGCAAGATTTTTCATTTACTCACCAATATTTCCATGGACTATTTGCAATCATAAAAGTGAAATTACTACAGAAAAATAAGTATAGTCTCCTCTTTAATTTAGGAAAAAAAGCAACCAGGAGTTGGTATAGACAAAAAAGAGGATGATAGCAACAGTGAGAAGATAGTTGTAAATGGTTAGTCTCTTTATAATTGATGTATGCAAGTTGGAGTGCTCGGATATAGAAGTCTTCCCGACACTCATTCTTTGTTCTCTGTAGATTCTTTGAATGAATTGGATCAACTTGAGCATACTGTTGGGGAAAAGTCAACCACCATGGATGCAGTAGTTCTCGTTCCAGATGGTAAGAAATGAAAGTTAAGGAAGGTTGGAGATGGTAATAGATGTTTATTTTCAGATCATGAGTTTACCTGTCATGCTTTGGTATTATAGAGGAGACTGCTCCACCTGAGAGGCAAATTTCCCCAGATTCCCCAGATAAGCGTTACCGCGCGGCTTTCTTGAAGAATCGTTTTGCTGATACCATTATGAAAGCTCGAGAGAAGGCTTTTACCAAGGTTGAATTTTTAAGTGTCCGATCTACTGTGTTGACGAAAAAGCTCGCCTGAACTTGTGGATTGTTTTAATCAAAAAATTTAATGCATCAAATTTCAGGGTGAAAAAGGGGATCCTGAAAAATTGAGGATAGAAAGAGAGGAGTTTGAAAAACGGCTACGGGAAGGTTGGATTGTAGTGCATTCGAGTGTGCTTATGTACCCATAATTCCTAACTAAATACTTTTATTTTTAATTCTTGCGATTTCCGTTTGATTAGAAAAAGAACGGTTACAAGCCGAGGCCAAAGCAGCTGAGGAGGCTCGGAGAAAAGCCAAAGCAGAAGCCGCAGAAAAAGCGAGGAGGGAAAGAGAGCAAGAGAGAGAAGCTGCACGTCAAGCTTTACAAAAGGTATAAAAGACTTTTCGAGTTTCTCTTCTATTATTCAGAGCCCTACCATGGTGTACAATCATGATAAATGACTTTCTGGTCTGTTGCAGATGGAAAAGACAGTGGAGATAAACGAGGGCATACGGTTTATGGAAGACCTCCAGATGCTTAGAGCTACAGGTACAGAAGGTGATCAATTACCGACTTCCATGGAAGTGATGAGTCCCAAGTTTAGTGAGGATATGTTGGGTTTGGGTAGTTTCAAGATGGAAAGCAACAGTAATCCATTAGAACATCTAGGTCTGTATATGAAAATGGATGAGGATGAGGATGAAGAAGAAGACCCGCCACACTTTAGCCAGAGAAAAGTAGAAGACAATCCCTTTGACAGAAGTGAAAAACAGGAACATAGTCCTCACAGAGTAGAAGGAGAGGATCAACTCGTTAGCGGAAATGAAGAGCCGGTGAGCCAAGAGGCACATGATAATGGGGACCAAGAAGATGGAAAACCCATAAACCCAAATGAAATAGAACGACAACTGGAGAATATGCCAGAGCAAGAAAGTGGAGTTGGTGACAAGGAAGAGCAAGAAACTGAAGTTGTCGATATGAGAAAGCAAGAAAATGAAGTTGTTGATATGGGAGTGGAAGAAGTACATCCCCTTGACCGAAGTGAAGGGCGTACACTCAGTCCTCACAGAAAAGAGAGAGAGGACCCACGTGCTAGCGGTAATGAAGAATCGGTAAGCGAAAAGGCACAAGATTATGAGAACCAAAGAGATGAAAAAATCAATCAAAGCGAGAGAGAAGAACAATTGGAGAATGTGCTAGAGCAAGAAAGTAGTAGAGATGATGATACAGGAGAGCAAGAAACTGAAGTTGTCGGAGTAGGAAAAGAACTTTCCCTTGACAAAAGTGAAGGACAAACACTTAGTCCTCACAGAGAAGAGGGAGAGAACCAACTCGATTGTGGAAACGAAGAACTGGTAAGCCAAAAGACACAAGATAATGGGAACCAAGAAGATGAAAAATCCATCAATAAAATTGAAGGAGAAGAACAATTGGCGAATGTGCCAGAGCAAGAAAGTAGAGTTACTGAAAAAGAAGAACAAGAAACTGGAGTTGTCGACTTGGGAGAGCAAAAAAGCGAAGTTGTCGAAAAGGGGGTAGAAGAAAATGAAGCTGTTGACAATGGTGAGGGAGTGCAAGGAACTGAAGTTTCGGACAAGGGAGGAAACGAAACTGTAGTTGATGGCAATGGAAAGGTAGAAACCGAAGTTGTGGACAAGGCAGGGCAAAAAACTGACCTTGTTGACCAGGGAGAGGAAGATATAGATGTAGAAATTGATTGATGAAGTCTTTTTTCCGGGTCTTGTTAAAAGCAACAAGATGAAAAGAAAAAGTTGGGGATGTTTACGCATTGATTCTTCTATGCACAAAATGTAAATTTGATGTGGCGTGAAATGGCTAAAGCAAGCAAAAGAAAGGCAAAGCCAGATACATCTAGAAGACAAGACGATGAGTCTGTATTGCCTATTTTTCAACGTGACTCTGTTGACAATGATTCTAAATCGACGAAAAAAGAAAAAGAAAAAAACAATTTTGCTACAAGAAAGATGGTTTGGTTTGGTATTAAAGCAGCAAATTGTGCGACTGTTGAAATGTGCAGACTTTTGTTTTTTTTAATCTTTTAGAAGAGTAAACTGTACAGGGAAAGAGAAAGAGTCTGTTTCCTCCATTTAAACGAGACACTCTTTGTACTCGAGATCACTTTTTAAATTACTTCTGAGCACTGATACTTTTTGATTGATCAACTAAACCCAAATTATCTTCGCTTCTGGATAAAGGGTATTTATGTCAATTAACTTTGTTCTTATAAGATGATGATGCGAAGACACTGAGAGAAGCTAAGACAAAGCGCAGAAAATGGTGGGAGCGACTGTAGTTAGTAAATGGACTCCCCTATGTGTGGCTTCGCCGCCGGAGAGAAACTCGGCAAGTCTCAATCCACACTGTTCTCCAGCCAGGGTTAATTTTAGAACAGCGTTGGCCGCATTTCGTCCTCAGTTCCGTCTTTTCTCTCGCAATTCCGCGTCTCGCCGCCGTCTTCGCGCTTCCAGCTCCGCCGAATCGGGAATCTTCCTTCCTCACCTTGTAGCTTCTATGGTTTGTGTGCTTCCCCTCCATTTATGCGAATTACTTTGTTTTCTTAGTACTTACATTGATTAAACTCCGAAATCAGGAATTTAGGATTCAAATTAGTTTGGATATATTCTAATTTGATGAATCTCAATGCAATTTAGTGACCTTTTGATTGTTCTTACGTTGTTTTCTGTATTGTTTCAGGAGGACGTTGAGGAGACTTACATTATGGTGAAACCTGATGGCATACAACGAGGCCTTGTAAGCGTTTTTGCTTTTCATTTTTTTTCTTCTTCTGATTTTGAGGTTAAATTATGTATCTTGGAACTCTATGGAGCTTTGAATGTTATTTCATTACACTATCTTGGCTTAAATTATGAATGTATGATTCATTTGATGTTCTTAGGTAGGAGAAATCATTTCTCGCTTTGAGAAAAAGGGGTTTAAACTTATTGGGCTCAAGATGTTTCAGTGCCCAAAAGAATTGGCTGAGGTTTGACACTCACTCATTACATCAGTAGTTTGATAACTTTAGATTGCTTCTTAATGTGATATAACTAATAAATCATTGACAAGTATCGAGAAATTGAAGCCTGATCATGACTTGCATATTTCACTTATTCGCTACATTTGCGTAAGATGACGCTGCCTCATTTTTTTTTCATATTCGATTGACATAATTAATATTCTTGTGTGTTTATCTCAATTGCCAGGAGCATTATAAGGATCTTAGTGCTAAATCATTCTTTCCTAACCTGATTGAGTACATCACTTCAGGTCCAGTTGTGTGTATGGTATGGGTATAACTATGCTCTAATTTGATTTTTACTTGTTTTCAAGTTGTAATTAGATGAGTTAATTGCATGTGATGTTTTAAACCTGGTAAAGGCTTGGGAAGGTGTTGGTGTTGTTGCTTCAGCCAGGAAGCTAATAGGGAAAACAGATCCGCTTCAAGCTGAACCTGGTACTATAAGAGGAGATCTTGCTGTGCAAACCGGAAGGTTGGACTTCTATCATCTTTAAAATTGTTGGAAGTAAGCACTTAAAATAATTCTCATGGTTTGATATTTTTAAATTATGCAATTTGCAGGAACATTGTGCATGGTAGTGACAGCCCTGAAAACGGCAAGCGTGAGATTGGTGAGATTTCTTGTTTTTTGTTCAAATCATTCACCCATCTTTCATTGTTGAGACATTGACTATGTCCAGTTTAGGGGCAAATCAACGTGGTTCAAACTGCTTCAAATTAACTTGATAACATAACTAGATTAGATCATACTTGATTACTGAAATTGTTAGGTTCAATATATCTGTTTTAAACCATTACTATCACTTCTTCATTTACTTAGTTTGACCAATCACTCTCATTCCTTAGTATGCTAAACTTTTAGTTTTCATTTGCTGACATTTTGGCTCTTGTGGTTGTGGCATAGGTCTGTGGTTCAAAGAGGGCGAGCTATGCAAGTGGGATTCGGCTCTAGCTACATGGCTAAGGGAGTGATCCTTGAGAAGACAGAGTCAATTATAATGGTGTCCTTACTTGTTTTCTTGTTACCGATGATGAGCTTTGGTGTTTTGTTCCTGATTTTGGGCGGCAATATAATATAACTGCCAATCTATGGCTTGATTCTTCTCATATCTGTGATCACTTGTCATGTAATCAAAACTAGTTACAGATTCATCTGCATTTGGTTCTACGTTACAGACACCTCCAAAATCATTCATCTTCACTCTACACCGAGCAATGAAAATTTTCTAATCTCAAGCTAAAAGAACATACAAAAGAGTGGCTTTACAAAACGCAGATGCTGCGTGATTAAGATTGCTCAGATCAGTGTACCGGAATATCATTCCGGTTTACTTCTAAGACCGGTTGGTATATGGAATCTCAATGTCCTCAGGAGGAAGTTCCCAGTGATCGTCTTGTTCGTCTTCTCTGGATGCATTTCTGTTGTGCTTGCGGATCTCTGAAGTTGATAGTGGTTTTGGTTTAGGGTTTGGTCTCCTGTAAAATCAAAATCTATTGACTCAACTTCTCCAAGTGTTTTTCGAAAGAAAGAAGAAAAAGTGAAAAAAAAATCTGACCTTTTCCGATACTTCTTCGCAGCTTCTTTGGTCTTCCGCGTCTTCTTCTCCAGAGAGCTCTCGAAGAAGCGTCGTCTTCGAGATTCCTGCAACACACCCGCTCTGAAACACGACCTCTTGAAATCGTTAACCAGCTGCTCCTCCGATTCGCCGTCTTTAGGCACCACCTCGACGTTGTAGTAACTGGACTTGAAGAATACGAGATTCGCGTTCGCCAGCGAAGGATACGCCACTCGATTGATGACGTCATCGTGCTCGGCCGTTAAAATCTTCGTCGTCATCGACAAATGCTGTGACGTTCTCGCGGATACGGAAGACGGAAGCGTGATAGGTTTCAGACTCGACGGAGACGGTGGTTTCGACGAGAGAAGGGAAGAGAGAAGCTCCGAGAGAGAGACTATCGATTCTAGCGCCATTTTTTTTTCCGTCTGAATAAGTGAATAATCGTTTCATTCTTATTATAATATTTTTCAATTGTAATTAGTGTGTTAATTAGATGGTCAAGTCTTTAGTGAGTCTACTTTCTGACTAAAACGACGACGTTGAAGCATATAAAACGAGACCAGTGAACTTTGATCTTTGAAAGCTTTCTCTCTTCGTCTCTCTGGCTCTCTTTCTTTTTCTCTCGTTTTATTTGGTAATTATGCTGAAAACAACGATTTCTCCAATTTTCTCATCGTTTACAGGTAAACCCAAGTGCTCATCGAAGTTGTTTTTTCGAGCTTTTAGTAAGGTTGTTCTACAAGATACTCCACCAAGTGCTCGACGAAATGCGTCAACCAATCTTACTACGTTACACAAAGGTCCACCAACCTCAGCCTACGTTCATCTTCCGTTTTGTCGCAAACGCTGTCATTATTGTGACTTTCCTATCTTAGCTCTAGGCATGTCTTCTTCTTCAGCCAGACCGTCTAATGTCTACGAGGAAGGAAAAGAAGATGACCCGAGAATCACGAACTATGTGAATTTGCTTGTTAGAGAGATAAAAGCGACAAGGACGGATTTTGATACGAACCCGAATCTAGAAACGGTGTTTTTCGGTGGTGGGACGCCTTCTCTTGTTCCTCCGAAGCTTGTTTCTTTGATTCTGGAAACATTGAGTTTGAATTTCGGGCTGAGTCCAGATGCTGAGATATCAATGGAGATGGATCCAGGCACGTTTGATGGTCAGAAGCTGAAGGATTTGATGAAATTGGGAGTTAACAGAGTGTCTTTAGGAGTTCAAGCTTTTCAAGATGAGCTTTTGAAAGCTTGTGGAAGAGCTCATGGTGTCTCTCAAGTGTATGAAGCAATAGAGTTTGTTAAAGAATGTGGAGTTGAGAATTGGAGTATGGATCTTATTTCTTCTCTGCCTCACCAGACTTTGGAGATGTGGGAAGAGAGTTTGAGATTAGCTATCGAATCACAGCCCAATCATGTTTCTGTATATGATCTGCAAGTCGAACAAGGCACAAAGTTTGGAAATTTGTAAGTGTACGTAGTTCAAGTTTGCTTACTGATGCTTAAGAACTTGAATGTAATCTGAACAGAAACGAATTGGGTTCATGAACTTGTGTAGGTACACTCCAGGACAGTCCCCTCTTCCTTCAGAAACACAGTCTGCAGAGTTTTATAAAACAGCATCATCGATGCTCCGTGGTGCAGGTTATGAACATTATGAAGTCAGCAGTTACTCGAGAGACGGTTTCAAGTGCAAACACAACTTGATATACTGGAAGAACAAGCCATTCTATGCTTTCGGTTTAGGTTCAGCGAGTTATGTTGGAGGGTTGAGGTTTTCAAGGCCAAGGAGGCTAAAGGAATACACAAACTATGTCGCTGACTTGGAGAATGGCGCAGCAAACTGGTGTGGAAATGGTGATGTTGATCTTAAGGATGTTGCAACAGACATCTTAATGCTATCTTTCAGAACATCTAAAGGGCTTGAACTTAAGGAGTTTGGAGAAGCTTTTGGCAGTGAGGTAGTGAAATCAATCTGTAAAGTTTATGAGCCTTATGTGGAGAGTGGGCACATTGTTTGTTTGGATGATATGAGAAGCGAAGTGATGATTGATGAATTCAAAACCTTAGTTGCAAATGATGAAGTGAAGATTGAGGATCATGTGAGGTACCTTAGACTGAAAGATCCAGATGGTTTTCTCCTCTCTAATGAGTTGATATCTCTATCGTTTGGCGTGGTAGCTCCTTAAACCTTAAAGCTACTAACAAGAAAGATTGTTTTATACTCTTACTGTTATAGATTGTGTTTCAACCTTGATGTTATCATTGATATGTATGAAGATTCGATAAAATTACAGAGAAAAATCTAATCACTATTCCTATTTTGTGGAAGGAATCATCTGTTTTTACAAGCTTACAGAAAAATCATTTGTCTATGTAATCCATCTGATATCCATAGCAACTAGCTTCATAACCACATAGAAATACTCTCGTTTGGAATCCATAAGTCTCTGGTTTGAGAAACACCAAATGAGGAAAGGTCTGAGATGGAGAAGTAATGAGGAAGATTTGTGATTCACCAAACCAATATCGGATTTGAACATCCTGTATCTCAAGAGCAGTTTGAAGCTTACCTGTATAAAATGTTAAACAAGAGTGACTTTAGGAGCTGAAAACGATTCGATATAAAATGTCTAGAGAATGAATTGTGTACACATTCAATAATCCAATGCTTGAGAGGATTACCATCTTATGACGGTTTTGTTTTTTTTCCAGATTTTATAATACGACGCAAATCTTGTGTTCCGCTTCTCTTTTCTCTGTTAAAGACAGTAGAAACAGCAATGTGACCAAAGATTTCTGAAGATAAGGCAATGATGGAAAATAAAAACAAGTAACACCATACGGTACCTTTGATGTAAGAAGACTAGAAGATAAAAGAGTGGGAGTAGCATCAAGGTCAATATTGAAATGGCGAGGTAGAAGACACCCGATTTCTTCTGCACAAATTAGTATAGACAAAGATGTTAACAGAAGACTGACATATTCCCTTATATTGGTTTTCACAAGAAACAGATAGCATAGAAGAAGCATATGCAAACAGAGTTGCTTTAAAAAATAATTAACAACTTCATTTAGCATGCATAAGTAACTGCGACGGTTTAAGAGATCATACCTTGCCTCCTCTAGGAAAGGGTTTATCATTTCCAGTGCAGGTATGAGCATCACAGAATTGGCGCAAAAAGTGTTCTTCGATCATGAAAAATAAAAATCAAAGACAGTGATTTGAGCACACTTCAAGGAACTATTTAAGAATCATCTCAATGAGCAACTATTCACTTGGAAGGTTTCTTAGTAAGGAATCATACCATGAAGACGACTAGCTGAGGGACCTTGACTCACTGGGAAACAACTATTGGCAACGCTCTAAGTGAATAAACAAGTAAAATTAGTATCGAAAGATAATAATAACAAGTCATGGAACCAGAGCTGGAAAAAGCAAATAATAATGAAAAGAGAATCAAAGAAAGAAACCTCGCAGAGATGACGGTTTTTGGCAACAGCAGGAGGGTTGCACTTGCTCTTGGGTTTCTTAGAGCTCAATACAAAGTCACAATGCAATGCACCACACAGGTCGGCTAAACACTTTGTATCAGTCTGAAAACAAGCAAAATATCACTAAATAACAGAATTTCATTATCCTCAAGATGAGAAACATATAAGACATACCGTATTTAAAAGATTATAATGTCTAGTACTGAAATGCTTGTCAAGAAATTTCTCATCATTGAAACTTTTCTTGCAGTAACCACATTTCCATTCGAAGACATCAACATGAACCTTATGATGTTCCTGATCTCTGTATAAATCATTATCAGGATGCAGCCTACAATTTTTTGGAATTTCATATCTTTCCCGTTCCACAAATGGCGTCAAATACTGCAGAAAAAAATCCAAATAACAAAAACAATCAAAAATCTACTCCTTACCATCTAATACCAAACAAATTCACAAATTAAAGGAAACATATTCAGTTTTTGAATAGTCTCTACTTACATCTTGTATAATCTGCCAAGCTGCTCGACTTCTTTCTCGGGAACAATGTATTTCTGGAGCATTACTAACTTCTACTTCTTCGTTAACCAATCTATATTTCAGGACAAGACAAATCAATATAAATCAGACATGTTTAGCTGAAATTGAGAATAATCTTACACAAACTAATTTAAAGTTTTTGTTTTGAGTACAAAGACACGAGTTTAATCAAGTGGAGTTGCTAGAGATTCACCTAGTAGATTCAGATTCTTCAAACCCCTACAGAGAGAGCAAAAACATGAAAATTCATTGATTATAGATCAATAGAAGAAGAAGAAGAAGAAAAACAACGAATCGGTAAATCATGAATATAGATGATAGAGCACGTAAGATCTTCAAATACCTGAGAGACTGATTGATGAAGAAGAAGAACTAAGAGTAGAAGAATCACGGGCAGTGATTCCCAAAGTCTTCCCATCGAACTGTGTGGGGATTTTAGCGACAAAATTTGATTTCTGCAAAATTTCTAATTTGGGTTTAGGCAATTGGGAATGGAGATATCACTGCATCCAAACAGATGGATTTTGAGACATTATTCTAGGTCCAACTCTCTCTGCCTAATATAGTTACAAAACTTTATTGGGCTGGGCTAGGCCCAATCACTCTACTTACAAAACTATCTTGGGCTGGGCTCTCACAACTTTCCAGAGTAAATAAACTACATGCATATTTAGTGATGAAATACTTTTCCTTTTCTCATAAATTATTGTGCTCGAGCTACTACTTTTGGCTACTAGTAGTAAGTAACTAAGCTGTATCAAATTTGTTTTTTCATTGTTTTGGGATTGAATGATTGATAAATGACTGGGTATATGTGATTGAGGTTATATAATACAATGATTTGTACTAGTGATATAGTACGGTAATCTAGATTTAAATTCGGTACTGTGCATGTGCGAGTTATAAACGATAAAATAAAATTATAGTAATTCTACGTTATATATTTGAAAATGATTGCTAAATAAATAAAACTGATAAGTTGGAATTTCTTTTTGATATTATTGGAACTTTTGTGATATATTTGTCTTAATTAACCGTTAGCGATTGATTGTTTTTTATACTCTTAACAATTAACATGTTTAAGTTAAACGATTGTGTTTTATCTTTTTAAAACATAAATTTTTTACTATTTTTAACAAACACTTCTTGCAAATCTTAAAAAAAAAACAGTTCTGTCTTTTGAAAAATCAATTGACCTAAGCATATTAATAAGCAAATCTGCTTTAAAAGACTTTCTCAATAGCACGTTTATAACGCACGTTCTAGAGGAAAATGTATTAAGGGATGCTTGACACTTTTTTTAATCATGTTTTGTTTTAAAATTATTTGTTAGGTAGTACGGTTAGGGATTTACGCGGGAAAGAAGAAGAGGTGTAATAATGTTGTTTGATTTGGTTAATGCTGTTGTCAACGACGACGACGACGTGTTTCCCTCTTATGTTTCTCCTTCCTCTCTCTATATTACAACTGCATTTCCCTTCTCTCTCCTCCCACCTCCCTCTCTCTCTCTCAATAGATCTTTGATATTTCATTTTGCTTTGATCTCAACAACAATGGCGGTAAGAACAAACAACGTCTTCATCAAGTCTCTCTCCTTTCATCATCACCACGATGATCAGTTTCAGAAAAAGTCTCTATAGCTTTCTTGATGTTTGATGAATCTCTGTTTCTTTGGTGCAGGAAAACAAAGGGAAACCATTGCCAAAGTTTGGGGAATGGGATGTGAACAATCCGGCATCAGCCGAAGGATTCACAGTCATTTTCAGCAAAGCTAGTGACGAGAAGAAGACCAAGAAAGCATCCGGCGCTGGCCCTAATAGTCTGGTTTCACCTCAGAGAAACCAAAACTCCGATCAAAACAATAACCATAGTTCCCAAAACCCTAAAGCTAAGGTTGTTTTCTTTTTCTCATTACATTCAACTTCTTAGCTCTTTATCCAAGAACATAGATTTGCTCACCTGATTTATGCTTTCTGCGCAGAACAAATGGTTTTGCTTCCGTTAAATCCTGCCATCTTCTGAAGAATCCGAGGGGTAGGGAAGCTGAAGCAGTTTTGCAGAGAGGTCTCAAACAAAGTGAAACAAAAGGGTTAACGCTTAAAGACCCATATATCTCAGCTTTCTTCTTCTTCTCTCTTCTGCTGATATTATACTTGTTCAGTATACTTTTTGTTCCTTTCTTTTTGTTTGCCAACATTTTGCGCACAATGGATATAATTTGTATCTTTTGACTCTCCATCTAAGAACTATGGAAATAAGATTTTGAGTAATTGTCCTTCGCAGACATAATGCTATTAGCTATTATTCATATCGACATGGCTTTCTGTACATCGTTCCAATAGCTTCAACCTCTCTAAACCCTAACCAAATTAACATTCGATTTTACTGGGAGGAAGTCGCGAGCTTTAACTCTATAAGGCTAGATTGCTGACACCTGAAGAAGAATCTGTCGGGCAAAAAGATGTTGAAACAGAGTCTGCTGAAACTGGGATCACAAGATTTGATCCCACCATCTATCTGAAAGAACCCGAGGCCATGTTTAGGGCTTCGATTTCAGAAAAGTGAACTCCTTGTAAGAGGGTAACCACACAGCACCAGACAATCATAGCAGAAACATGTGTCCTGAGTCCTGACATAGAAGTATGCAAAACAATCTATGTACATATAGTGTCGTTGTTTGGTTCTCCGTTCTAGCAATTCTTTTGAGATTCAGATATGAACAAAACTAGGCAGAAATCAAGGAAATTTTTATCAGAGGAGAGTCACCAACGGAAGAAGAACAAAGCATAAACAGGACATGCTTCCATTAGAGTGAACCTTAGTGAAAGAGTAGATAGTTACAGTTAAAGCGGCATAACAGTAGTTATTAGGTGAGAATCCTGTAAACAAGCATTGACTTGCCAGATAGATGTAGTTTGGAGACTATAATTTACCTAAATGTGTTTTCATAAATTCCAAAGCCAAAAGAAGAGTTTGGTCCTAAGAACTGAAAAGCCTATCATGGTAAAGAAAAAAAGTATCCCTTACGCAGGCTTCTCAACATGTGATGTCAATGCCAGCTGTCATCTTCATTTCCGTTAGCGCCAACTTGACGAGCTTCTACGGTTTGGGAGCTGCTGGGCGAGAATGTGGGCGGTATGGAATGATCAAATCTACAAGCTGGACCAAATTTGCAGATGCCATATCGGCTGTAGTGTGTGCACATGCTCTGATCCTGAAAGTATAACAAAATAAAGGAAAATGAGTTTTAAGTGTGAATCGGAGAAGTGTGTGATTGATCATAATTTTTGTCCTGAATCAAATTCACCAGAAATATCAAGTTCTGTAGCACTACAAACAAAATTTCTCAGTGGCTTCCTAATGCTAGCACAAAAGAACAGCATGGGAAAAAAACTCACAGGTCTTAGGGGCAAGCCCTTGTCATTGAAAGAGAATGCAGCTTGCTTCGGCAATCTATTTTTCGGATGATGGTATTTGCATTTATATTTGAACTTACAGTCCCCAGTTTTAAGATAATAAGTGCACTCTGGTTGATCCGGGCGTTCTGGGAATTCCTCAACAGACATCTGGTGTTGGTATTGTGAGAATGAACTAGTTTCAGCCAATGAATTGTTCACCTGGTATGAGGAAGGAGCAAGTGGACTCCTTTCTGGTGGATAGGCAGAAGACGCCTACACCAATAAAAATGAGAAACTTCAAAAGTAAAGTACTATAGTTTTATCAGCATAAAAGAAAAAATGGAACAAAATTAGTACCTGATACCCATTCCAGTCTGAAGCTTGAGGTGTAACTCCACGACTATGGGGGAACATGGATGGAATAAAAGGAGCAGTACCAGTACCATTCATATGTCTCGTTGAAGACCAAGAAGTTGAACTTGCTTGGGATGGGGCCTTTGGGGAAAAGGATCCACCGTTATTACCACGGTACAAGGGAGAATCAACTCCTCCGATAGCTGTAGGATCAGGATGATTAAATTTGCAGTCTGATCCAAACTTGCAGGAGCCATTGCGCATGTAGAACGGGCATTCTTTCTCTCCCTGTCAATAGCTTATACTATTATAGCTTTTCCATAAGGCTGTTGTAAACAGAATGCTAGAACTGTCTAAACCAATTAATGGAATACCGGTCTGATAGGAAGGCCAAGGAAGTTAAGCTCTGGTACTGAGGCCGGAGAATTATGTTCTTTCATGTGGCTGAATCTACAAGACTCTCCATATTTGCACCCTCCAGTCCTAAAGTAGTACTGCAAACCTCGGAATTAGGGGGCATATGTAGGATATCAGTAGACAGACTTTCAAAAGAAAAAGAGGAATAACAGGAGAGAACAAACACATACAACACAAAAAAGAAGAGGTTAAATAGTGCACTTCCCATTGAAAATTAGAGACTGATATGTCTATATCGTAAGCCGTGATAAATAAATTCAATTCAAGATAACAGCAATCTTCAGACATGAAAAGGCGACTACTAATCATCCACCTTTACAAACCAAGCACCTATAAATCATCAAATAATTTGCCATGTATAAAAGAACAACCACACCAGAAAACTTCATTGTTCACTGTCTGGCAGAGAATAACATGACCCGACTAGCATACAAGTGTTAGATGTTTGAACGAACTGTGAGGAATATAAACATAAGGGCTACACGGAAAGAAAATAATGTAATCTTGCTAAGCCAATACAGAGGAAAGGAAGGACATTTAACCTTACACTCCATCAGCTTTGGGTTCTCCACATCCTCGTCTCTTTCCCTTACTCTCTCCCTACCAATCTTCCATAAACCGAAACATTAGAATAACAAAAAAAGGATATAAAAATATCATCTTCGTTTAAATTAACATATTCTTTTCCATTTCTCGTTCTCATACTCCCTAAAAACTTCAAATCCTAAACCAAAACAGTAGAGCAATAGGAAACGAAGAAAACTCAAAAGTAAAACATAAATTCTAAATCAAGCTTTCCCCTTTTGGTTCAACTCTGAAGTACACAAATGAAATAAACATAAGACTGAATGACTGATACACAATATTTCTATTTATTTTTTTATTTACCATGAAAAATCAACCTTTAACCCTAAGTTCAATTGACAAAACCCCAATTAACAATCAACATCAATGTCAAGAGAGCAAAAAGACTAAAACTTTCGGTCACAAATTGAAAATTTAAACATGCAAAGATGATCGATAGAAGAGAAGTACTTGAAGTTTCCTGCGAACAGGGTGATTGAACTTGCAACTTGATCCGTATTTGCAGCTTCCAGTTCTCATATAAAACGAACAATCCTCTGAATCAGGTCTCACTGGATACACCATCATCATTCTCTTCTCGCTCCCTTCTTCTTCCTCCTTTTGATCGCTGCCGAATAATGCCCTCGAATCCGTTTCTACATTACCTTGAGGGACACTAATCGGAACACTCAGCTCTTTCGCAGAATCATCCAAACCCACATTCCTCAATTGATCACTTAGCTCCTCAGAAACGTGATTGAGATCAGACGGAGCCCGATCGGCGACGGTGACGGTGACCTCATCGGAGGAAGATCGAGACGGATCGGGTCCGGTTGGGTTCGGGTCGGAAGTTTCTTCGGGCTTGCTCATGATTTACTCAGAAACACATTACAATTTTACAGAAATCCCTAATTTCAACCGAGAAGAGAAGATCAAATCAAAAGGGTAAAGAAAAACGAAGACCGAAGCAGAATAAGAAGAAATCAATTTGCGTTTTATCTTTTTTATAAAAGCGACACAAGTGAGAATCAGAAAGAAACTGTGTCTCAAAAGTGTAATAATTGATAGTTTAGTTTCAAAAAGCAATATACTTATTAAAATTTGCAATTTAGACCCTGAAGTTGTCTCTCCACTCGCATCTCTCGTAACACATTATATAATTTTGAATGATGTTCGATTCTTAAGTTTGAAATTTTTACAAATAGTTAGCAAATCTTGACCGAGGGTAAATAACTAAATATCATTCATGTTTAAAACGTAGAATGTCAAATTAAGAGTTTTAAGACTCAATTCTTTTTATCGCATTCAAACTTCAAATCTTTGGATCTTCAACTATGTGTATGAAGTTAACTTAAATGTCAATTTGCGACTTTTTGTCTGATGATTACGCATTTGTCATTATTCTGTTATGATATTTCGACTGATTCTTGTTGAAATTTGAATTCGTTGAATCAGTCGAAGATTTCCAGTGAATAGAATTCATCGGAAATCGGTCGGAAAGTCATCATCATAATAGATCTGATGTGTCAAACAACACTTATCATGTTTCTTATTTTATCAAGATAAGATAAGATCGTATTTATAAAATAAAATAAAAGAAGGGTCAGATTCATAAATGGTTTATTAAACTTTATTAGATATTTCCTCTGTTTCTGATTATATGTAGTTTAAGGACTTTTTTACTTTTTACAAAATAAGTGTTGTTTTCATTATCTATGCAAAAATTAAATGCATTTAATAAATTTTGGCCAATTATATTTTACAGGATAGTTTTTTATTGGTTGAATTAGGTGTAGTTAATGATGTTTTTATAGAAAATAGAGAAACTAAATGAGATTTTTGTGTTTTTTTAATATGTATGAAAAAACCTTAAACTACAAATATAATTAATGAAATAGAGGGAGTATTAATCTATCTTTCAGATTTTTATTTATAATATATATAACAAAATAAAATTAATTTTTAATGATAGAAATTTTTACAAAACCTTTTGCCTTATTTTTTAGTTTGTCACCATTTGACTTAGTATATATATAAACACAAGCACATATCCAGAATATTTACTCTTGAACAATATCAATCAAACAACAAATCATATACAAGCAATTATGGTCACAAAAACAAAAACAATGTCTCTATCATTGACACTCCTCCTCTTCATCCTTGTTTCTACCGTCTCCGTGACCTCAACACTAGAAAACCTTTCACCGGCAGCTGAAAACAAAGGATATTGGTGTGTAGCGAATAAAAAAGCAACAGATGAGCAGCTACAAGCGAATATAGATTGGTGTTGCAGCTACGAAGGAGGATTCCGTGATTGTACACAGATCAATCCCGGTGGAGTTTGCTATGAACCAAATACTCTACGAGACCACGCGTCGTACGTAATGAACTTATATTACCAGAACCTTGGTAGAACCAAAGACCAATGCACTTTCAACGGTTCTGGCTCTGAAGTTACTAAAGACCCAAGCCATGACGCGTGTATTTTCATATCTTATGATTAATGTATGTGTGGTAGATTTTTAAGCCGAATCTCCAAATAAGTTGAAAATGCTATATATTGATCAAATATCTCTAATCTCTGTATAAGTTTATATGTAACTATATATTGGAGTATATTCTCAACTTATAGAACATCTTCATATTTCTCAAATGTTGTTGATGAATTAATCATTTTTAGTACATGATCAGATCAATACTTGTATTGATGGCTAAAGACTTCATAAACGCAAGATCCAACTCATAAAATGACTTTATGTATCTTGAAAGAGCATTTCAAGTTTTTTGAGGTGATAATATACATTAAACCTGATGCTAATAGGAAAGGTTTTTCTTGCTGGACTCGTAACAAAAAAAAAAATAGGCTAAAATTTCGATTAATCCTATGAAAAAGAAGGTATGGAATCTTTAGCACGAGAGTATTACATTGGAAAGGAGCACATGCTGTGGCTTATCGATTAGAGACAAGTGGACTGAAAGTTGGATTACATTGCAGTTACGTGGATGTGACAAAAAAAGAGTCAAGAAAGTTGAAAATTTCAGTTACGTTGCTAGAAAATGTGATTTTCTTAAATGATGCATTAAACTATATTGAATTTTCCTTTATACCTTTTAAATTTTACTTATAATATAACAAAAGAAATAAATTTTAATAATATATATATATATGACGAGGAAAAACAAACAAGTGAGAAGTTACACATTTTTGCATAAATTATGACCAAACCTTCTTTTCTTCTTATCACCTTTTGATTTAGCGTATAAATTGACACAAACACATAAAATGTTTAGTCTGTGAACAAATATCAATCTATAAGCAATAATATAATGGTCACAAAACTGATGTCTCTATCATTGACGCTCATCTTCGTCCTCCTCGTATCTACCGTATCCGTGAACTCGACACCAAGAAACCTCTCGCAGGCTGCTGAAAACAAAGGAGTATGGTGCATAGCGGGTGACAAAGCGACAGATAAGCAACTGCAAGCGAATATAGATTGGGTTTGCAGCGACGAAGGAGGATTCCGTGACTGTGGAGCGCTCAATTCCGGTGGACCTTGCTTTGAACCAAACACGGTAAGAGATCACGCGTCGTTCGCAATGAACTTGTATTACCAGAACCTTGGTGCCACCAAGGAACAATGCAATTTCCATAACACTGGCATTGAAGTTTCTACCGACCCAAGCCATGGCTCGTGTATTTTCGTATCTTATTAGAATTCTAATTCCGCTTTTATGTGGGAACTTGTTAAGCCTAAACTCCAGTTAAATAAGTTGAAAAAAAAACTATATACCAAAAGTTTCTCTAACCTCAGATTATATCAGTTCATTTCATCTTACAAATGTCTAATTTTGCCGGCCAAAAGACCAAACCGGCAAAAGCAAGGCTTGCGGCCGCTAATAGTAGTATATGGTTTTCTTTGGCCAATGTTACAAAAAAAAGTTCTTGCAGTCTAGTGCTTAAAACCTCAGGGGTTTTGTCACCTTTACATGAATTTGAACCTTGAAAATAGCTTAAACATATTCTCTTTAACAACAAAATAATTAAATAGGTAAAAATTATGTGGCCAGTTTTTAATTTTCTCTCACTTGTAACATTGTGAAACTCTCGGCCGGCTCTGTTTGTCGTTATGTCAATCTGAACATAGATGTTACAAACGTCCATTAAAAGAGATTATATAGTGACGAAAACAATTAATGTCTTAATGTTCTCGTGAAATTGCAATTTTCTATGTGGCAGGTAGACTAGAGATATGAGATGGTAACAACTCTAATTAAAAGACAAAAACATCGCTCAAGAGTATATTCACTTTTACATCGCTAAATATATACTGAAGTTATTAGCTCAAGAGTATTTAATCATCGCCAAACCTCCTTATCTCTCTCGCTTACTTAGGGTTCTTAGTATTTCATCAAGAATTCAGCATCAAATATCATACACCTTTATACACTTTGGTCTTTGTGTAAGCACCAAAGCGTCTTTCGTCACCATCATTCACTAAATGTTACTCACTTAATACATTCATAGGTGTCTTTTTTCTCCAAAAAAATTATAGGTTTCATATAAGCATTTATTACATTTTTAATCTTGTTCAAATCAATAACTAAAACTTTTAAAAGTAGCTAATAACTCTTTACTTTTTTAATTAATAATAAATATTTGAGTTAGTTGTATATAGTTATTAACTCATTAATTTTTTTAAAAAAATATAGCCATAAATGAAAGATATCTAAGTTAATTATTTTTTTGGTAGATATCTAAGTTAATTATGATATATCAAAAAATCTACCAAATATTATAAGAAGAAATATATCATAATTTTTTTAATGGAATACCTTTAGAGTATTTTTATTTATTTATTACTTCCTCTAACTATCTCTCCCTAGCTAGTATATATATACATGTACTTGCACAAAAAGATAACACATCAAAACTATTGAATCCTTCACCACTTCCAATGTCGTCGTTGCAACTTTTAACACTTCTTCTTCTCATATCAACTGTCTCTATCCCCGTCGTGACTTGCAGACAATGGTGTACGCCAATGCCTAATACCTCAGATGAGCAGTTACAAGCCAACATTGATTTTGCTTGCAGCAACGGCGTCGATTGTACACCGATCCAACCCGGTGGGAATTGTTACAACCCTAATACTTTATTTGACCATGCATCGTATGTCATGAACGCTTATTATCATAGCCATGGCCGTGTCGAAGATGCGTGTAGGTTCAACCGTAGTGGTTGTTTTGTTGTTGTCGACCCAAGTAAAGACTCATGTGTCTACTATACTTAAATAAAGAAAACTCTTTGCGACTGTATTAAGATTGTGCTATTGATTGTTTATATCTAATATGGATTTTATTTTGTGTTATTGTATACAGTAATACCCAAACTAAATTATAATTTAATAAAAATAAATTGCCTATGAAAATTTGTGCGATGATTGTCTTCGATTTCAGGTCATGGGACTACAATACAAACTTATGGTAAATTTCTATAACTACGTTCCTAGGAATTGCACAATATATACAAGTATACAACTCATCAACAAATTGGTCAATTCATGGAAAAAATTTGGTGCAGGGAACTTCTTCAGAACTTCTAACTTTTTTCTGGACATCAACTTCTACTTTATAATGATAAAAAAAAATATAGAATTTACAAATTGGAAACAGAATACTTGAATTCGGATTTTTAGTTTTGTAAACAGAAACTCCCATTCGTTTAATAAATCTTCTAGTTCTCTCTCGTTAAGTCCTTTCCCAAATAAGCACAAAAGTAGCGAGAGAGAATCACTATTGTTTGGAAAAGTCTTTTTGTATATGATCCATGTACTTTCAAAGTCTTTTTGTATAGTTTCCATGTAACTGCGATAACGTGAGCAACAAATTAAAAGAAACTTTCTCAATACGTAGTTTCCATATCATAAGTGCTTCCATAATCACATCCCTTGAAATCTTTGGTCATAACTCTAGATTATTCTCCATTGTATCTCTATATAAGAACAATGAAAATCACATTACATGATATACATAACCTAAGATTCTTACAAACACATTAAGATTTCTTGATTTCTCATTCAATGTCATCGCAGCTTTTAACGCTCTTTCTTCTTCTATCTGCTGTTGCGATCCCTGTCGTGACTAGCAGACAATGGTGCATGGCCATGCCGAATGCCACAGGAGAACAATTACAAGCTAATATTGATTATGCTTGTAGCCAGAATGTTGATTGTACACCGATCCAACCAGGTGGAACTTGCTATGAACCTAACACGTTATTAGACCATGCGTCGTTTGCCATGAACGCATATTATCAAAGCCATGGTCGTATCGAAGATGCTTGTAGGTTCGGCCGTACTGGTTGTTTTGTTTTCATCGACCCAAGTAATGGTTCATGTATCTACTACACTTAAAAATAAGTATGTTTATGGATTGCGTTACGTACTAATTATTAATTTCCGGATAGCTTTTGTTTTTTATAATATTCGGATGTTGTATCCCCAAACTAAAGATATTTCAATATAATGGATGTTCAATGCTCGTAGTGATCTGATATATATTATTGTAATGTGATTATTAAGGCATGAGAATTTGAGATGGTTGTGGAATAATGTCAATTATTGTTGAAACATGTCAAGCATGACAAACCAATACTACTAGAGGGACTAGCTAATAGATAAATTGACGCCAATTAAGAAGAAACTGTATTCGTACAAATTTATTATATGGACTCATCTCTGACATCGTAAATTTTTCCAATCTTCACAAGAAAGTTATTGTAATTTTTTTTTAGTTTGTTTATAATCTGGCTACATAAACTGTAATCTAATTACTAGATCAAGGTTTTTTTTTTGTTACAACTTATATATTACGCCAATATGCAACGGATTACTACTTATTAGAATACATGATCGAGTTTCTTCGATTAACTTTTACATACGAGTTAATAATTGGAACAACATATATACTACTAGTTTCCTATGCATTGAATTGACTAGTTAAAAAAACAACCTTCTTCTTATGAATTGAACAATATATTCAAAACTCATCAACATATTGGAGCTTAAAAATATATAAATTGGAAAACTTTTAGGTGAAGTTCTTCGTAACTTTTTTTTTTTTTTTTTTTTTTTTTTT
>Ga0041059_1000321_pt1 | contig 34521 bp, 33 predicted proteins | sample AraColnosormetaG_FD_56232 | JGI IMG/M metagenome (GOLD analysis project Ga0041059, IMG submission 56232) | Arabidopsis roots microbial communities from North Carolina, USA - Col MF nosort | ecosystem: Host-associated > Plants > Roots > Unclassified | place: USA: North Carolina | collected...
AAAAAAAAAAAAAAAAAAAAAAAAAAAAAAAAATCACCTTGAGAGATTTGAAATTGGACGAACAAAAATCACAAGCCCTAAGCTCAAGTGGATACATGACAAAAATTCAGTAATTATAGAAGAAACAAGACTCGTGCAACATATCTTAAGTAAGTACTCCTAGTAGACAACCTCAAATCGTCTTAGTTCGTTGCTATGTTACGAAGCCATTAGTATTGTTTTAGTTTTCATATTTACATTAGTCCAAATAGTCAAAGTTCGTAATTTGATATTTTAAAATTGTTACTAAAAACGTCGACAGAAGATTACAAATTCCTACAAAAAAAAAAAGTCCACCAACCATTAATTTCAAAACCTTCCACTTCCACGCCATTATTTATTTTCTTTTGTTCTTTTTCAAGTTTCAACTCTCCTCTATAACTGTTTCATAAGTTGGAAAAGAAGAGAGTTATTAATTTCATCACAATGCTTCCCTTCCTCGGAACTTCGATCATGTCAAAATATCTTCTAATCTCTTTCTTCTCTCATCTAAATTAACAGCAACAAAATCTCAAGAAGATGGAGAGCTCAATTGGGTTCATGACAGTCTTCGCCGTCTCTGGAAGCGTGGTGCTTCTTGCAGCTCAGCTTCACAAGCGTCTCCTCTCTGGTTACATGGACAAGCTCGAACCTCCTACTAAGGAAAGAAAGAAAAAGAAAAAGAAAGTGAGCTTTGCAGAAGATATGGTGGAGCCGTCAGGGAACAACGAAGAGTATCGCCGGAGTTTTCGCAAATCATCAAAGTTGGAGGATGAAAGATGAAGTCAACATTCAACACATGAATTTTTCTGTGTATTTGTTTTCCTTATTTGGTAAATATTAAGTGTACACCGCTCTTCACAAAATTAGGAGCTAGACCGGACCACATACCCCATTCCATGTCTTTTTTTTTTTATTATGCCAAGTTGTCAATGGACGTAGATGTAGATGTGTTGTTGATGTTCTCATTCGTATCTCGAGTAGCGTATAATTAGTACCAGCCAAAATTGGTACACTAGCGTATTAATTAGAACCAGCCAAAAGAAAGATTCAAGATGACGTAGTACTTGGGCTTTTGGTATAAAGCCCAGGCAGATTTGGAGTTTACATTTTTGGGGAGAACATATATTTAGCTTCTTTTTTGTTTTTTTCTCCAACAACATGCATTGGTTAAAATATGGATTATGACTTACAACGATAGTAATACAAATCCTGGTCGATTAACAATCTAATAGTCGATCAATCATCACTGCTAGAAACAGTGCCGCCTAACAGTACCCCTGAAACCATAAATGGGTTTCTAGTTAGGTAAACAATATAAATTAGTAACTACAACATACCAATGTAAGGACGTGAATTTATATTTGTCCTATCAATCTTTAATTTTATAAGAATGAATTAGTATGAATCAATGGTAAATTAATTGCAGGGATACTTTGATTAATAATGTCATATTACAAGATCTTCATAATATCTCGAATGGCCATGCATCTCGCATCTACCCTAAAAGTTTATATACAATGCATGCTTTTTCTCAATTATTGTCAAATTTATATTCTTTCTCTAATAGAAAAAAACCTTTTAAATCACCAATTGACTTTTCTTTTCGAAATAATGGAATCATATATATTGACACCTAATAAATTAAAATGATTAAGAAAAACTTAATAGTGAAGAATTCCGTTTCTGTTACGAGTGAGGAGGAGCTCTATGGCCAAATTTAATATCAAGAAATTGAAAATATTAAAATGAATACCAATAAATGTTTTTCTTCTCTATATAATGTTGGTGGGACTGACTGGGAACGGAGCTTCGAATCAAAGAAGAAAGCCAACTACCAAAGACAGTGTCGGTTCGACGGCGATGGCAAATCTAACGGCAGGAGAAACGTCGCCGTTTCAGATCATTTATTAACGTCGAAAACGAGTTTTATTAAAAAAATTATTTTATTTGATCCAAAACGAGATTTATTTTTATATTATCAAATCATACGTTACGACTTTTTACGCGCTTTTTCACCACACGTACCATTAGCAAATCATACGTTATGACTTTTGCGTAAAAGGTAAAAACTTGTTTTACATCTGTCTCACAAAACTTGTAACTTGTATATTCATTTTATTGATCAAGTAGATGTAGATCCCCATCACAAGATGTGTGTTTTATTCATTATGACGACATATTTATGTGTGATATATAGGATAAAAAGATAAAATTAGATTTATGTTGGATGTATTTGTCTTAAGTCTTTTAAACAAAGATTCTTGAAAAATGACACAATGTTAGATCAAAAGTTTTAATCGATACATTTAGACTAAAGACATCTTACCTTCCTTCACTGGTTTTCTTACAATGATTTCAATATGTAGTAAAATAAAATGTGTTGTTTATTGCTATATGAGACTCATGGGTCTAGAAAGTATAAACTATAAGTCATTTGGATAGGGGTTTCTCTATAATTTCACCCACGAAAATGGATTACAATGTAACTTCATTTCATAAACACTTTTAACAATGCTATAACATTCGACTATGTTTATCACCGAAGATTCACTTATTAGGCTTTCTTCTAGTACATCCAGAGAAAACTTCGCATGTGTTCGACTGGAGCAATTTAAAAATGAATGATTTTAAGCTAAGTAAATGATTTTTAGTATCTTGAGAATATGGACAAACAAACAAAAAGTTTGTAAAGAATGACAAAGAGGAAACCCATGAAAAAAAGATACAATATATGGAAGCTCACAGACGATGACGGCATGAGAGTTATTATGACATACAAACCAATCGATAAATCTTTAACAATTTACTGAAATATTTGACTAATAATCTTTTGGTTTTGGAATAATGAACCGATCGACCGTCATATAAAATATAAATGATTGGATCCACGTACGTTGGTGGCCGAGCCTCTGAAAACGAATTTGATTTATCTATTTTGCTAACTAATCACCTAACGTAGTTTTTGTGTCTCAATGGTTGTACAAAAGATAAAGTCTCAAGAATTTATTAACAAAAGAAGTGGCCACGAAGAATGGAATTTTGTTGTATCAATGAAGCATAAGTAGTACCATAGTATTTTAAAATTCGAAATGCAAATCAAATTTCAACGTGACAACATATGTTGTATAATAGTTAATCATAGTAAATAGCACACATTGCAGCTAATAATTGGATTTACAATTGTTTGAGTCGTACGTTTTGATCTGTTGTTTACAAGAAAAAATACAAAGATGGAAAGTTCTAACTTCAAGTGAAGTTCAGATATCGACCGAGTCAGAACACGACACGAGGCTCGAAGACAGAGGCATAGTGCTGAGTTGTTCAACAGAAGCAAGTAAAAACCTTTTGTCTGAGAGAGAGGCTCCGAGTTAGGCATAAGCCAAACAACTTGACACGACACATAACCTTTGCTTCTCGTGTAGACCCAACTTTTTACCCTTACCAAAAATATAAAATAAAATATGCAAAAAACACACCCACTCAAAAATTAAAATTTTAATGAAAGAAAGAAGAAACTTCACATCAGCATCAGAATCTCTCTTTCTCTCTCTCTCCTTCTTCACAAGCAAAAAAACACCAAACCATTTTTCTTTCTTCATTGTGCCGACACTTCTTTCCCCTCTCTCTCTCTCTCTCCACCGCCATGGATTCCTCCTATGGCGCCACAAAGTTCCTTCTCCTCCTCTTCCTCACCACCTCCATTGCGACCGCATTACCCGATAACAAACCAGTACCGGGTCAAATAAACTCAAACTCAGTCCTCGTAGCTCTCCTGGACTCTCACTACACAGAGCTAGCAGAACTAGTCGAAAAAGCTCTCCTTCTCCAGACCCTCGAAGAAGCAGTTGGTAAACACAACATCACAATCTTCGCACCACGCAACGATGCCTTGGAACGAAACTTAGACCCACTCTTCAAATCTTTCTTGCTCGAACCAAGAAACCTCAAATCTTTACAATCTTTATTAATGTTCCACATTCTTCCTAAACGAATCACTTCTCCTCAATGGCCTTCTCTTTCTCATCACCACCGTACTCTCTCCAACGACCATCTCCACCTCACCGTCGACGTCAACACTCTTAAAGTAGATTCCGCTGAGATTATCCGACCCGATGACGTCATTAGACCCGATGGTATCATTCACGGCATCGAACGTCTTCTCATCCCTCGCTCTGTTCAAGAAGATTTTAACCGCCGTCGTAGTCTCCGTTCAATCTCCGCCGTTATACCAGAAGGAGCTCCTGAGGTTGACCCTAGAACTCACCGTCTCAAGAAACCATCTCCCGCCGTTCCCGCCGGAGCTCCTCCGGTTCTTCCAATCTACGACGCTATGTCACCAGGTCCTTCCCTAGCTCCTGCTCCAGCTCCCGGACCCGGTGGTCCACGTGGCCATTTCAACGGCGATGCTCAAGTTAAAGATTTCATCCACACTCTCTTGCATTACGGTGGCTACAACGAGATGGCTGATATACTCGTCAACTTAACCTCTTTAGCCACTGAGATGGGTCGACTCGTGTCAGAAGGCTACGTTTTAACCGTTCTTGCTCCTAACGACGAAGCCATGGCTAAGCTCACAACGGACCAGCTTAGCGAGCCAGGTGCTCCTGAACAAATTATGTATTACCACATCATACCGGAGTATCAAACAGAGGAGAGTATGTACAACGCTGTTCGGAGATTCGGAAAAGTGAAGTATGATTCATTGAGATTCCCACATAAAGTGTTGGCTCAAGAAGCTGATGGATCTGTCAAATTCGGACACGGTGATGGTTCAGCTTACTTGTTTGATCCTGATATCTACACGGACGGTCGGATTTCAGTTCAGGGTATTGATGGAGTCTTGTTCCCGAAGGAGGAAACGCCGGCGACGGAGATTAAACCAGCTGCTCCGGTCGTTAAGAAAGTTTCTAAATCAAGAAGAGGTAAAGATAAATTTTCCATTTCTTTACTCTTTTTGTTACGATTATTTTTAGACGCTAATTATTCGGTCAATAAATATTTGACATTGACATCTAAACACAAAAATTCATCATTGTTTTGTGTCATTGAGTGTCAAAAATTCTTATTCTAACATTTATTAGTTTATTACTGTACTAAACTTTATGTGTGGAATGAAACATTAATCACATAGATTAGCACTTAGCAGCCATGAATTTGGTCGTATAATGAGAGTAGAAGTAAGAAAACATGTGGGATTTGGAATAAAGTAGAGACTTGTGAGAGAATGAAGACAAAACTCTCTTAACAAATTTTGTTTTTTAATATTCCGCTTACTTTTATTCTTTTTAATTCTTTAACCCACCGACGAATAATCCCATATTATCATTAAATTAAGGAAAATGATTTTTATTTGTTCTTTATAAAAGACAAGCTGTGATTGAGACACATTGGTTCGTTAACGACAGCTTGTCTAAATTTTCACTAAAACCCAAACCAAACTCTTTTTTTTCTGGTCTTTTGGGTTTTGTTTCTAATCATATATTCATTTGCACTTAATCATTGATTAAAGTTACTGATGATATGATAATATATGCAGGTAAATTGATGGAGGTAGCTTGTAGAATGATGGGGTCACGGTTTATTCCGTGTCAGTGATTTCACACGTTATCAAAAAAAAATTCCAAGCTTCCAAATTCTTAATTCTGTAAACATGTGGAAAAAAAAAAGAAAGAGTTGAATATGTAAATGATGTGATTTTTGGGTTCGTTGTTATTTGCATGTTCTATTTGTAATTTTTTTATTATCATAAATATATATATATATATACGTAGATTTTGATTAAGTTTGTTATTTGGGGGTGAGTAAAAAAGTTCTAGGAGTTTAGAGAAATCAAATATGTAATACAAGTTATACAATCTGTATGGAAATAATAAAGGAAGGATCCATTTGTGTGCCTATTCTATTCTATTCCATTCTCTCCTATCAATTATTGATATCTAATTCTGTAAATAGAAAATGTCTGTCACATATTTGTTGCATATAAAATGTGTGATTGGAAATGGTAGTTGCAATGTACATAATGGTATACATCAATTAGCATAATGTACATTTATTCACCTTGGTCATAAAGTCAGCGTATTTATTTATTCTTTGCAAAAAAATTATAACAATATTCTTGTGTGTAACCAACCAAACACAAAGGAGAATTAAGTATTCAGATCAACAGTAATTAATTGGGCATATTACATATAAACAGCTAAATTTCACATGATTAAACTCTTTGGAGAACTATTTGCTTTTTAAAACAAAAAAGAACTTTTCTATGTATGTTTTACAGCGAGATGATGAATGATATATTTCACAGCCTAGGACACGAATCTTTAATGTTACTATTAAGACGGTGAGAGAAGATATTACAAGAGTAAGTGGGCACTGGCCACGAGGGCAGGTGAGCTGTGGTGTGGCTTTTGTCCTCATGTATTAAAAGCCTGATTCTCTCTAGTCTTTTGCAAATGAATGTATCACTAAATTCTTTCTCTGGAATTTCACAAAACTATCTAATAGTAAGTCAAAGTCAAACGTTATGATGTGTTTTGATATTACAAAAGGTGAAAAACTAATCAAGGAATTACAGTATTTCAAGTTTGTGAAATGTAGATCTAAAGCATGATCTCATATTCACCACAAAACATGTCGCAAATACGGAATACCCCACAAGGATCGATATTTGTAGCTGACCTTAGTAAACCTCAGCTGTAAATAAAGACCCCACTAGCCTCTCCTTAGACATTAATTATTTGCACAACTCACCACTGTTATACACTTCAAATTCACACATATCTATGCTCGTGATACATATTTGAGTTCAACACATTTGAGACCATCTTAAGAAGCAATCGAGGCTTAATTTTCCAAAAAATAAACTGAAGGAATGAAGTATAAACTCTTAAAAAAGTAGACGCAATGCAACAACTCTATTCACATTAATGCTTTAAGAAAGAAAAAAAGAAGCAGACATTAGACATCGCTGCTGAATGCTCTCTTTGCTTCAGCCTCCCACTACAACCTCACTCGCCATTATCTCAGCCTTCACTTGGATGTTATTGGAGTTTGGTTTCTGCTCTTCAGGTTTCGCAGCCACGGCAGTAGCCTTCTCTTCTTCTCCTCTCTTCTCTGCTTCTTCTTTCTTCACTTTCTTTTTCTTTTCTTTGGCCTTCACTGATTTCTCTTGAGTTTCAAGCTTTGGCTGAGACTTTGTTATTGGTTTCTTCACTGTAGATGATGATGAGTCTTTTGGTTTTGTCACGCGAGGAGCGGCTTCACCTCCTGTTGCATCACTGCTACTCTTTCTGCGTCCTAGCTTTGGAGACTTAGGACGAGTAGTTGGTATCTGCAACATTTTCATGGAGCACGGTATAAGAAAAATAGTGTAGCACAAGTTTGATCACATAGGAAGAGAAAGAAGCAAACCTTCTTCAATTCAACCTTAGGTGGGGGTTCTTTGTAGAAACTGGGCATGGGACCAGCCTTGAACGTCAAGCTCTTCCTCAACCTTTTGATCTCTTCTTCCTGGCTCTCCTAAACAAACACAATCCATTTAACCCAAAAAATGACAAATGTCACAGACCAATAAGAGTTTTCTTCCATTATAGAAGAGTCTTATAAAGCTTACCTTTGATTTCGCCTGCAAATTGGTCTTCTCTACTTCCTTTGCATGGATCTTCTCTTCTAGTTTCATATAAAACTGAAAGGTAAACCCGACAAAGGAGACACAAGTTAGGAAGAAACAAAAACTTACTTGAAAAAGTTAGAATGAAAATGTTGTAAGAATAGAGAATGAGAATTAGCAGCAACCTCCTTCCGTTTTTCAGCCCGTTCCTCCAACCTGAACGAAAATCCAGATGCCGATCCAACACTGCTTCTCCGCCCACGAGGTGTAGAAGTTCTGTTGAACATCCAAACATTATATATAGAGATACATATATCATTAATAAACATGGAAGATCATGAAGAAACTGCATACGAAGTGGTAGTTGAACGAGTGTCTTCGTCGTCCTTGCTTGCCATTTCAGCTTTCAACGGGTTAGATACTTTATCTGCCACCCTGTAAAATTACAGATGCAAACACTTTTACATATGTTTTACTTCTGTAATCTACAGCCACATTTTCACATTAAAAACTAACGGAAACATGCCAAAAACAAGGTAAAGAAAGAACTTACACAGCGGTGGTTGATCCAGCCTCCTCGACATCCTTCCCCGCAGTTTCTTCTTTGATGGATTTAGAACCTTCATCTCCTAATCTGAAAATGCCGCGGGAGAACAGTTTAGTTGACTATTCAGATCATCACTTTCACATATTTTCTTAGTCGCTTATGTCATTCCACAGTTACGTATTTGAAATGATAAATATTGTGACTCACTTGGAAGTAGGGCCTGAAGCTGCATCCTTAGAAATGGTTTTCACAGGCTGACACAACACAAAGAAGATTAGTAAGTTGACAAGAAAGCTTCAAACAACTAACAAAACAGATTCAGTAGTTACCATAGTTTGCTTTTTGAGAGGCGCAGATACTAAACTGGTGCGCTTTGCGGAAACACCGCTGCTTGAAGATGGAGTGGCTTTTGGTTTGGATCCACCAGCAACGACGGGTTTAAGACTAGTCTTTGATGTTGTGGCATCAATGCTCTTTCTAGTAATATCAGTATAAGCTCCTTTAGTTGGAAATGAAGAGCTCTGAGACATGAATCTCGGGCTCCGAGAAAACGTCCCTGACTTTCTCTTAACAGGTTTATTATCCTTAGCTGTTTTACTCTTCACTGAAGTACCAGACTCAGGGAGGTCTGCTTCCTACAGAGAATGACACAGAAGAGAGAATGTTAAGACTAACAAAACTCAGTTCAGAAAACGAGTCTTGTAAGAAGCATTATACCTTTACCAGCTTAGAAGCTTCATCTTTTGGACCATTCTCATTGGCAGTATCAGTTTTCTCAGTAGATAAGTCAAGATTCTCAGGTCTATTCATGTCCTTGGAATTATCAACAATAACATTCTCTTCCCCTTTCTTTGATTCCGCAACAATATTCAAATCCTCGGACGCCATTCAGGGACAACTTCCAAATCCACACAAAGCAAATGTATATTCCGACAAAGTTGATGAAGTAAGCTCAGATCCAAATCCCTTAATCAAACTAAAAATGGACCTTGTTGTTTTGAGTAGCCACCCATTTGTTCCATCTGATCCTAAGGACTAAACATTGTAACATAGCAATGTCAACAATCACTTTTATTATTTGCAACAAAACGCTACGATCATCAACCTAGTCATCACCTATCACCATATTCATAAAAACAAACCAACCGTTTTAATGTTTAAAATTCGAAAGCTCTGATTTTGAAAACAGATTGAACCAAACCATTGTTCCTGTAGACAACAACTAAAGCAAACCCACTAGTCAAAATCTAAATCTGAAACAAGACAAGTAGAATCAACCAAACAAGTCGAAACTAAGACAAAGTGAATGAAGAAAAGCAAAATTCCACAAAAAGTACCTTATCAGTCGATTAAGAAAGACAAAGCGTATATGCTTTTTCTCTACTAAAAGCTTCGTAAGATCACACTACTGGCAAGAGAAAGAAAGAGAGAAGAAAAAGCGAAGAGCGACGAGTCTTGTTGTACCTCTCTGTGTGGGAATGAGAGCAAAGGAAAAAAGATGGGCTTTTTCAACGTCAAAGGAGAGAAGATGTAGACAATAACCATTACCAAATTACCGGAACACCCCCTCTTCTTTTGTTAGGTCTTTGACCTTTTTTTTATCACTCTCTCGCTCACTAATGAACTCAAATTAATTAAAATTATAAGACAACTAATCAGTAGATTTCCCACCCTATAATCACAGATACTCAAGATACTTAAAAGTCTAAACTCCCAATGTTTAGGTTGCTAAATTTATGTTGCAATCAACAAAAAAAGGGTCAATAATGTGGTCAAAAGAGTGAGTGATAAAGGGGTATAATGGTAAATAGAAAGCAAATGATTGAGGAAGAAGTGTTTGGAGAACGTGGGAGAGAAGAAGAGAGAGAGGAGAGGGTCTCCGTTACAGCGAACCATAAGCCCCACGACATACCCGCCGCGTGTGGACCCCATTACTTCGTCCGTTATTGCTGACGTGTCGAGACCGTTCCACATGATTGGTTTTCACGTTTGGGTCCCATGTTTTCGCCGCCAGCCGCGCGTGAGCTGTCTCGACCAGAAATGACTGTTCCGTCCACGTAGGCTTGTGTCTGAATTCTCCACCGTCAGATCTTTTTGGACCCTTCTTTCCAAGATTTTTATGCTTTCCAATGTTTTCATGCACGTTGCAATCATTCAGGATTCGTCCAAACATTTTACTATATGGTTGTTTTGAGATAACATGCTTAAGATAATGGCTACTATTTCTAAATTAAGTTTGTTTGGGGGTTACATAATCACTCTTCTTATTCCTAATATAACCCTCAAGGTCAATACACAAAGGCAAAGTATTGAGAGCATCAACATCACCTAAGTTTTATTGTGTCTCCTTATCCTTTCTACTACAACTTCTATATACAACAAAACACATCTTTCATTTTTTTTTTTGCTCTAACTTTTATAAGAACATGATAAACAAAACAAAAAAAAACCTACACATCAAAATCATTTGACTTTCCATCTATCAACTTATCCATCAACTTACTTTCTTGAGGTCTCTTTGTGTCCATCTTCTCCTTGTTCTGCCTCCTCTCTTATAGTCATTTGTTGTGGCTCTTTTTGTAGTTTCCTACAGTCTAAAGTGTAACAAGATAAAGATTATATATAGATTATGTTTTTTGAAATGTTGAAATACACTAGATCTTTGATTAGGAGACTTTTATAACAACAGCTCTAAGAGACTAAAGTGAGTGAATGCATCACATTTACTTACATTCGTCATCATCAGTTTTGAGTACTCATTACACTTCTTCAGACAACAACAATATCTTTCACGCCAACTTCATTACACTTTTGTTGATGATTCTAAACGATCATTTGCTTCCTCTTCTTGTATTTGTCTCAGTCTTACAATCGCCTCTATGAATTCGTTGTAGTCTACTGTGTCTTCCAAGTGCACATCCGTCTAAAAATGATCCCAGTATGTAAGAAAAACTATGAATCAAACTAATTACTAAATCCATATATATTAAGACAGTACTAGTGTCTACTTACTGGTATTTGCATAAGACTATTGATGTCAGAGTTGTCAAGATTTGTGTTAAATCTTTCAAGACCGTTTTTGAGTTCTTTATAAGTTACTCGCCCGCTCTTTCCACTGTCTATAGTCTTGAATGTTTCTCTGAGCTCGTGAATCTCTTCTTCGGAAAGCCTTTCTGCAATCACCTGCAAGTCCAACACTAATAATCAGATATTCTCTCATCAAAATCATCTAAAACAAATCAAAAAGGTTTTATTGTATGTGGTACCCTTAAAGCCATCTTCTTAAGCTTGTCTGTTGCTGAAAACTTCTTCAAGCGACTCAACACAGTTGTGTCAAGTGGTGTATCTGGTGCATTTCCTTCATCCCTAATCCATGGATGGCCTGAAAATAAAATGATTTAAGTTTTATAACTGCCTAAACTATGGAGTTTCATGATTCTAGGGACTTACATAATACTTGTTGAGCAGTGAGTCTTTGTATGGGATTTCTTTCAAGCATCTTTCTGATCAAATCTTTTGCGCTTTCAGAGACTTGTGGCCAAGGATCTGATGTCAAATCAAGCTCACCCTCCAGAACCTCATTGAAGATTTCTTCTTCCGTTTCTGCTTGATACAACAAACACACATTATAACACCTCCAAAAACATATATAGTTTGTGTTCAAAGTAACAATCTTACCTCCCCAAAACGGAGCTGAACCAGACAGTAACACGTAAATCATCACACCTGCGCTCCATATATCTGCTTCTGGACCGTAATTCTTGTTCAGAACTTCAGGCGCAATGTAGTAGGGACTTCCAACCACATCCGTAAAGTTTTCTCCTTTAAACAACAATACACATATCTCAGGATAACATCTATCTAATGTGAGAGTAAAAAAAAAACTCTGTTTTGTAAGAAACATACCAGGCTTGAGAAACATAGATAACCCGAAATCAATAGCCTTAAGAGGCGAATCCTCGTCATCGTTGACAAAGAGAAAGTTCTCAGGTTTAAGATCTCTGTGCATCACACCTAAAGAATGACAAGTCTGAACCACACCAAGTATGACTTTAGCCAAATGAGCAGCTTTTCTCTCAGAGTAATGCCCTCTCTCCACTATCCTATCAAACAGCTCACCTCCTCTACACAGCTCCATCACCATGTGAACAGCCACTGAGTCCTCATAAGCTCCTTTGATGGAGATCACATTTGGTTGCCCCAAGAGATGTTTCATTATCTCAATCTCTCTTCTCACATCCTCCACGTCTTCTTCGTTCTCTAGCTTCCTCTTCGGAATCGACTTGCATGCATATTCCTCCCCTGTTCCTTTCTCAACACACACAAACGTAGTCCCAAACTGTCCATGACCTAACTTGCTACCCAAGTTATAATATTCCTTCAAATGCCCTGTTTTGGTCTTCAACACTGACTCTGCTTGTAGCCCTGCACTCATCAGTCTCCTCACATTGTGAGCCTTTCTTTTACTGTTAGCACACGCAATCGCTCGCTTCTTATACTCTTCGTCACTGCACTTCCTTCCTCCTTGTCCCTGACTCGTTTGCTTCTGCGCAGGTTTCTCTTTCCCCTCAAGTAATTTAGGGTCACCATGAGTGTCATTAAGCTTGGTTTTATCATCATCCTTGTTCATTAGCATTGGCTGAGGAGGCTTGTCCTGGAGTTGTGGCTTCAAGGGATGATCCATGATGAGATCTGTGGGACGAACCCATGAATTCGATTTCGTATCCACACAATTGTTGACCATATGAACACATACATTCCCCATTTCTACAATCTAAATCTCCCAATCAACTATATGCTATACAATAATCTACACGAGAAACGTATACAGAGAATCGTAAAAAGATAGAGAGGAAAAGTCCCTTTTCTTCCTTTTTTTCCTTCCTTTTCACGCAAGAGAAAAAACCCTTAACATGATCTCATAGAGACAAAGATCTCTCCTATCTAACAACATAACCACTTCCATGAAGAAAGACAGATAAATCTCCCACAAATGAATTCTGATCTAAGGGAGAAAGATCTCGAGGTCGGCTGAATAATTTAATCAATTCTCACAAAATGCTACGAATCATCTCCTTTGGTAAGAAACACACACAATGCACAAAATGAAAAACGAAGAATAAGAAAATGGGAATTGAGAAGGAAGATGATTTGACGAAAAGGAATTGGGTCTCACGTCGTGACTGAATTTTTTGGGGGGATTTATTAGGGTTTTTGGCCTTTCTCAATTAAATAAACTTGTTTGATTCTCTCCTCTAACATATGACTCTGTGAGGTTGTGTTAGAGATTATTTAGTGTCTGTGTGAATACATTGATTAACAATTTGGTCCCTTTAAACTCCGTAATTAATTAATTGTTAAGAAAAATCTTCAAACTCAATTGAAGACCAAAAAAGTATATTTCTTGTTATTTTCTAAATTACTCCATGCCACAAAATGGTAACCAATCTTTCAAAAAACGTAAGGTTAGATTTCAAATCTTTAATTCCACTCAAGCATATCACTCTACTTTGACCATTATTATTTTATTACCATTTAATGAAAGGTACGAATTGTATAAGGTAACATGTTTAAAAATGTAAAATAACTTTTAAGACAAAGTGATAATAAAAGACACAAGCATAACACATAGTAATATAGTAGTATGATGATATTGATAGATAGTAGTAGCACCCACTCGGAAAAACGTGCAAGCCGCTAACATTAGACTACAATCCCCACGCTTCTTAGAAAGTCACATTACATTTTTAAGATTATATATGCCAAAAGCTAGAACAAGACGACCTTTGTGAAAAAAAAAAAGAAGAAGAAGAAGAAGCAGACGACCTTTCTCAAACGTCCTTGGCCAAGCCCGAGAGATCAATCTCGCCAGAGGAGTGTGGTCGTGTAGGGGCAGTTTCGTCATTGCGGTGCTCCTCTACCTTGGGATGGTTTTCAATGGGTATCCCTCCTCTCCTGGTGCTTGGGTGATGGTCTCCCATGATATCAAATAAGCTGCTTGTCATCTCTTCAGCCGCATCAAAGAAACTCTTCATTCCGCTCAAGAAATGGCGTTCGATGGCGTCTACATCTCTGCGGAGTCCCGGGAAGTTTAGCGGGTTTTTATCCTCAAACTGATTCGGAAGAGCGGATCTTCCCACCATCTGGTCTGTCACATCCTCTTCTGTGTGCTCTGTGTTGGATTGAACGACTTCAGAGGGCCTAAAGCAGATACAGAACCAAGGGTAAATCGATTTAGTGATTGTCTAGAGGCGCGAAAGGTAACAAACAATCAAGGTGCTTGAACATTTTAATGGCTCAATCTCAAAATCACACATGAAAGGGCGAGAAAGAAAACAAGAGTTGTCTTCCAAAGGAAAGCATTACATTTAACATGGAATAACTCATATCACAGGTAGCAAACAAACAAACATGAAGCTCGCCGAATACACAGAAACTGTGATGTGATACTCTATGCATCTTCTTCTTATATGAGAATACTCCACTTACTTAACCCAAAAAAGACTAACCAGCAGTTGCTCCACTTACTTAACCAAAAAAAACATGCAAGTTATAACACTACAAAGATGATAAAATCATAAGAACTTTTATAATGAAACATTTTTACCATAATGGTTCAGTGATAGAGAGTCCTTTCGAAGAAAACAACATCAAACCACAAGAAGTAAGCAATGTAACCATTCCAGTGCATAAACACAACTATCTTTCTGCAATTCATATTAGTAAGCTTAGCATCAGAAACACAAATTTAGAGTCAATCTTTAACTATTGGCTTTTAGCTTTTACATAACCACAAAAACGTCAAAATTTTTTAACTCAGAGCTCAAAACAAACACACTTCATCTATTTGATCTATAAACCCTGGAGATTTGTTTTCCACATGTAATTCAAAATCTAAAAGCTTATCTTTTGCTTAATTAGGGTTATGATCAAAAGCGAGAAAATATCCGAAACACTCACTTCCCAAAACAGTGGCGGAGGATTTCTTCTGTTTTGTCGCATTTCCTGACGAACTTTCCAGGCTCGACCTCCTCCGTCTTGCACTGAGATCTTACCACCGTGGTCGTGGAGCAATTTTCGGCGGCGGCGGCAGAATCTCCGAGCGGTTTATCGGTGAGATCAGCACCGGCTTTAGAGGCGGATGAATCGTCAATCCAGATCCAACCCATAGCTAAAATTCGTGATGAGATTCTTCTTCTGTGTGTGTGTGGATTCTTCCTCAAGAAAAACTCGAAGCGTCCGATTTGTTTTTTTATACTCAGGCCTCTTTGTTCGTGAAACCGACTTACCGGCGCGTGAGGATTTTCTTTTTCTTCACGGGTCGGAAAAAAGTTTGAACCAAATCAAACCAAACTAAAGTAGTCAAATTTCTCAATCTGAACCGGAAGACCGCTGGTTAATAGATTTTTAACGTATGATGCGTCTCAAATTGTTTGATTTATTGTATTCGCGTTTAAGATCCACTCATTTTATTACCTTGTATCTTATTCTTTTTTTTCATAGATACTTTCTTAGTAGATCAGAGTTGTAACTAAAATTTTGAGAAATACTTAGACATTCACCATTACATAATAAAAATGTTTAGAATGTATCAAATATTTAGAATTTATTCAGTATTTAATTTTCTTATTAAGGAAAATAGATTATATAAAAAGTAATAAAAGTTGAAGTTAAAAGATGGGAAAGAAAGATTTTTTGGGTAAATTTTTTGACATTGCTGTGAACAATTGGGTCTTAGTCAATTTCTCAGGGCCCAATATGAAAGTATTCATCATTAATTCTGGCAGATGGGCCAAAATATTAAGAAGCCTAGCACAATAAGTCTTAAATCAGCATCATTGCTTCAAGTTGAAGCCTTCGACGTTACCGATGATGGTTTGAACGACCTCGGTTTGTCTTGTTATGAAAGGAATACAGAGCCGAGAGAAAGAGCATATCACTTTTGAGTGTTTGTAAAAATGAATTTGAGCATATCTTTGGTTATTTCTGGTTATTGAGTCTGTTGACTATAAACGATTGTAACAAACTCTTTGAATCATTAATGAGAAATTGAGCTTTTCACCATGTTTTCTCTCTCGATCATGGTTCCTAATATTTGGAGTAATATTTTTGTTTACCGAATACTTTAAATAAGATAAGAGTAGTTTTATCATGGTCAACTCATTTTTATCATCTCACCTACTTAATTTCAGCCAGCTTGAGATTGGAGACAAAAACAATCGTTTTCAAGTGTTTTTTTTCTTCTTGATTTATATCTCTTAATCAACGTTTTATATCTTTTCTTAAGGTCCTCATAAAAGTCTTTTTCTCATATCATCATATGTATTGGCTAACGGTTTACCCAATAAGACAAATACGCTGTTAAATATCTGGTTTTGTTTAACAAAAAAAAAATTGCTAATAAATAAACCATATGATTGAGAAAGATTGTCAGACTGACTATCAAAAACGCCTAATTGATTCGATCCCATTATCTTAAGTTCCAACTTGTCCTCAAACTCTTTTTTTTTTCTTTGACGTCTCAATATTTAAAATGATCTCTCAAAGTTCAATACAAGCCAAGAAACATATTTGCCAATATTCAAAACGACTTTAATTACTCTTTCTTGGTACGTATGTATAGATAAACTCGTTCACATTGCTTAAAGAAAAACTAATCCAACAAAATTGTGAAAAATTCATCCTTAACCTCCTTTCTCTTACAAATCTTCGGCTTCGAAGAGTGTATATACAGTGATCAGTTAGTGACCAAAAATAACAAATTTACAAGGAATTAAAAGAAGAATTAATAACGAGTTTAAGCCGGAGATTAGTCAAGATTTCGATTTCTTCGGTTATAAAATAAACAAATCACTAGGACATTCTTGTGGCGGCCACGGAGGAGGCTAAAGGGACAACCTCGGCGAGGGGAGTAGACAGAGGAGTTGGAAGCGGCGAAGTCCGACACACAGGACACGTAGGATTGAGTCTAAGCCACGTGTCGATACATTTAAGGTGGAAGAGATGGTTGCAATCTGGTAGCTGCCGCAGCAGATGTTTTCCCTTGTAGTCTCCTAAACAAATGGCACAACACGACGCCGTTGTTGGTCCCTTTGCTTCCGAGTAGAGAATCTTTGGATAGCTTTGAATGGTGTCCTCGTCAAGACCGGGGACAACGTCGATGATGACATGGTGGTGATGGTGATGGATACGTGTTGAATCTTGGTTGGTTTGTGAAGGTGAAGAAGAGAGCTGGTTACGTGTGCAATAGTATGAGGTGAGGGTGATGGTGGTGATGAGGAGGAGGACCCCGATGGAGACACCGATTCCGTATCGAAATCCTCCTATGTCGTCCGTGCCGAGGAGGCCGTTGTAGTCCGGCATCTCGGACGGTGGCGGTGGTTGGAAATTGTTCATGGCGGGTTTGGTTTGATGGTTTTGTTTAATGGGTTTGGGAGGAGGAAGAGGAGAAATAATGGAGAGGTTTTTGGTCAGCGATTTGATATAAGACAATGTAAATTGAAGCATCTTGGGGTTATCAAAAGTCAACGCTAAGAGAGAGAGAGAGACAAAGGGAGGAAATGCATGTGAATGAGGATAAGAAAGCTTGTCAAAGCAAAGCAAGAATTGTGTGACTTGTGGATGGTTAAAAAAATATTCAATGTATAAATTTTCTAATATTGTATTGGTAATACTGTAATAGTATAACGCATATATAAATATATTGACCCATTAATTCGTTGTTTATTTCAAACATAAAACACTTAGTTGCACAATTGAATTGGATACAGGGCTAATGAATTTAACGTGTGACATGTATTAAGATTTGATTTAGGAATGTAGGGAGGGGCCAGTGGCTAAGATTAGAGAAGGTTTACGCTGAATTAGTTTGAAGTCAACGTTGTACTTATATACTAATCTTGTTGTTTATGTACGTTTAGTTATCTCCTTTATTCAGGCTTATTTAAGTCCAATCATGTCACCTAAGCAACGTTTAGTTTCCTTCACTTGCTTTTAAAGTCGCAGTGTTATCTTATTTTAGTATTAGAATATTTAAAACTTTGAAATCTCTCCATATTAGAAGATTAATATAAAGTTTTGTTTTTCTCCTAAAAGTGGCAAGACAATAAAATAAAATATAATTGTAGGTAAATAATTTGTATATACTAGGAAATCCAAATTTAACCAATTGAGTCGTGGGCATTAACATTTGTATTACATAAAATTATATTTTGGCAAACTACCATAGGATAAAAATCATTCACTTAACGGCCAAGTTACTAACACAAGGCATCTTTGATAATGGAAAACAATCTGTTGGACAGTTGTTATTAATGAAGAAAATGCGTCATTGCATGCTCGCATGATGTATATTTTAATATACACTAGCTATGATAGTATATAAACAGATATACATGTAATTAAGAATGGAGATAAATGAACGTATATTATCCAGGGGCGGATTCATTTGGTGAAGAATGAATGTATTCAGTGAATTTTAATTGATATTCGAATACACCATTGTTATTGAACACTTAATTATTGCCGCCGCTCTTCCAATTTTTCAATTCTTTTTTTCCCCAATCAGTAGAGTAACTATGGGCTTTTAAAACCCATAGCTCCGGATTCCCAATCATATATTCTATAGTCTATGTCATCTAAAACAATATGAATTTAGATAAACAATTTATGACCTTCAAGCCATATATTTGGGCCGGATACTCAAAACATATGAAATTACACTCAAACACTAATTGAGCTACTTAGGCCAAATATATAAAGGAAACACTTACTACTAGGCATAAAAAGTTTGGAAGAAATAATAAGAGAGAAAAAAATGTTATAATCCTGACATTGTTTTTTTATTGTTAACTCACTCTTGGAATAAGTTGTCCAAGTCTCATAGTTGACTCAGTTTGGTGGTGTCACAAATTAGTTCCATCATTACTAATTTGCTATCAGTTTGGTGATGTATCAAATACTGTTGATCTAGTAATTTCACAAAAAGCGCATATCTTCCGGCTAATGATATTAGATTTACTCATATGTGTAATGTGTATGTATGGTTGAAAGTTGAAGCTAAATTAGGTTTAAGTCACTCATATCATATGTGTGTGTTATCTTGTATAGTGTAATACAAAATTCAATACAAAATTTTCCAATAAGCAAAAATAGTCGTCAGTGCGAGTTCAACTTTAAACTGTTTCAAACTTTATATTCATTACGAATGCAACAGTCCCTCTCTTGTTTCTCCACGCTTCGCTTTCTCCTTCCATTTTCTTCCAAACTCTCTCCGCTTCGTCCTCTCTTTCACACCGCCGCTATGCCTCCTCACGGTCCTAATTCTCAAGGTGGTCGTCGAGGCGGAGGTCATTCCTCCGGTCGTCGTGGTGGACGCGGCGGCGGCGGTCGTGGCGGTGGTGGTGGCGGCCGGGGGGAACAGCGATGGTGGGATCCTGTGTGGAGAGCTGAGCGTTTGCGCCAGCAACAAGCTGAGGTAATTGATACATTGTTCTTGTAGATTCTGAGTTCATTACTTCAATTTAACGATTAGACATTGATACATAATTTCGAATCAGATGATGAAGTAGTCATAATTTATCTCAGATGGAAGTACTTGATGAGAATGAATGGTGGAACAAGATTGAGCAATGGAAAACAGGAGGAGAACAAGAGATGCTAATTAAGCGTAATTTTAGCCGTGGAGATCAGCAAACACTTTCTGATATGGCTTTGCAGATGGGTCTTTACTTGTAAGTCTCTATATCTTCTTCGACAACTTCGTTTTAAGTCCATATGGTGAGAGTATGTCATGAATTTGCTTATCGTTTTTTGGAATGGAAGTCATGCGTACAATAAAGGGAAGGCTCTTGTTGTTAGCAAAGTTCCTTTACCAGATTATCGAGCGGATCTTGATGAACGGCATGGATCCACTCAGAAAGAGGTAATAGAGATGTTGCTAGTACGAAAGTTTTGTACTCAGTGGTGGCTGCTGAAACGCTTATACTCTTTTTCTTGTAGATTAAAATGTCCACAGAGACTGAGAGAAAACTTGGAAGTCTTTTGAAAACAACACAAGAATCAGGGTCCTCTGGTGCCTCTGCTTCAGCTTTTAACGATCAACAGGATCGTACTTCAACTCTTGGCTTGAAAAGACCTGATTCTGCTTCCAAATTGCCGGATTCTCTTGAGAAAGAAAAATTCAGTTTTGCACTCAAGGAAAGGCAGGAAAAGCTTAAGGTACATGTATTGCTAAAGTAAACCGTATGCATTATGGTAGATGTAGATTCTGGACATAACATCAATTTATAACCGTTTCAACACAGGCAACTGAGAGTGTAAAAGCACTTAAAGCGTTCAGAGAAAAGCTACCTGCTTTTAAAATGAAAGAGGAGTTTCTTAACTCTGTTTCACAAAACCAGGTAATTGTTTGGTATGTTTTTCTTCTCTGTATTCCATCAGCTATTATTTCTGCCTCTCTCCAATAATATTGTCAAGCTATTTTTTTTAGTTGTCTTGTGTTGTGTTGATCTTGCGCTTATAGTTGTGTCCGTTGTTTATTTTTCAGGTATTGGTAGTTTCAGGAGAGACCGGGTGTGGTAAAACAACACAGCTTCCTCAATTTATATTGGAAGAAGAAATATCATCCCTAAGAGGTGCTGATTGCAACATAATTTGCACTCAACCTCGACGTATATCGGCCATATCTGTTGCTTCTCGTATATCTGCTGAAAGAGGTGAATCCATTGGTGAATCTGTGGGTTATCAGATTCGTCTAGAATCAAAGCGTTCTGATCAAACACGATTGCTATTTTGCACTACTGGTGTTTTACTCCGGCGGCTGGTAAGATACAACTATTCTACTACTCAACTACTCATCACATGTAGTTGAAGTATGATATTTTAAGCTTCTTTACTTTGAAATGTCGAATCAATTGTTGAAATGCAGATTGAGGATCCTAATCTAACTAACGTAAGCCATTTGCTCGTGGATGAGATTCACGAAAGAGGCATGAATGAAGATTTTCTACTAATCATACTACGCGATCTCCTTCCTCGACGCCCAGATTTGCGTCTTATTCTGATGAGTGCTACGATTAACGCTGACATGTTCTCAACATACTTTGGGAACTCTCCCACTATGCACATCCCGGTATGTCTAGTTGTAAATCCAGTGACTTGTTTATGATCTGATATTCGTGACTTATCTCTTTTCAACTTATTGCCAGGGTTTCACATTTCCTGTGGCAGAGTTATTCCTAGAAGATGTATTGGAGAAAAGTCGTTATAATATTAAGTCGTCTGACTCGGGGAATTATCAAGGTAGTTCGAGAGGTAGAAGAAGAGAATCAGAATCCAAGAAAGATGATCTGACTACTCTTTTTGAGGTATGCTATGCTACCCTTGTTACTTGCAAATCTCGAGAGCTTGTTTCTTAGTAAAAGAAGTATGAAGCTTCATTTTGATACCGCTACAGAAAATGTGTATACGGAATTGCATAATAATTCCTGTTCTCAAATTCATCAGTATTGCATTCAAGTTTGGTTCATTATTCTGATTCATCTAGCCTAAGAACTGTTTTTTCTCTTTATATTTCACGCTGATATAGACATTTAGTCTCCATGTACGTGGAAAGATTAAACCTCAAGAGTCAAAACCAAGCTTAGTTCACGTGGGAATTTAAGTTTATGGTTCAGTAACTAAAAACGGCTCGGTTGTAGTTTAGAAAAACACATAAGTCTTGATCTTTTGCATTTTTTTCATCATCAAAGACTGAAGCTTACTAGAATATGTTTTACCTTGAAAGCTAGAAGTCTGCCTTATCAAGTTTTTTTATTTTTTGATAGGATATTGACATCAATTCTCACTATAAAAGTTATAGCTCGGCCACAAGAAATTCTCTTGAAGCATGGTCTGGTGCACAGATTGATGTGGATCTGGTATGAATTTCACTTTATTCTCTTGGTAATCCAGCTAATTCCAGCCCATATCATCTTTTACTGAAGAATCTCATCATGAACTGATCTTTGAAACTCTGTCGTAGGTGGAGGCAACAATTGAACATATTTGTCGTCTTGAAGGTGGTGGGGCGATTCTTGTCTTCCTTACTGGCTGGGATGAGATTTCAAAACTGCTTGAAAAAATTAACATGAACAACTTTCTTGGAGATTCGAGCAAGTTCTTAGTTCTTCCTTTACATGGTTCAATGCCGACGGTTAATCAACGTGAAATTTTTGACCGTCCACCTCCTAACAAACGGTTAGCCCTCTGAGCTATCGATTCGTCATTTCTTCTTTTATCATTCTGCTTTGTAGCAACTTTTCTAAGCGAATGCTCTGCTTTTGTAGGAAAATAGTTTTGGCTACAAACATTGCCGAGAGTAGTATTACAATTGATGATGTTGTATATGTTGTGGATTGTGGTAAAGCAAAGGAAACTAGCTATGATGCTTTGAACAAGGTGGCATGTCTCTTGCCATCATGGATATCAAAGGCTTCAGCTCACCAGGTATTCGACTAACCATAAAATTGTCTATCAGTAATCAAGATCCCTTTCATTCAATGATCTAAGTACTGCGCCCAGATCATAGATGTGCTTGTAAGACTTAAAACCCGTGCTTTTCTCTGTGGCTTTGGTACAAATGCAGAGACGAGGTCGTGCTGGACGTGTTCAAGCTGGAGTTTGTTATAGGTTGTATCCAAAAGTTATCTATGATGCTTTTCCACAGTATCAGTTACCAGAAATCATACGGACTCCATTACAAGAGCTATGCCTGCATATCAAAAGTTTGCAAGTTGGATCTATAGGCTCATTCTTGGCAAAGGCACTGCAGCCACCAGATGCACTTGCTGTTGAGAATGCTATTGAACTTCTCAAAACAATTGGGGCTTTAAATGACGTGGAAGAGCTTACACCCCTTGGTGAGCAGCAACTCTGGTCTTTACTATTGTTTTTTTAGTTTGTAAATATATGCTACACTCAAAACCATCATGTTACAGGTCGGCATCTTTGCACTCTACCCGTGGACCCAAATATTGGAAAGATGCTTCTGATTGGAGCTATCTTCCAGTGCGTCAATCCTGCTTTGACAATCGCTGCTGCTCTGGCGTATCGTAGCCCATTTGTCTTACCATTAAATAGGAAAGAGGAAGCTGATGAAGCCAAACGATATTTTGCTGGTGATTCCTGCAGGTATGACATCTATAGGCAAATTACGTTTATTTCACACCGTCAGTCAACCAGGTCACTGTGTTCTGTTTCTTACGGAAAAGATTTGGCATATATGTGTTGTGCAGTGATCACATTGCTCTTCTTAAGGCATATGAGGGATATCGGGATGCAAAGCGTGGTGGAAACGAAAAAGATTTTTGTTGGCAAAACTTTCTTTCCCCTGTAACTCTAAGGATGATGGAGGATATGAGAAACCAGTTTCTTGATCTTCTATCAGATATAGGGTTTGTAGACAAATCAAAGCCAAATGTAAGCATCAGGAACCCGTCCTAATACTTCAATTATATTTTCGAACCCTGATAAAATGTGAAACTACTGATCATTTTCATTTGCAAATGGTGCTTTTCAGGCATACAACCAATATAGCTACGATATGGAGATGATAAGTGCGGTTCTATGTGCGGGGCTGTACCCAAATGTTGTCCAATGCAAAAGAAGAGGGAAGCGCACTGCGTTCTATACTAAAGAGCTGGGTAAAGTTGATATCCACCCTGGATCTGTCAACGCAAGAGTGAATCTCTTCTCTTTGCCGTACTTGGTCTACAGCGAAAAGGTGAAGACGACAAGTGTTTATATCCGAGACTCGACAAATATATCAGACTATGCACTCCTTATGTTTGGTGGCAATCTTATCCCAAGCAAAACCGGGGAAGGTATAGAGATGTTGGGAGGGTATCTCCATTTCTCAGCCTCGAAGAACATCTTAGAACTGATACAGGTAAAATTGGAATCTCTCTGTCAAATCTTTCTTGTTCTTCATGTGTTCTTGTGATGCGAAGAGGATAATATGATTGTGCAGAGATTGAGGGGAGAGGTGGACAAGCTACTGAATAAGAAGATAGAGGATCCGAGTTTGGACATAACAGTGGAGGGGAAAGGAGTGGTCTCAGCTGTGGTGGAGTTGTTACGTAGCCAAAAACATTAGGTATTAAGCAAAATTCCAGTGAGTCTTATCGTAGTGTAGAGGGATTAAGAAACGTTAGTTATTGGAAAACGAGGTGAATAGACTTTAAACTCTGCTTAAGTTATAAAAGGTAATACAAGTTGTAATTTTAGAGCTGTTCCCATTTGTTTCGGTTAGGCCCGAGTTTTGTAGTGGTGATCATCTTATTTCCCATTGCATCTATCTTTCTTTCTTTCTTTGTGGTTATAATGTTTATGTTCAAATGAAAACAAACATTTGTTTCTGCTTTTAGCAATTTCGTCTCGTCTCAATGCCAATTGCTTACAGAGGTTGAGTTTCGACTATTGCATTGTTAGCTTATAGTTTTCAAATGTCATGTAATTTACGTATGATAGTTTGATAATTGTCAATCTCTCAAAATCATAGCTTAATTACAGGTCACCATATCCGTAGAGTGGGGCTTTACGTGTCTGTTTTAGGTCCTTGTATATTTAATACTTTTAAAATCACAAGTCATTCATTTAATTTTAAGTTTAAGCCCTACGTTGCAGTGAAATCAAGTCTCTCGCTCTCGTCAAATGATAATACAACGATCAAATAAAAACGAAGTCTTCTATTGCGGCGTCAAAATTGTTTGGTCCTTCACGTCCCGGTCCACATATTTATGATATATGTTTGCTTATATAACGCATGCGTTAACATATACATACCGGCGCGGCGCGTGTACTTGGATCAAAATATGCATGGAGAAAAACATAAAAGCATGGCTATGCATAAATATGTGGATATGGGGCTTCTTCTTATCCACCTGAATGTATCACATACGAAAATTAGACATTAATATAGCAATAAATTTGATGGTCGCAATTACTAGTCCAAGTCCCATGGAAAGAAATAACGATATGAATATTAACTTATACATCTAGAGCATGATGTATTCATTGAATTTTATATGGTGCACTGAAATTCAAAAACAAGAAGACGATGTTCGAATTCACTATTGAATTTCTTGTTGGACCATCCATGTGTATTAACAAAAGAAGAAATTACAAAGATTAGTCAAGTAATTCTAACCATAATAAGCTACCATGCAAATAATAATGGTCGATCAAATGTTTAATGTCTTTACACATTTCAAAGAACGCAAAAAATTTAAGATTATGAATGCAAAGTTTATAAAATTCCAACGTGTTTTAGATACCACTTGTCCGTCGTAGTCTCGTGTATTAATTACTAGTAGCGTAGAAATAGTTGTTTTGTCTGAAAATCGTTCATCGTGATTGTATATAAATTTTTTTCGTTTATCGCAATCACGTACGCATGTGTCAAGTAATAGTATTCCATCCATAATTTCATTTGATGGTTGAGAAACAGTACACATACAACTGTTTTATTTATCGAGTCGAAGACTTTTCTGTTTATTTATTTATGTATTATGAATTAATTTTATGAGTATTGTTCAACTACAGCTACAACTTGTGGTCCAATCTGGACCTACCTTTTGTACTTTTAAACTCATCAGATTTTGGAGAGCTGCTCGCAATAGATGACTACTTTTCTATTTTTCTATCACTAGCTAATTCCTTCAGATTATATATTACCATTAATAAACAATGGTCATTCTTTTACTTGTTTAAAAGATATAAACTATATTTCCGGGTGGTGTGGTTCTATACTGGCCTGCTCCTAATTTTTCTTCTGTGTCAACTTTTTTTGTTTATATTTCTTTTTAGGTGGCTTTCTTTGTATTCTATATATCTCTTTCATAAATATTTGTCTTCACTCTCTCGACTGCGTCCTGTAGTACTTCGACGTTTCTAATTTCGCTGGTCAATGAGAATATGAGTCATTACATGTGATGCAAAAGTATAACACACTGATCTCTATGTGTTTTATAAGAATGGCAATTAATATTGTAATTTGGAGGAATGAAATTTCAACTAGATGCGATCTAGACTAAAGATTTTCTTTTTATTTTGTTTTTGGGTACCCTCGCTAGTATAAAATTTTTGCTTTGCAATATGCCAATATATATATAAAGACCATGTGCCCCAATTGTTAAAAATTATACAAAGATTCTTGCAATAAAATACGAGGTAACGTGCATCGGATTAAATAAGAACTTGGAAGAAAAGAATTTTGTCTAATTGAATGTTACAAAATAATCCTACAAACCAAAAGAAAGAAAAATATTTTAGGAGAAAACTTACACATTTACTCGTTCAAATAAGAGATGATGAAATTAAATGATATATATATATATATACTCCTTTACTTGGATTATAGTGGAGATTAAGAGGATACATAAATTGAAGAAAAAAAACTTAAAAATAAAAGCGTTACCAAAATAATGAAAATGAAAGTGACAATAGCCTGGTAACTTGTGATTTTATATATGATATCTTTGCAGTTTTTCATAAAAAAAAATATTTGATGAACATTTTCCACTATTATCTACATTGAGAACATCAAAAGTACGAAATAAGAAACCTAAGGAAAATTGGATTAATGATATGAATAATTGAATACTCCTTTAGTTTTTTCAACAGCATCTCTCATATATGTGATTGCTCTCACTGAGAATTGGACTTGTTTGTATTGTTTTCTTCGTTTTCATCAGCAGGGATATGCAAGAATCATGTTTTTTGGGAGACAAGGCGAGTCCTTCCAGACCCTAGCGTGCAACTTAAGCAACTCCTTTGCCTTCTCTTTGGTCTTACCTCCACAGCTTACTTGAAGCACAAGACAAAGCTTCGCTACAACCCCCAACTGTAACATCTCGTGCAACAAAGCAGGCGTTGCGCAGAACCTTCCCACCGACAACAAAACCCTAACCGCTCTATCGCTTGCTGTCTGTGAAACCCTAAGTATCTTCTTGCACACCACCGCTATGGCTGCTCCGTGGTTCAAGAACTCGGCTCGTCCCTCCGCACACTGACACAACAGATCAAGAACCACCATCGCCATCTCTGGACCTCTCCTCTCTGATGTGAAGCTCTCGTCCATGAGAAGCTCGATGATCACAGAGATTACTCCAGCTTCCACGGCCTTGTGTCTGTTCCTTCCCCATGGGCATATGTTCACCAATATATGCATGGCAGCTTTGGTCGCCTTCTGCGAGATCCGGTCGTCCAAGATCTGGACGACCTCAGTGAAAACCTCTGGCTTGAGAGTCATACTCTGCATTGGATCCGCTACTTCGAGAATGTTCTTGAGAAGCAAAGTGGCATAGACTCTGGACTCGTACATCCCACGCTGCATGATCTTCGTCAACGACTTTACGATATTGTTATCTTTCTTGTTGTTTAAAAGATTCTTGAGGACTGTCTCTGAGGTCTCGAGGTGGTAAAGTAAGTTGAGGGCTTCGTCGGTCAAACTCCCATTTTCTGAGTCGTTGCTTACGATGTTGGCCAAGAACTCCGGTACTCCCGCTGCCTCTAAACACCGCTTGTTGGTCGCGTTCTCCGACACAATCTGACGAAGTCGTTTGAGACACTTGACTTGGTTTTCATGGGAAGAGGCTGAATCTCTAATGAGCTTTTCGATCTCAGATTTACAAATCGGAGGTCTTGGGGTAGGGATCCTCTCGACGCCGTAGGAGGCGTTTAGGGTGCACCAAGATTGGATGAGACGGCGTAGAGTGTGATTCGGGGTGAGATCCGCGTCGGTTATGTCTTGTTTGGTGACCGGACACGAGTTTTTCTTGCCTGCAAATAGCCATTTCTCGATGCTGTCTCTGTCGTAGGTTATTCCGGTAGAGACTATCACTGGATCTTTCATGATCTCCAAAGAGATAGGACAAAGGAAGAACGGAGGAATCTCGATCTCTTCATCCATTATTCCTCCGGACATATGATGAAGATGCTGAGGACTTTGACGAGAACCCTGACGAATATATTGATCAAAGAAGCTAAGGGAATATATCTTTTTCTTAATACAAGTTGTAGTAGTTGGGTTTGGGAAGATGTGAATTGGTTTGAATAAGTTAGGAGGAAGAGAGAAAGGAGGTTGGGTTTAAATATAAAGGAGATGTCAAAAATTCACAATTATTAAAAAAGTCAAAACACGGAAAATACAAATATTATTAGTTATTACACACTCTTTGTAAAGCTGTCCCTATAACTATATGCTAAAAAAAGAAAAAATCTGCCCCTATTTAATAAAGTTTATTAGTATTATTTACTCATAGAAGGAACGAACGAGGAACATAGATTTGACCTTTTATTTTCGCTGATGAGTTGGGTGAAGAAAAAAGAACACGTGAGACGTATGAAAAGGTTTGACTTTTCAAAGAGAGATTGTAACAAACGGATAAGAAAATTGTGATAAAATATAAAGAGAGCCATTTGGTCGCGATCGTGGCGGTGGTGAAGACAAGAGTGTCTACTGTCTGCTTTGTGTCTTTTAATTGATTGATTCTTCCTCTCTTTTTACACATTTTTGCCACCCGTTTTGACTTAAGATTTTCCATTTTGTTGTGTCGTAAAATAAAATATAATAGTGAGAGTATACAACTTTTCTCGTACGGCCTTGTTTCTGTTGATTATTCATCAATATTTACTAAATACTATCAAAGTGAAATGTATTTATTAATCAAAAATGAAAATAGAAATTGGTGGAATTTTGATACATTAAGAAAAAATATCACGTGATGTCGCTTTACTATTGATATATGAATACTATAACCATATAACGCACATGGGTCTTTCATATCCCTGTAACCAATACCCTCATACATGTACTTCATAACCATTTCCACTTTCATAGATACTAATGTCCTCGAGCTTATCACTCAACATGTTGACACTGACCCAACCGAGGCTCTCGAGCAAAATACTCGACGCATTTCCTTTATAAAGGTCTTTAAGACTTTCGAACCCGTAGTTTGGCAACATCACACGATCAACAAAACTACAAATCTCTAACCCATCGTTTCTCGACTTTGATGATATGGCATCTCGTTCGAGGATAATTTTGTTTATGGTCTTCATGAATATCACAATATACAATTTTGCCAAAATGGTATTATCCTCTCTTTATTTTTCAAAATCACTTTGTTATTTAAAAAAATATCTCCTTTTATTTTTGTTAATTATTTTCAGAAATTATACATAAACATTAGCATACAATTTCTTATTAAAGTATTTTCCACGATATGATAAATCTTTATAGTTGGCTCCTCATCACTAATTCACTATCATTTACATTGTTACCACGAGATTGTTGTCGTCGTTTCGTTTCTGATGTATCATACATGTAACATATTGTTACATATTTAACGTAAGCGAATAGACATAATTTGAACAATTTTATTCATGGAATAGTTTGATGACGTTTGTTTACATAAAATTTGAACAATTATTTTTGGAATAATAGTAATTATGTGGAGACAGCTCTATATATAAATAATAAAAAGTTAAAAATGATTTTTATATGATTTGATCTTTCTTTTTTTCAAGTATCAGAAAACATGATTTTTCAGTAACATATTTGTTTTATTTATGTTTTACATTGCTATACTGCTCTCTCTGGTTGGCTTTGGAGTTTATTTTTTGTTTGATTAGAACTCTTTTGTTTTTAGTCGTCTGCTTCGTTGCCTAAATAGTTTTTTCATTGCTTTGTATTGACAATTGATATAAAGAGTAGAGTAAGAGTTATCTGGAACCAACGCTTCAAAATAAGTCGTTATTCGGATATATTCTTATAATCAACAGTCTTTAATATTTGTTTTGACATTATTTTGCTTGCCTTTGTTTCGTATAATAAAATGCATTAATGCTCTTGTGTTTTAGGCAGAACTGAGCATGCCGACACGATAAAATCAATCTCTGTTAGACAATTACATTATTTAGATCATTCGACCGACGACGGAACAACCGGCTATCAGGATTTGATTCTTCACATTTTTCTCGGTTAAACTTATTAGTTTGACTTGATGACGAAGCATCTTTTTAAAGTTCTTCTTCTTTGCCCCTGCGATATGGGTGGGTGACCCAAATTTTCAATTTCATCATCCTATACTTCGTTTACATTTTCCACGATCGCAGTTATAAGTTATGGGTAGCCTCTTACTTCTAATTAAATTAAAAAACGTTGTTCTCTTTTGATTATTTCTTCTTTTGTTACCGACAAAACCTAATTAAATGCCATTAACGGTCCTCTTGGACCCAAACGAACTATATAATTATGTTCAACTTTTTTCTAGGCTCTTCTACAATTGTTTGAATATTGACATTTCGTTAAATCGTTTTTCGTGGTTTTTCATACTTACTTTGACGACGTGAATCATGCATGATATAATTGTCAATGGCTCTCTATCTAAAAGTCAAAGTCTTAAAAACTGGAATATATTTGATTATTATGAGAAACATCTTCTTCATATATAAATTTGACGTAAAAATATAATTTGTGTATCGATCATTGTTAAATCGCGTCTCGTATTATTGAGTTTCTGACAGGAATTTACTCATGCTTTAGTAAAAATTGTATGATTAATTAATCAAATCATACATATTACTCGACTCCCACTCAAAAATTTCCAATTCTCAACGTAACATGTCAATAACATCTACTTCAGAATTATCTATCAATAGAAAATTTGTAGAAGTATACCATCAACATATAAAAAAACTTATGAAAAAATCGACAAGAAACGGATTTCTCTTAGGAGCAGTCATTTCCTTAGGAGGTACTTAATGAGGTATGATGATGTTACATACATTGGGATGAAATTTTGATAAAGGAATTAGTTTAGTAGAGATCGATCAATGGCAAAACGTATCACATCAGGGATATGCATGGGTGCAAAACTGCAAGTGATCAGCAGTGTGGAGCTTCAACAACTAATGCCACCGACGCAAAATATAACACGGTTTAAAAGATATTACCACCATATATGCATGAATGGAGCATGCGTGTATGAAACTAATATATTATTCTATACTCATACAAAGTAATTCACTAATTCATTTGACCACACTCTTTTTAGATATATTAAACAATGTGATCTTACTTTACGACTAACAATTGTAATTGCTAGGTACAATGCATCTAAAGCTCTTCTAGCAATTTTAAAATAGTTTAAGAACTTCCTTTTTATTTTCATTACATAAGTGTTTCAATATTTCAAGGAAATGTCACAAATTAAAGCATTTCATGCCGTTTCTGCATATCGATAATATAGTCAATTAAAATGATTGTAGAATGCAACATGATGTATACTAACTAGTATTCCGTTTATCTATCTGATAAGCACCATAACTAATCTGGTTCAGGTATGAAAAAGCAAACCAGTCCGGTTAGAGCTGGTTTGTTCTTGTACAGACTGTTGCTGTAAGTAAGAAGAAGGGCTTAAACGTTACACATTCAAATAAGGTAGTCGTTAAATACAGTGTGGAAGTTGTTGAAGTGGACAACTTCTGAACATATATTTCGAGGACTTAATAGTTGATTATATTCCTACCAAACCTTTTTGTTTTTACATGACCTTAACATTCAATCAATAGTTTACCCATGAAAAAACCTCTCTGTAAAGAACTTTTTTCTTATTATTGTTTTTCTTTTTGGACAATAGAATTTTATTTTTTATAATTTAAAAAAGGGTTGTTGCGTTGGGCCTAAACAAAGTGATGTTGAAGGGAAGCTTAAAATGAGTAATTTGGGTAACAAAATCGGAAATTTTATTAGATTCTGGGCCTCAGTTTTAAATAATGAATTCAAATTTGTTGTGTTTTTCAACTTTTGACTCATGAATTTGGCTCCGATAGTCGCAACATATTTCATGTGTTTCACTAAATTTCATTATTTATTAATATCTATAGAAAGGTATTTGGGCCCAAAAAAAGTTATGGGCCGAAAATGAGTAAAATATATATTAAATATTCGCATATGTTTTTGTAAACTTTTTTCTTACAAACCTCTCCGAAATTAGTCTCACACTCTCACGCAGTCTTCATATAAATATTCTGTCAATGTCTTTAATAACAGAAAAAAAAAATTGTTACTGTTATTGTAAGTTTATCTCTCAGCAGGTGACGCTATTCTACAAAATGATTTGAACATTTTCATTTTTATATATCTTGAAAAGAAAATTTATAACAAGTTTTATAAACGTTAATCTTAATTGATTTAAAAAAAAAAACTATACACAAAGTTTGAAATCTGAATTCAATTCAACAGTTCGTAAGATCTTATTTCAGAGATTGCTTTCTTTGTTTTTTTTTATATTTGTATTGTGAATGTGTAGAATTTTATTTAATATGCTTTTAACACATAAACACTCCTCAAAAAATATTATAAGTTTCCAGCCGCTTAAGCATACATGTCATATTCGGAATCTATACAGCTTAGATCTAATCTGTAATCATCATTCCATATTTGATAGATCAGTTCACTATCTTATTAATTATTACATTGTAATAAAAGTAAAAATATATTTTGGTATACACCCAATGCAAGCTATTACACGTAACTAATCCATATACATATATAACCCTATCCATCCCCCAATAGAAACGAAAAAAAAAAATTACAAAATCGATATACAACCGTCGGCCATATATAACCAAAGACTAAAATTAAATTTTGTTCTTTGTTTTGGTTCAATGGTATGAGAAACTATATACTAATTAAAAACTAGAAACGTATATAATAACCTGTTTCGGTTTCTCCTTCTAGAGAGATGGGTTTATGCAACGAAGTCGGGCAATAACTGAGCCACATATCTCTTCTGGTTCTGTATGTTCATCCCATTGTAAGCCGCGGCAGCTGCCGCTGATGAATGTGCGGTTGTGGTCGAGCTACCACCATTGATGGTGGCGGGTCCATATTCCTCTGTTTCTCCTATTTTCACTCTTCTCCCTATAGGAATCCCATGGTGGGTCTGCATGAAACCCTGATGGTGCGTGGACGACAAGCTATCACAATGAGGTAAACCTAACGTGAGGGACACGCCATTGTTGTTTCCTGAGTACCTTTGCGCCATGAGCTCCTGGTCTGAGACTACATCAAATCTTGACATCTCATCCATTTGGTATTGCCCGAAATTACCCATGAAAGGGTAGCCACCATCTGATCTTATCCCTTGCCGTTCTTCTAGAATCTTCATCGTGAGCTTCTCGTTGGAGCTGAAATCCGCATTTATTGGCTGCATCATTGTCTCGTCGCTGGTTCTTAGTCTCTTGGGGCTTCCTTGCATTCCAGTGACGCCTTCTAGGTCACCGTTGTGATTGGGATTCATATGGTAATTAGTGTCCGCCATTGGGCTCTTTTCTTGGTTACTTGTTGACTTTGAAGCAGAATCTTCGTTGCTTTGATCCAAAGGAGTCTTTTCCATGGATCCCATGTTCTTTGCCTGCTCCTTCATTTCCTCCATGTACATCTCCTCCACCATTGGTTTCCATAACCGAACTCTCGCGTTTATAAACCAGTTCGACACCTAAATAATTAAAGAAAATAAATTTACTTAAAAACGCTTTCTTAAGTAACCTAATAACACAAGAAAGAATCATTTTGAAACGTACCTGGCTACGAGTGAGTCCTGTTTGCTTAGCTAGCATGTGCTTGTCCGAATCCTTAGGGTATCTAATTAAAAGAAAGACAACTTAGAGACTGAGTTTGTGTTCCAGTGATGAAAAGTAGTGCATGTGTGTATAGTGGGTTACTTACGGATGAAGAAAGTGTTCGAAGAGCCAAGCACGGAGAACTGAGACGGCTCGTTCTGGGAGACCACGTTGAGGTCTCCAAGCATTATTGGAAGGATGTTGAATCATTCCCAGTTGTTGAAGAGCTCTTTGCTGTCTCAAGTGGTGGTCCACGAACTTGAGCCTCGACCCCTCAAACCTCCCAACACCAGACACTGAATCTTCCTCCCCAAGACTCTTGTTGGCCGCTTTTATCTGACCAGCGATCGCCTCTTTCAAGCAACGGAACTGTCTTGATATGGTTTTCAATGCTAGCGACGTGTATGACTTCGCTGATCCTATCCCTGCCGCTTGCTCGAACGAAGAGATCACCATCTGCATCTGCTGGTGGTACTGTCTATATCTCTGCTCCACCTTTTCATTTTTCAACCAACAAAGTAACGTGAGTCTTATGAACATAAGTGTACGGTCTACATAAATATAATCTATAAAAGTTGTTAGTCTTTACTAAGAGAGGGACAAAAAAAAAAAGATTTCATCAATCTTGTAAGTTGTCAATTTGAGAAATCGGAAGAGCAAAAAAAAAAAA
>Ga0041059_1000322_pt1 | contig 34471 bp, 19 predicted proteins | sample AraColnosormetaG_FD_56232 | JGI IMG/M metagenome (GOLD analysis project Ga0041059, IMG submission 56232) | Arabidopsis roots microbial communities from North Carolina, USA - Col MF nosort | ecosystem: Host-associated > Plants > Roots > Unclassified | place: USA: North Carolina | collected...
GCATCTACCAGAAAAAAAAAACACTCCCAAAAGGATTCAGGTTTAGGACTTGCTTTATATATATAGCACGGCAATGCATGTTAAATTGGAGAGTCAAAAAACTAACTAAAGATGGTATCGTTGCGCAAAAGAAAGAGAGCTTTGCATTGGATACAAAGGAGACATGTCAAAGGAAAACTCAACGATGTTGATCCTTGTAATGCAACAACAGAAACAAATATGATCGATGATTTACCTGAGGGCTTAATGCTTATTGTTCCTAGAGATCTTCTCGAGGCTACGTAATCCCAGAGATGTCATCGTTTCCAAAAGCGTGAGCAAGTGGTGGAATTCGTTGCTATCTTCTTCTTTTCATTACAACCAGAGCTTGGACGGTGGAATTCTTTGCTATCTTCTTCTTTGCTACTTGAAGGCATATCTTGATGTTGAAACCTATTCCATCCATTGAGGATGTTTTTAATATTGGTGCACAAGATGAGCGACCGAAAGCTATTAGCCTGTTGCTAAAATGGATAATATAGTTTTTCAAAGCTCTGGTCGTACTGAGCTTACTGATACTGGTTATTACAGTGGAAACAATGAAAATTATAATGCTGGCTATTACTCTGGACCTCTTGAGAACACTGCTTATGCAGCGTTTGACCTTCTGGTCAGCATCTCTGTTGTACTCATTGTGGACGTTTTGGTCATACCATTCAGAAATGTTACCGGATTCATGGTTATCCACCGGGACAGAAGAATTCTAAAAAAAAACAAATGTGGATTTGAATAAACCTCTTTTCTAAGAGTCACACCATAAGTTCCATATGGATATGTAAAGATCTTGTATAGCTATACTGTTGAATAGAGACAATTCTCATATATTTTCGCAACTGCTCATGTTTTTTTACCTTCTTGTTACTGCTGAAAAAGCACTAAAATAGTTTGAGCTAAATCATTTAATTCTAAATTACTGAATATCTTCCTGGATTGAAATATGAAATCAAAGTCAAACTTACGGCGGATCAGAATCTTAACTAGTAGACTAAACTATTATTAACTCACTCTGCCCCATAACAATAATCAACCTAGTGAACAATTAATGCCTGATGCCTTCACGTGTAATAAAATTCGCCAAGTAATTAAGCTTCTCAGGATACAGATTCCAACAACAAAAGATGCGAGTAAAGATTTCGAAAGTCCAAAGAATAGCATGAAATTTTATAAGAATTGGTGGGATTTGTTTTTTCTTTCTGAAACACGGTCTTACCATAGAACTGAACCAAAAGTAAACGATGGAAGTACACACACAGTTAGGGTCTCATACATTTGACTAGAACATCCACAAATCTCTTGTACATGTGCTGCTTCATGTACATCTTCTCAACGATTTCACGTCCTTGGCTACCTAGTTGTAGCCTTGTAGATGGGTTTCTAAGAAGAAACAAAAGATTCTGTGCCAAAACTTTGTTACCTGCCCTCCCCACAGGATGAAGTAGCCCTGTAACATTGTGCTCCACTATCTCTTTTGTTCCTCCAGCATCTGTTCCAAGCACCTGTTCCCATTAAAAACAATGATTAGAATGAGAACATTGCATTCTTTTTGTCTCTCCCGAATAACCAATAACTCTATCGTTTGTTTCTCACCGGAAGACCATAAGCCATTGCTTCGATAGTCACTCTCCCGAATGTTTCACCAACTCCCTGTTTCACAGTTGAAGAGGGGTAAACAAAAGTTGAAGAACGCTTCAAATAGCATTGATTGTTTGTTTTGAGTGCAGCCATAAAAGGATCAAGATGAGAAAGATTACCTGGGAGTTTGTTACGTAGACATCTGCTGCGGAGTATAATGAGGCAACACGAGTGGTCGCTGGAGTCCACAGAACCGAGTTCGATAAGTTTCCATTGTTTGACAAGAAGCTCAACATCTCCTTAACGTATGCTACTTTGTTGCTCTTGGACCCAACTGATCCAAGAAGAAGTTTAAGGTCTTGTTTCTGTGTTACGTTGCCAGACAACAGCAGCTTTCTTCTACCGGTGGCAGAGAGAACTGATGGATGATTGTCAACAGCAGGAGACGTAATTTTCATCTTCCGTGATGAACCTCTTAAACGATGTCTGGCAGAAAGACTAATCTTTTCTTTCCTGATGCCATTGAGGTTCTTGATTATTTTGGACTGATTACGTTTAGCTACTTGCTCTTGTGTTTGTTCTCTCTCCAGTGCCAAGGCGACAGATTCAAGTAGAAGAAGTTGTCCCTTTCCCGGGTTTATGCTGCTAAGAGACATCACAAGCATATCCTTATCAGTCAAACCGAACTCCGTTCTGACTGATTCACGTAGCTTTTGTCTTTTCTCCTTCATAGTCTCCTGGGTCAGTGTTGGAGTATTTAGTGAAGAGGATACCCCAGCAACAAAAGCTAACTCATCATTAACAGACAGCGGAACAATAACTGGCTGAGACCTAAGCTTTACATGGTCCTCTTCACACCATGTTAACCATTGTTTGCTCTGTACTTCAGATAGAAAAATCAGCAATTTCACTCGGTCAAGCACAGGTTTCGCTCGATCAAAGTACTCTCGCCGGTTCTCCATCACCCACCAAGCGATTTGACTTCCACCAGCTGGATGGTGATCCATGTATTGATCTGCGGAGATTGTAACAAACACCATAATAAGTATCCCAACTTGAGGCAGAAAGGAATATTGAACATGTTTTAACAATTGTTTTGATGAAAGTTTTCACTAATAGAAAACAATCTAAAGTGAGTATGCTATATATGACAATTTCTATTACAAAATGCATTTTCCAGTAATATAGCTGAAGGACGAATGAGCTATGGTACGCATTTCTAAACATGATAGTCAGCAAATAGTGATGTCAAAGAATCAGCAGATCTACTTTTCCTTACCTATCCATGAAGCACAGACGGCTGATCCTGCAATGACAAGATCTGCTTTCATGGCAGTTTTGAAGCTGAGTTCTCCTTTATCTTCAACCACTTTGATCCTTCTCCTTGTGAGCTCTTGCAATAATCCACCCCTTCTGCTCAGAACTACAGCATATACTGTTGCACCACAGCTCAAAAGCTCGGAAGCCAACTCCATCATTGAAATTGGAGCACCAGTCATTGATAGTTCATGGAAAAGTAGGACGAATCTCCTAGACCAAACAAGACGTTTGAAGTCTGATTTCCTGTCACAGGTCCCTGATCGCTTTTGCGGACTCCATTCAAGAATTCTATCCTCCAATGATCCAAAAGGACCAAAAAGTTTACCGTAGGTAACATTTATGTTTGGAAGTTCCTGGTCTTGCTCATCCAATTCCTTCGTCTCCATCACTTTTCTCACCTTCTGCGTACTACGAATCCTAGTACGTGAACTACGACTAGCTTTTCTGGTCCTCCTCCTGGGGCTCACGCTTCGCCGAGATGTGCTATCCTCTTTCTTGGCCAAAGTTACATGCATCCTTTTATTTACACCTAGATGGACTATATTGGTATGATCTACTACAGCATGAGAACTCTCATCAGCAACTAAATCCCGTCGTTTATTCTGCTCGACATGCAAAACATCTTCTCTGAGTTTGCCTCCAAACCGCAAGAACTCAACTTTGTTATCATCATCATGTGCCCATCTTGACTGAACATAGAATCCAAGATATGTCCAAAGAGTAATCAAGAGTAACCAATATAGCAGCCGGTTACTTCTGAACCATTGAACAGCTCCACCACTACCTTTACCCTCTCTACGTGGAGTCCTGCCTGAATGCACTTTCCGAAGTGTAGGTGAACCCCTTGGAGTAGACCTCCCTGACAATGAAGACTTAAAGCTACCTAATTTCAGCGGTGATAGCCGAAGATCTTCCATACTTTCTTTACTACAATAGCATCCTCAATATACTATTCCCAAGACTTCAATAAGCCACAAAACCACTAGCAATTAGACACACTCCATATGAGGTCAATGAAACTGCAATTTAGGAAGAGAAATCAATCATCAGCTATATATAGAAACAGTATTGATCCAAGTTCATCAAGTACTCCCTAACTGCTCCAGTTACAAGGATTTCGAATTCCAAATTGAAATCGCGTTGACGAAATAAAGAAAGTTGGTCGGTTATGGAAAATAAAAAGCCGCGAGAGAAAAACCAATGTCACAATGAAGATCAAGATCTTAGCGAGTATCTTACTATTTCCGATAGGTCAGAGTCGCGTTATCCGAAGGTAAGTGAACTTCCGACTTGGATCGCCGATGCTCCAATGTTGAAGCTGCTCCCAAGTACAAAAAAACTGGAAAAGCAACGCAATCAGATTAAGGAGAAATGTTGAGAAATTCACGATCTAAAGAAAACCTAAAGTCAACAAAACTAGAAGAAAATCGTCGATGCAGAGAGATGAGTAACAACACGAGCTTGCAGAAGAAGCAGACGAAGACGAATTAGAAAGAAACGAAAAAAAAAGAAGAAGAAGACATTACATTGCATAAAGTTTTCTCCGGCAATCTAAGCTTGCGCCGTTCTCAGAGCTGAGCCGAGTCGCGGCGATGGAGAAAGAGAAAGAGAGAGAGAATGCTCGGAGACTCGGAAGTTAACGGAGTCAGAGAGCTGTGCACGAGGAGAGAGCGGTGAGAGATGGCTCATTCTTATTTGTTGATTTTTTTTCCTTCCAATTATTCCTTCTTTATTTATCGTTGTTTTGATGACGTCATTATTAATTTCAAATAATGATCGTTTTGCTTTTTCCGAGTATGATTTGGGTCACACGTGTTAGCGACTCGTGTGGGATAATCTCTTTTCTTTATTTTTACGTGTGAATTTTTCTAGGACATCTTTAAAATATTAACTCATGATATAATTTAAATTTGATTTATAAAAAAATGACAACATTATAGAACATTTTCCTCACTCAAGTCAAATGTAATATTACTTAAATTTGTTGAATTTTAAAAATAAAATTAGTAGCCGACAAAAAATAAATATTGAAGTAGTTACAACGTCCTTTTTTTGTCAATTTATCAGGAAAATGTTAGATGAACTAATCTCTGTTTTATGTGATTTATTTACTAATAAACTGCAATTGCAAGAAATAAAGACACTCGATTTCTGATTTTAGCACTTTAACTCTTATTTCTTGCTAGTTCTGGCCTATATAATTGTCAATCTTGGAAAAAACATGCCTGAATATCATGATTCATATTAAAAAAAAAAAAACATGATTTTACCTTTTTGCAGTATTATCAATGAGCATATATAAGAAAAAAAAAGGTTTTATTATAAGACGACTAAAACATTATTTGTGTTTCACAAATCTCTCATTTATCTATCTCTCTCAAAGGTTTTTCAACCTCTCTCCCCTGATATAAGCAACAAACAAAGTCTCAAACAAAACAACACAAGAAAATAAAACACAAGAACCACAACTAATTGAACATGTGCTTTAACCACAATCAAGAATCTCATTAGTTCAATTAAGTGAACTAAGAAACTCAACCCAAATATGTTCTGCTCTCTTTGTCGTCTCCACCGCAAATTCCTCAGCCGCTTGCTCGTCCTTTGCCTTATGCACCGCCTCGTGATACTCTTCGTAAGCCTGTGACGCCTCCTTGAGAAGCTCTGACAGACTCGTCGTTAAAGAGGTGAACTTTGAATCAACGTCCACTTTCTCTGCTTCTAGCTTTGCCAACAGTTTCTTGATCGCTACGATTCTGATGTGCAACGCGTCTCCTCTTTGAGCAGTGGTCTTTGCTGCTGCGAAAACCGAGTCTACGGTTCTCTGCTTCTCCATTGCGGTTTCTTTTAGCAGTTTGGCTCGGGTTTGAGCAATCTGGACTCTCTGAGAAGCCTCGAGTCCTTCTTTAATGACGGTTTTGTATTTGGCTAGCAAAGAGATGTAACCAATAGAAGCTGAGCTGAGTACCTCGTAACGTGTACCGGCTGCTATAATCGCATCGAAATTCGGGTGGTTTACGAGATCACGTGCGCTTAGACCGCGTAGCTTCCTTAGTGTTTGCTTTAAGCTCTCTATGCTCTCTGATGTAGCCGCTGATTCGCTTGTGGTAGAAGTAACTGATGAAGATGAGCCAAGGACTGAGCCTACCTTTGAGGACGTTTCTTTTCTATGAGTATCAACAAGATTGTTCAATGATGTGGTGAGCCGAGAGGTCCCTGAGCCCTACCAAAGTCAAAAGCAAAAGATATAAACAAAAATGAGATTGGTTTAGATGTGAGAGCCTTCCATTGTCTATTCAAGAAAGATCTATAAAACAAACCTGTAATTTGGATTCTTCTGCGAGTATCTCCGCTATGTTAATCGAAGAATCAGTGTCTGCCTGAAGACCATCTTTATCCTTGTTGAAACAACCACATACACCATCTGCAAGAAACAATAACAGAGAGAAGACAATTAAGATTAGCACTCTTGTGACTTTCTTCGGTTAAAAACATTCACAAGAATGAATAAGCTTTAAAGCTAACCTGCAGGCTTTAGAAGACCTTCTAAACCAGCTGAAAAATAAAGAACATATAAACATTGAGATCTTGTTTCTTTTTGGGAAAATATTTGTTTGTGAGAATCTGAAGATTATATTACCATTGTATCCGCCAGAAGATTTCTGCACTGTAGTACTTATGGTTGATGGATTCTTTGCAGCTGTTGTGACAAAACATCTCAGACAAAAACTTAAAAGATAGAAAATGACATAAGGAAAAATATCAACAAGCTTTCTTACAGTTTTCTCCATTAGCCTTTGCATTTGTAGCAGCTGCAAATTAGAAAAATGAACAAGAAGATGAAACCAAACTGTCATATTATATACTATCCTTGTTTCTATATGAATTCATGCGTTTGGTTCTTAAGGTTACCTTCAAATTCGCGTTCGAATGCTTCCAACATACTGTTTCTCTTGTTTTCAGCTGTTAACAAAAAATAAACATCGTCTTAAAAACTTGTCTCAGATGGATTTGAGAGGAGCAAAAGGATCAGATTATTTACCTTGTTCTGATTCATTCTTTAACTCTTCAAGGCCTTTTGTCGCGGCTGAAACAAGAAATAAGAAACTCAGATTACTTTGATCACTTTTATATGATTCCGATTCATCTAGTTATCAAGGCTTGGTCACCAACAATGGCTCAAGAATATATGTTAAAGTACCTTCAAACTCGCGTTCAATAGCTTCAAGCATAATTTTTCTCCTTGCAACTGTAACAAAACATGGAAACAGAGCTGGCTCAGGATACAACAGAACAATATATACAAAATAGAGGAATATGGGGAAGAATAGTTACCGTGTTCATCATCATCCTTGTCGCCGGTTGAATCATTAGCCTTTAGCTCTTCAAGACCTTTTGTAGCAGCTGCGAGTAAGAAAATAAAAGAGAAGAAACTTAAGTACTTGACCTTTTAGAATGGATTTACATTTCAGCTAGGAAGTTCAATGTTATGTGAAAATGACCTTCAAACTCGCGTTCGATAGCTTCAAGCATACTATTTCTCCTTGCAGCTGTATCAAAACATACAAAAAAATCTTCAAAATACTATAGAAGATGCAAATATGATCAGAGAAAGTAGAGAGGACAAGTTATTACATTCTGCACTGTCATCTCCTTCACTGAAATCGTCAAGGTTTAGTTGCTTAAGACTATTTGTAGCAGCTGCAAAGTAGTTTGATAAACAGAGGAAATAATTCAAGATTTTATATGGGAACCATAAGAACTAATTAACATCAATAATAAGTACCTTCAAATTCACGTTCAATCTCATCCAACATACTTTGCCTCTTTGCAGCTGATTAAAAAGACATAAAAACCTCTCTCAGAATAACACTACAATAAAGGTAAATGAACCAAAAAATGTTGAGTGGAAAGATTTTTCTTACATTCGTCGTCTCCTTCAGCTTTGTTATCGGCGATATCTTCAAGTTGTTTAAAACTCTCGGTAACGGCTGCAAGAGAGAAAAAAAAAACTCTTAGAACTTCTTTGAACAATAAAGAGTTAAAGATTCTCTCTGCATATGATGATTGGTATGTCGATTTACCTTCAAACTCACGTTCAATTGCATCTAGCATACTTTGTCTTTTGGCATCTGTAAATAAAGCATAACATCTAGCTATCTCAGAAAACTAAATGAGGGACATAAGTTATCAAAGTAGAGATAACAGTTTCTTACCTTGTTCTTTATCATCAACATCATCTTTGACAGTGTGAGCATTAATCTTTAGCTCTTTAAGACCACTTGTAGCAGCTGCAAGTACAAAGATGAAACATAATCATAAATCCAATAAGTCTCAACACAAATATTGTGAATCAATTAAGACAGATATTGAGTGTGTCAAAATACCTTCAAACTCCCGTTCGATCTCATCTAGCATATTCTGTCTCTTTGCAGCTATAACAATAACAAGACATTAGATTTGTGTTCTGAGTAGTGTATCTGAGACTAAAAGATCATTTAAATAGAGGGAAACAAAAGATTACATTGTGCTTCATCATCTGTGCTTGAGGTAGAATGCCTTAGTTCTTCAAGACCTTTTGTAGCTTCTGCAAACAGAGGAATTACAGAGTCTAAGATGGTTCTCAAGAAGATATTTCATTAAAGACTTATTGGTTATACTTATACGTTTCAAGATACCTTCAAACTCTCTTTCGATCTCTTCAAGCATCTTTTGTCTCTTTGCAGCTACAACAAGATAACAAAATCCGACTCAAGAATACTGTAATACAGACAAAGGCATCAAACAACGTGAAACATAGAGGTTTCTTTACCGTGTTCTTCATCGTTGATTCCAGTTAAATCATCAGCCTTTAGTTGCTCAAGACCTTTTGTAGCAGCTGCAAGTGGAAATGGAACAGAAGACACAACCCAATTGTTACTTCAACTTTTCAGGTTCAAGAACTTAAGTAAACAAGAATAAAGATTTTGTAGAGAGACCTTCAAAATCACGTTCAATCTCGTCCAACATGCTTTGTCTCTTTGCAGCTGTAACAAAAAGAACAGAGAAATTGGACTTAGAATGTTGAAGAAGAACCAAAATGTGATCGTAACTAGTACTAGACAAAGAGTGTTTAGTTACATTGTTCATCATCTAATCCTTGGGCGGAATCATCAGTCTTTAGTTGTTCAAATCCAGCATGAGCAGCTGCAAGTAAATCTCTGTAAGTAAGACTCTACCAAAACAATGGTTTCAAAAATATAAACTTCAAGCTAGACAGAAACATTGATAGGTACCTTCAAATTCACGTTCAATGGCTTCCAACATTTTATGTCTCCTTGCAGCTAAAACAACAAAGAAAGTATAAGAGAAATCTCTTAGCACAAAGGTATCTGATCAAAGAGACGTGTTCTTTTCTTTTCTTTTTAACCTTCTTCATCATCTTTAGATTCCTCAACTTTGTTGATACCATCAGATCCAGCTTCTTTAAGTTCATTGATATGTGCTATAATCAAGAACACACAAACAAACTCTTCATGTCAATATTTTGATCCAAGCCTCTTCCATAGACATAATTATGAGACTTTTAAGAAAACAGTGCAAATACAGAGTAAAGGTCTCGACTTACCTTCGAACTCAAGTTCAATATGGTCCAACATACTTGAAGGTTTATCGACTTCATCAGTAACAGCTCCTAACTATATAGATCCAAAGTAGAAGAAACCAGATATTAAATTTCAGGAGTCTTTAAAACATAGTCATCCTAAACCAAAATCCAATCCCAAAAGTTAATTCATAGACAGGAATTAACCTCAGCTGATGTATCAACAGATTCTTTAAGAGTTTCCAATGCAGGTTCTTCAGATAGAGACAAAGAAATAGTGTTGTTATCAGACACTGTACTGTTTTTCTGACCACTGGTCTCAGCTGATTCCACACACACAACACAGTGACTATATCAAATAACAAATTGCAGAAGAAGAAAAGAAACAAGAAAGAGAGACAGAGAGAAAGGTCTTACTTTGATCTACTGCTTCATTGCCTTGGAGAGAATTGACACTAGCTGCAACCAAATGATAATTTTAAGAGAATTGTGTTTCATCTAAAAGATTATTCAGACAAATATATCGTAAGCCTTACTTTGATATTCATGCTCAATTAGATCTAAAGTACTCAAACTTCCAGTTCCTTCATCCTAAAACCAAAAGTCAAATGCGTTTGAATATCAGTTGATCATTTCTTTATCGTAAAATATATATTGGTAAAGCAATTGTATTTTTGTGTACTACCTGGCAAGAAACTTGATAGAAGCTTGAGAGAACAAGACACAGAGACAAACCCAGAGCTAAAAACTTTGTTCCCATGGTGGAAGATTGTTATCACAAAGATCAAAATACACTGTGTTGTGAAGCTTGAGGAAAAACAAGACTTTAAATAAAACCAAAGTAAAATAACTCAACGTGGCTTTTTAATTTAATAATAGAATTCACGTGGCTTTTATTTTTATATATATTCCACGTTCCTAATTACAAAGAATTCAACGCTATTTTTAATTTTATTCTTGTCTTCATTAGTTTCTGTGTATGTGAAACGCCTATAAATTATGATTATCCCACTCTTAATCTTGCCAAAAGAAAGACTAAGAAAAATGATATTTTTAAAAAAGTGAAAAAACGAAAAGTTTATTATTGAAATATATCTATAATGGAATCCACTAATGCTGGTAAATCCAACTATTAATCAGTTTAACTTACTACAATATTATGAAATAGAAGTATAATCATTAGAGTATAATTAATTATCCTCATAGGCCATAGTCCACGTATTGTGAACTACTTTGCTGATATAAATAAATAATGCGATGTTCACTACACTACTACCAAATCGTATCTGTTAGACTTGGTATTTATTTATACTATAAGATAATATTAGCGTGCTACATGAGAAAATTAAATACATATATATGATTGTACTTGTACAGAACTGACAACCACATGTGTCACGACCCTAAAACTCAATGATCGGCTATAATTAAATTTTCGTTCGGCAGTAAATTCAATATCAAACCTTTTAGCTTGACTTAATTTTCTAGTTTACTTTTTAACCAATCCACTTTTTCCTAATACTAAAAATATGAAAAAATCTTGTAAAATAATAAACCTGAAGTCTCTCTCTAAATATTGATATTTTAACGTCTCTATAGATAATTAGTAGACGACAGCTTGACGATAGACGAGTCAGATTCGATTCGATTCGATCCGATCCGATTAGAGAATATAATATTGAGAGGGGACACATTGACATTGTTTATCCGGAAGTAACGCGACCTAGCTGCCCATGTATCATCCATTTCGTTGCTCTTCGATCTATTCCTAAAACGTGCTACATAGAGGGATACTATTAATAAAACAAAACTGATTTGAAGTAAGAAAAATAACTACACAAAAAAACTTATAGTTCTGTTATAAATAGAAATAATGTCTAGTGTCATATTTCATTACTGCTTTGGGCCACATAATGAAAGCTGAGTCATGTCTTTCGACCCCAAATAATTTTTTTTTAATGGTAATTGGTAAATTAATTATTATTCTTTACGAAGTATTTATATAATCTGCTGATATCATTAAAGTAAAGAGCAATTTGACAAGGCGCTCACATAAAAGCTTTATATTAGAAAGGGAAATGACAAGGAATAAGACATAAACAAGAGAGAAAGCATGTAATTAAAAGAGAAGAAAACAAAAGACTTGTCTCTAGAGAGTGCTGAGAAACTCAACCCAAACCATCTCTACCCTCTCAATGGCCTCACGCGAGAATTCCTCAGATGCTTGTTCCTCTTTCCACTTACGCACGACCACATGATACTCCTCGTAAGCTTGAGAAGCCTCCTCTATAACGCGTGATAGATTCGCAACTGTCTTTTCGAAAGTCATATCAACCTCATACTTCTCGGCCTCAAGTTTCGAAATCAGTTTCTTGATCGCAAATATTTTCACGTACAACATGTCTCCTCTCTCAGCCAAAGCCTTGACTAATGCTAACTCAGCGTCTACATTTTTCTGCTTCTCCACGGCCATTTCTTTGAGCAATCTAGTACGAGCATACGCAAGCTGAACTCGCTGAGAGGCCTTGATTCCTTCTTTGATCACACTTCTGTACATGGACAGCCTCGAAATGTGGCTTACTGAGGCCGAGCTCAGCTCCTCATAACGTGCAGCAGTCGCCAGTATCTCTTCGAAATCTGAACGAGCCACGAGCTCACGCGCACTTAAACCACGATACTTTTTCAATGTCACTTTTAGCTTCTCTACGGTCTCTGATGTTTGTGTGGAAGAAGCTCCTTTGGTTACACTTACACTTACACCAGAAGACCACTTTTCTTTCCTATGCTTCTCAACAATTTTAGTCAGAGATGCTATAAGACTAGAGGTCTTTGACGAGGAGCCCTACGTACCAAAGTCAAAGACGTGTTAAACAAGTTTCATTGTCTATATTTCATAAAAATTATGTCCAAGTTTAAGAAGAAACCTGGGAAGTGGATTCTTCCTTGATGATCGAATCTATGTCATACTTTGGTATAACTATGGAAGTATCCTCCTCTTCACTAACACCATTTTTGTCCTGGTTATAACAACGCCACGAACCTGCCAGATAGAAAAGGTACTTCAAAATTTAATATTGAATTTTACATGACATGGTGTCCACATTAAAGCTTAGAATTGAGAGATAAACCTGACTGTGAAATTCCTAGAGATCCCAACATTTCCGAGCCACCAGTGCCTTTATTAAAACTGTTATAAGAGCTAGACGACTGACGACGACTTTCCGATGATGCACTACTTGATTCACTTTCAAATTTGACGACCTCTTGTGTTTCCTCCACCTTACTCTTTCTCTTTGAGGTTCCATCTTCTACAACAATATTTGTAGCAGCCGCGGCTAGAATCCAACGGTAAAGATATAAAAAGAAAAACTCTTTAGATTTAAAGTGACGTTCATATATCGAACAATCAATTCAGAGCAAAAATATGGTTTAAAATTTAATAATAAATTAAGAAAAATTTAATAATAATTAAGAAAATTTTAAGCAAAACATAAAAATAATTTAGAATAAAAATACGATCAAAACAAAAAACATTTCATCGAACAATCAATTTATGCATATATGATATATAGGCAAAGTTACCTTTCAGTTTTCGTTCAATATCTTCCAGCCGTTGCCTTCTTTCATCAGCTGACTCAAAAACACGTCAAAATAATTACCAAAAACAATATATTTATATATATATGCATGTGTACGAGAATTAGAGTAGAAAAAAATATTTTGAAACAAAATCTTATACCAATTCCAGCAGCATCCATAGATTCACCAACTTTACTGATATCATCAGATCCATCTCGTTTATTTAGACTATCGAGAATGGCTACAAAATACAAACGAACATCGGGCCATCTTCAATAAGTAGATAGCTTTAACCCTATTAATAAACAGCTTTGACAGTACTATACCTTCAAGGTCACGGTTTACTTCGTCCATACTCGAACTTTGACCTAATTCTTCACGACTACTAACAGCTTCAGACTACAGATCCAAAGTACAAAACACAATATTAATTAGATGCATAAAAAAAAATGTTACGCTTTAAATTTGTCTTTAAAGACATACCTCGATAAACTTATCAACATCAAAAGAATCTTCTTGGTTTTCCTCCGACATAGACAATTTAGTGTTCTGCTCCGAGCTGCTGCTCTGGCTTTCACTCTCAATCTTTGTAACTGAAAATAGATTAGTTTTGTTAGAGAGAAATAGAATCCAACACCAATAAAAAGAAGAAGGGAAAAGCTCTTAAATACATTTACCTTCTACTTCTCCTTCTTCTAGGAAGCTACCTGCAAACAAAACAAACCCAAATTCAGTTCAATTCCGGCTAACTATCTAGATATTATGAACACATGTATATTGACAAATCTCGTCTTACCTTGAAATTCACTATTACTCGACTCTATGCCTCCCTCGGCCTGAAAATGGATATAAAATGCATGCAAGTCAATTTGATCTCTCCTTTCTTGTTATCCCTCTTTGACTGTGTTACGTACGGTACGTATAAAGAACAGTTTGTTTAATTATGGTTTTACGTACCTGACAAGAAACCTCATTGAAGCTTGAGAGAAAGAGACACACTGCTAAACCCAAAACCACATATTTCCTTCCCATAGCAGAGTTTGTCATTACAAAGAAAAAATTATACACACTGCTTCCTTAATCTTTAAAATTGAGTTTGTTTGATGTTTGAAGCAGAACATGATGTCTTTAAATAGACCGAATGTCTGTTTTAAAATAAGAAAACTAAAAAAGAAATAATACATAATTACATCAAGAAACATAAATATATAAATATTAATATATCTACATATACTTTTATGGTAAAGATTTTGGTCCAAAAATCTCTAAAATAAATAGTATTTAGTTTTTACTCTCTATAAAATCTATCTCAAAAAATATTATGCTAGATTTATATCCTTAATTAAATATTATACTATTTAACTACATGCAATTAATTGCTATTTTTTTAAAATCTATCTATATACATTAAATATATATAACTATATATATATATATATATGATTCTTTTTTCACTTATTTTTCTTATATCTAATTTATTTTTATCATATATAAAATACATATAGTTAATAAAGGATTAGATTTTTTTCATGTATATATAATTCAAAAATTTTAAAAATAGACATATATCAATCAATGAAGAAAATAATTAAATGTACAAGATCCAATATTGCTTAAAAAAATTGAATAATAGTTTAGAGTCAAACAATAAAAAGGACTAATATGATTATAATAACATAGGCCCGTAGTGTACTTTTTAAATATGTTATTCATATAAAGAATATTAATTAAAATAAAAAAAATTAATTTATAAACGAAAAATATCAACCTACATTATACCGCTGGTCAATCTATAGTCAATATAAAAAATAGTGATAAATATATATAAAATCAACTATCTATTTAATTTGTTCTATTGTATTGTTGATCCGCATGCAATTATATAGTATAATTTAGTATTATCCACTATGTTTGATAAATATTTAGGTGATTATGGAAAGTTTTATGTAATGGTTTGATTTTAATGTTAGGTTATTATTAGTTTTTGGGCCTCCCTTGAATCACTCTTTAATTTATGTTGACACCTAAAATAATTTTGTCTAGAGATATATTATTTAGATGTACATCATATAAACATCACTCTGAAAATTGAAACCCTAATACATATGGTGTACGTACATAGTCTGCTTTGAATTTTAAGGTAACAAGCATAAGAAAAAAATGATAGTCTATAATATATGTCTAACAAAATCTCTGAATTTTTTGTGACGAAGACATATTAGTGTAAATAAATCATTATACAATGAATAAACAAACAAAACAACAAACATGAGAGAAATATATGTGGAGAAATAATGAAATATTGAAACTAAGAACTTTTTTATATAATTAAATAGAGTATACAACTTGTTGGATCTATATATTGACATGTAATTTCAAGGAAGAAGAAATTGCGTTTCTTCTTCACAAAAAAAAACAACAAGGAAGAAGAAACGCAATTTCATGGAAGCAATGATAGAAACATAATGTCTCAGTTCACATGTAATTTCATTTCACCATAAGGAGATCAATCTTCTCACGAAGCTATATCTCGTGAGTCGTGGCAAGAAACATATAAAGTCTCATGGGCCAAGTCTTCCAAATCTAATTGTATACTCTTCCATATGTTTATTCCTGTAATCTAATTTTAATCCCTTGTGTCTTGATATTCCTATGTAGTGTTATCATTTTCAGAACTTAAATTAACCATCAACAAAACAAAAAGGAACTAAAAAAACTTAAATAGGACCTGAAACTATCAGTGTTTGTCGAATCCTAATGTATGGCTCCACCACAATTTCTGATTTTTAGACTAAGAACATTCCGTTGTACCGGTTTTCTTCATGGAAGCAAATGCAATGATCAAAATTTCAATTCTCATGTAATTTCACAGCAAAGAGATCAAAATTCCCATGAAACTTTATCTTCGTTAGCAAATTCATATCAAGCCTCATGAGCCAAGTTGCAGTTCCAACAATATTGTAACGACAACTATCTCAAAATCGTAGGACAATTTGTGATCACCATTCCATCTTAAATATTATTTGCAACATTGCAAATCAACTGTACGATGAAGCACATCACTTGTGGTGAACTTCATGAACATTGTTCATAACATGGCGGCAAACACTAATACGAACCACTACTGTACAAAATCCTGATCAATAGTGGGAAAGAGGTAATGTAGCCATTATTCAAGAACCCACCCCAAACCAACCTTAAGAGAAATGGTTTTCACTCAAAATACTTGTCAATTGTTTATATGGAAACCGGATTCTAACATATGTTCCGTTTGCGACAAGATTGTCTGGCCTTGAATGAGTTTTTTTTTTTATACTGGATTGGCTACTGATTATGCCGGATATGTATGACTATGAATGTAATTGATGCTGAGTTATATGATAGATTATGTTAAAAACAGTAACTTCGAATATTCATTCATAAGAGACCCATAAGGAGTTCAAGTGATCTATATAGTCTCTCTATTCTCTCTGCCAAATTTGAACTTCAAACAACATAGACAAATAGAACACAAGGATACTAGACGACGAGTTGTTTCAAAGTTTTTAACCTTCAAGCATCTTCAGCACTCGGTGAGTTCTCAGGTGTCTTCAAAGGAGCTGCTGCTTCTGCAACGGAAGGTTTACTGTCTTTATGTTCTTCGATAACTGCTCGGAACTCTTCCACCACTGTTGGGTCCTTGAACTTCAGTGCCAATGTAGAGAGACCATCCTTGGCGTCACTTACACTATTCACACAAGCAAATGTGATTCCTTTCTTGTCCATTTTAGCCAGTTTCATTTCCGGGTAAAGACTTGCGTTTAAGGTCAACCTGTAGTTTCCTTTTGATCTCATTACTAACCTGGCTTTTCTGTTTTCAGTCGTTGATATATTCACCTTGAGTTCTCCTTTCCCACGCTCTTTCCATCCTCCCTCAAGATATTCGAACATTACTGAGTCAGCTGTGAAGGCTGCTTTTTCGTTCTCTTCTCCTGTTTCCACTGAAACATCTTGCTTTGATGGGAAGGCAGTAGTAGTTTCCGTGCTCTTCGTGGTAATGGAAGTAGCAACGGATGCACCAAACAGGGAAGAGTTTCCATTGTTTGCTTGGCCAAAACTGAAGGATGACTGTTCAGAACCAGACCCAGTCGAACCTTCTTGTGGAACCAAACCGAACGAGAACGAAGAAGCAGAGAACCCTGTGCTAGCAAGTCCTGTGAATGCGTTTTTGCTACTTGAGTGCTGGTGGAAGGAGCTCAAGGCTCCACTATCTCCATTTTTCTCTGTGTCTTCATTTCCATCGCCCTCTTTTCCTTCTTTCTCAGTCTGATTACCACCTGTATCCTTGACAACACAGTCACTTCCCTCAACAGTGTTGCTATTGTTGTTGTCATCTTTTACAGTCTCTTCCCCAGCAGCAACTTCAGTAACCATCGTTGTCTTAATCTCGTCTTCATTCTTGTTTACAGCTCCACCACCCTCTACGGAATTAACTGCCTCACTCATCTCTTTCTCTCCACCATCAATAATATCCTTGGTCTTAGCAGATATTTCATCACCCTGTGTCTCTTGTTTTCCTACAGCATCAATTGCGTCACTCTTTTCTTTACTGTCACCATCAGTTTCCTTGGTAGCATCAGACCTTCCATCAGCCAGTGTCTCTTGTTTTCCCGCAGACAGAGGTTTAGTCGTTTCTGCAGCAGCAGTAGAAGGAGCAGGAGCAGTAAAAGGAACCAAACGAATTCCAGTAAATGGATTAGAAGCTGGTGGTGCAGTAGCAGATCGATCTGTGCGCCTAACTCTGATAATTCTTCTGCTTGCCAACACCTCCTTACTAGCAGTGTTGAAGGTACCACTCTCGAGTGCAGAAGTGTCTTCATCATCATCATCAAGACCAGGATTGTCACGAGACAGCTCTTTCAGAGCAGTTCTCTTTCTGGAAAATGGTATAGCATTATCGGAGTCCCCCATTGTAATCTCTTAACAGTTACAGGCAAGCTAGAGTCCCTACAACACCATGCAACAAAAAAAAGATACATCAAGATTGTGTTAACAACCAAATAACCAGAATCAATCTCGCGGATAAGGAAGTCCCGAGCTTATATGTTGAAAGCATAGTTCTAACCTGTAACCATCCAAACAGGAATAGGACGCCCAATTTGTACGCACATAAGTTACCAACCATAGACAATGTGTGATTCTTTAAATCAAGGAAACCTAAGTTAACATGCTACTGCAATTGAAATTGATAATGAACACGAGACAAAAATCTAGAGGCAACAAGAGCGTATATATGAGCACATGTTAACAATTCACCACGCGATCGCAAATCATATGATAGTACAGAAGAAATTTGAAATCAAAAACCCCAAACTAATTCAGCAAACACAAAACAGGAATCTGAAGAAACAGCTAATTCCAGAAACGCACACAAGGATAATCTAGCAAGGAGGTTCAAAAGGAGCCGTAGAAAAAAAATCCAACAACAGAACTATGACAAAACCCTAAGAACCAGAGCAGCGAGCAGTGAGATGAGTATATAGAAGAAAAGGGAATTAGAAAAATCCAGATTCGGCCAACGAGACCAGCGAGAAAATGAAGATTCGGAGAACTTACGGACAAGCAAGGAGCAGCAGAAAAACCCTGCCGGAGCAAGAAGAGAGATCGCCGAGGGGAGTGATAAAAGAGAAAACGAATCTTGTCAGCACATTGGAAAAATGGTAATAAATCGAGTTTATATTTTTGTATTATTTGTTATATTTATATCCAAATCGATATTGTTGCTGATAGTCATCGCATGTAATAAGATGTTTACGTTTTGTATATAACATGTTGTATTGTCGTAGCTCATTTGTTGTAAAATACTTCTTGCAGATTTGTATAGCTAATGTTATAACTTTATAGGACAATCCTTAACTAAGTTATTCAAAAAGAGTGGAAATTAAAGTGATAAAGGCTTCCAAAGAATTATATATGCACCAGAAATTTGTAATTTTGAGCTGAAATCTAAAGCAGAAAATTTGTATAACTCTCTACTGTGTTATAATATACTCTTTCAGATGAAAACCACAATCATTAGTTGAAAAAACCACAACACCAAATTCCTTAATCCACCAATCCCATCTTCGTCTTTATACTCTCCATCCACCAAGAATCGATTCCTGCTACAAAATGGATCCAAAAATATATGATTGAAGTTAATTCATGGTCCAGTTTCATAGAGGTTTGAACTCATGAATAAGGATGATAGATCTTTACCTTGGAGTATCGGTGCCGGCTACTGGATCTAGCTAGGGATGTGGCGTAAGCACTGCAAAACAAAACAAAAACGATAAGTTCACTTTTGGCAAAGATGGAGGGGTTTTGAGAGACAAGTCTCCAAGTATTAGCCACATTGATGCAGAGATTATAATAAAGTTAACTCGTATAACTAAACCCATATTTATGCCAACTCAAAGATTGTGTTACTAAGGGTAATGAGACATATAATCATATAGAAATGTTAGAAGCGGCAAAATGTTTTTCTTTTTTGGGGGAGAGGTTTCAATTTAATCACCAGAGACAAAATTTCGACTATTCAACATTGATCCTGGACTGACTTGCTTATTAGGCTGATGGGTTTCCTTTGTTATTCGTACCCCACTCTTCCTCACCCTCACTTCCATTAACAAGTACAGCACCGTCCGTAGAGTCTGCATCCACAACTCCCTCTTCTTCATTCACTTCTTCTTCCTGTTGTTCCTCTTCATCTCCTTCATTCTCTACATGACCGTTTTCTTCTGCTACCTGCACAAAGTTCAAAAAACAATTCAGTAACTACTCCTGTGGAAAATAAAGCTCTTTGCTTCTTAGCAAACGAATCACTTCCAAAAGAAGTTACCTCGTGATCGATGTTTCCATTTTCAAGTGATTCCTCTGCTTCAACTTGCAGGTTTCTAAAGGCTTCCACAAGGGTAATGGAAGGTTTATCGGCATGGGATGGATAATTTTCTGCAGCGGTATAAACTCCCCTGTAGATAAATAAGAGTCAATTTTTTGGGTTGGCCTAAATAATAACACGCTTGAGTATGAACATCTCAATGCATAATCATGGGAAAAATGAGTGGCTCAAGTATGAAGTTCTTTTCCTAAGGCATCCATCACATCCGTACAATCATATCTAGGTACATATATAATTATTGAACTACAGTTCGAAAGCCATAACGACCATGGAAGAAAAATGCGAATAGCAGAAAATAAGTGCTCGGATACCTTGTCTCTGCAGTGTTCGCTTCAACAGAAAGAGCAACTTGCCAATCCTCAAAAAGATTTGAGTACTCTTCAGGATCAGCTAAAGATTCAGCTGCTTTTGGATTAACCTGATGACAAGTCAAAGGCAATTTAAAGCCACATGATGAATTTTCTCATTGACACAGTAAACAAAAAAAAGATGCGAAAATAACCTTGCTGAGATCTTCCCTCCATAGAGCTACTATCTCCGAAACTTTGCTTGGAAGATAAGAACGTGCCATCAGAGCAGCTTCTGGTATCCGGTTACTGTCAAGATAATTTCTTGTCATAAAGATAACAAAAGACACATATTTGATTTTTCCAAACGGCCAAGTGAACAGTAATGAAATACCTCTCCACCAATAACTGCAGACAATCTTCCAATCTACCCAGCGTAAATAAGCAAAGAAAGGCAACATTGTTCTTCCCCTGTTCCTTAGCAAGGCATGCAAGTTTTGACACCCCTTCAGCATCTCCCAAAGAAGAATATAGTAGTAACAAACCACTCAAATCCATAGCGTACTTCATGCAATCCTCGGCCAATTGCAGCTATCATGATAGAACACACACAAATGCAAGAGAATCACTTAGTAAGTAGTAGATATCAGCAATGAATCCGCAAAAGCTAGAAGAAAGCTCATTGGCATTGTAAGATCTAAATATACCAATTTGCTCCTATAGATACAATGTAAAGTAGTAAACTGACTGATATATAGCATTTGCAAAGAAAGTTATTTTTCTATTTTCCACTACAAATCATTGGGCAACATTTTTATAGAGAAGATGTACCTTCCCCGAGGACATGGCTAACTCTCCTAACTGCTTCCATTTAGACTCGCTCTGTACTTCTTCAGCAATTTCCTACAAGCATGGAAAACAAAGATAAGAAAAAAAATTCTACTTCCAAAAAGAGTAGAGTAAAGTAATGTCTAAGCAATTAAGCATCACATATGATATTACCTTTGCAATTTCAAGTCTACCCAGTTGTATGGCCAGATCAAATTTGTAGTCTGGATCTGTCGCAATTTCTAAAGCATCTTCAATCATTCCCCGAGATTCCAAGAAATGAGCAACACTGAATATTAAAAACATTTTCAGATCAAACTAAAAGAGATACACACAAAACAGTGAAAAACCTATTGGTAGGGGGGCAATATCTCTAACAGAACATATCCACAATATTCTTCAAAAGTACATTCATAGGACATAGCAGGCAACAAGAGATAAAATGCAGTAGTAAAGAATGAATTATAAGTGAATGCAAAAAATTTAGACCAAAATAACCTATAACATACTTGTTATGCTGCTCTTTAGGAATTGTAGGTAAAATTTGATTGGCTCTATCCAAATCGCCTCGCATCACAAGAGTCTTGTATTCAATCAGGCTAAGCAGCAGGGTATATCCTATGACACTGCATTCCCAAGAAAAAGGGAAATATGTTAGCAAATTATGTATGCAAGATAAAACAGTCTCAAATAAACATATATAAAGGAACGTACTTGAATTCTTTGTCTACCAAGTAAACCCGGCTTTGGTTGGCAATATAGCCTAACAAATACATTGGGCGGTCCAAATGATACATTGTGGTTACCTGCCACAGGTATATTAGCAGCTATTATATAATGTAGCTCATAAAGATGATTAGAAATAAAAATAGACTCTTGAGTACCTCGCCTCCAACACAATAGTTAAGCTTCCAAGAAGAGTTGTTGTAAATGAAGCAGTCCCCAACCCATATACCGGTCCTAACACGTTCATCATTCTCGTGGAGAACCTCAAAAGCATCCTCAACACCCTCTTCATCAGTTGGTCTTCCACTATCAAAATGCGAGGAAACCAACTCTCGCTGTAATAGCGAGGAACACCAGAGTAAGCTTTTGAACAATCCACGAAAGTGGGAATGAAAATAATAGCTGAACATTTGAGGTTGAACAGATTCTCACATTGTACTTCAAGATGTAGAATGACGTATCACTAGCAATGGCTACTAAATCACCACTTTCAGCCCAATAAAGATTCTGCAAATTTTTCATGGGAGTAAAGAGTTAGTAAAGACACTAATTGGGACAACTTTCAACTGAAAATAAAATGTAACGACAGAATTGGAAAAAAGTGATGAATGCTAACTTCTCACAACAGAGACAAGGTAATTGGATACCTTTACGGTGACATCAATTTGTTGAATCAGCCTGCATTCGGCCCAATCATAGAAGCAGATGAAATCATTCGAACACATTGCTAACAAGGTTCCTCCAAAAATCTTCTCAGCTGAGAAAGTAGGCCGGATACTCTTCCTTTCCTGAAAACACCACCTTTTATTAATATAATAAGCCAGTAATAGCTGTCTCTATTGCAAGCATCTGCAATTTCTTCAACCCTAGAATCATACTCCAACAAAATAGTATGAGTAAGGCCATAATGAGAATAGCAAACCTGGAAATTTTTACTGAATATCTTTATCTTTGATGAGCTTTCTCTAACCGCACATTCCCCCTCAGATGACCAAACAAATTCCAGGCCAGACCCAAAAGATCTATTTCTCCACGCCAAAGCAGTGTAGATTATGTACTCTCCATCACCGCAGACTACGACAAACCTCCCATTAGGGTTGTGCTTCAAGCTCTGAGAGTTAGAATAGCTATATGTGAGGCAAGACATAATTATTCTGGACCACACTCTTGGGACTTCATATGAAACAGAGTTTCATTTTTATCATCTATTAACGCTTCATTTCAAATATAATATTGTTTTAAGTAACCATAAAAACCACAGATTTAGCTGAAGCATGCTCTAGTGATACCCACCACAACTTCAATGCACAAGTCCATCACACTCATTTAAGTGGGACATGCACCGAAAGTGTTTACCCCAAAAGATCCAATGATAATTCAACACAACAGGAAAGTTTCAAAGGTGCTGGATAGTAACGCTCACTTGTGGATAAAGATCACAGGTCCCCAACTCTTTAACAGACAAGGGAAGTCTTTCTCCATCAGTAGCCTAAGGTAGAGAGATGAAAGCTTAAAATCATCAGGCAGTACAAATAAATAGCTGAGTCACGCAGGTTTTCCCATGCCAGAATACAAGAGTTACAATTAGGAGCTAGACCTCGTAACCTGCACCAATACTTTTGATGTTTGCGGTTTGAATTTCATTATGCTTAGCCCATATGATTTTTCCGCTACTGTCCATGCTAGCGACAGGAATTTCTCGTCCAAGTTTAACCATGATGGTTCCTTCATCATATCCAATCACAACCCTGTAAAGCAAACACATTCGTTGTTGATGGTCCCGTATGATCAGTTTAATAAGGTGCTAACACTGATCCCTAAAAAACTCCTAGCCACTCTAAACGCCCTTATCTCTCCAAATCGTCAATTTCAGAGGAAAACTAGCTACAATAATGACAGAAACAAAAATTCTACCAATAGAGAACATCTACTTTTTGATCAAAATTCTAATAAGCATTAAGTATTAAAAGTACAAAAACTCACCGCCGAGAACTTTTGATGTAACCAATGGCCCAAACTCTCTCGAGACCATAATTTAATGTGTTTTCTAGCCTGAAAAGAGAAAGAGAATCGAAGATAACAAATCAAACGACAAAATAGAGAAAGCGAACCTATGGTGAAAATGAATACAAGAAATAACCGCATGTGAACAAAGTGTATTCAAGTGTTAAAAAACCCCAAAAAATGTAAGCATTGTTATGTCTTTTGACAGGAAAACGTTAGGTAAAAATACCTGTAGGTAGTGGCGTGCCAAATGCGAACAGTGCCATCCTCAGAACCTGTGATTATTATTGGAAGCTCTGGATGGAAACATACGGCAGAAACATTGTGTGTGTGCCCATCTAGCGTCTGGACACAACTTTTGGTTTGATAGTCCCATACCTGAAAAAGTACCACTAGTAAACGATCTGCAAATACATAATTCTCAGGGGAATCAAAGCACAGATATTGGAAGCTTAACCAGAAGCATACCTTAGCAGTATGATCATCAGAGCCGGTAATTAGATAGGGTTTATCACCCCCTGTGAAATAATCTACACAGTTGACTCCTTTCTGATGAGCATCCAGTGTAAAATTTGGGTCTGGGGAACCAAGATTCCATATCTGAATATGAACAAGCATGAAAATTAGTCTAAGAAAACCCTTTTAAAAGTACCTCGTGCTAACTAAGCCATAAAAGCTCAGTGCTTGGACCTCTTACACACCTTTATGGTACGATCAAGCGAAGCACTGGCAAAAGTGTTGGTATCTTTTGGATTAAATACCACTTGCATCACATAGTGCGAATGTCCCTCAAATATCTGAGTACAAGCCCAACCGTTTTCCCAGTCCCAAAGCTTTATGAGCATATCATCAGAAGATGACAGCACATATGGAAGGGTCGGATGGACAGCTACACACCTAATGTAATCCGAATGAGCCTCAAATACTTTGACCTTGTCCATTGTATTGTAATTGTATACACGGATGTACATATCATCCGCTCCAGCCACAACCCATTGCTTGCGCGGAATAAACTTGGCCGACCTAACTGCAAAGTCATATATAAATTTCAGTAACAGCGACAGACTATACAAGGCAATATACAGCAAGTGAAAAATCTATAACAATGAAATCAGAAGATGCTCATAAACTTGTTATACCTGGCAATTCCGTCACCTCGAAGGATTTTGTAATCGTCTGAGTATAAGTCATATTAAAATGATATTAGACGAGATGAAATGAAATCATAAAAACTATATCTAAAAGACTAATTACAGCCCTCTGAACTCATAAAATGTGTGATGTTTTGGTTATCCCATGTCATGGCAAGCATAAATATATATTAATAAAATAGAGAAACAAATTCAAATATTCACCCACCTGTGTCTGGTAGTTCCAAATACACACGGTTCCAGAATACAAACTTGCTAGAATCCTGTAACACCGTGTTGTTTATTAAGTCAGTCATTTGTAGCAGCAATAAAAGTACAAACATACAGTACTACCCACAGCAACTGTGAAAATTGTTATTCCATCAACACATCCAAAATATAACATATAACTAAGTTGCAAGATGGCAGAATCAAATTTGAAATTACCATGGTTCAGTAGGATGCAGATCAACAGATTTGACTCTCTCTGATCGTTGAGCAAACTTTCTCTGATCAAAACATAACAAAAGCAAATTATGACCACAGCTATAATAATAAAATAACAGAAGCAGAAAGTTGAAAGATAAGCAATACCTTGATATCTAGTCTGAGAGGCTGTTGCAACATAAAGAAGAAGAACAATAGTTAGTTCCAGACTTAAACATATCAGAACGCAAACAAATGTTGCTCATAGAGAGCTTTAAAACCCCCAGAAAACACCAGATCTTTTCAAAACACGATGATCAAAATCCAAATTCAACCTCAAAAACCAAATGCCAGACACTATACTCGATTTCACGAAAACTACAATCTATAGGCGCACGAACACAAAGACGGCGATGTTAAACCATATGATTTCGGATTCCACGATCTCACTTGAATTACGCAAAACTACTACAGATGAAATGCAATATCCAAGATCGCATCGCAAGCAAAATTCAATTGAGATCTGGAGAAAAATAAAGAATGCGAGATGCGACTACTTACCATGTTTACAGATTAAGCAGAAGATCTGCTCGTCGGATCTCGTATCTCGCTTGAATCTGCTAACCGGCGATCGGAGAAAGACGTTAGGCTCGTCGTAGAGTGCGTTCAGAGAGCTTGTATTAATACGGCGGAGATGAAAATTATTAAAAGAAAATTTCACAAATTATGCTTCAAGGAACTGATGAAGATATTTACGAGAGTGCCACTGGTTCTGTTTATGAACGTCGTCGTAAAATGAAAAAAAAAAAAGTAGTAAATAATTCTTTCTTTTTTCTTTTTCTGCTATGAAAGTGAAATTAGTGTGAGGATTATTTTTAGCCTGAAGTATTTATGATTTAAGTTTCATCAACAATATCATTTTATACTATGTAGAGGACAAGTCAGATATGCAATTAAATCGTGACATGTTGCATTTTTTGACAATTCAACCTAAAAATATATTATGTTGAAAATTCCTTGCACTTTTAAACACAAGTCACTTGTGCAATAAAATGATGACATGTGGCATTTATTCAATTTTTTCAAAAAAAAATGTTAAACGAGGAAAAATAATATATGGCGACTTCTTTTTAACGTTTCTCTAAAAAAAAATTAGTTTGTATTTTGCCTCTAAAATATGAAAGAAAACACAAATGCCTCATATACGAATTCCTATATTTCATGTCAACGATTTATGGTGATGGAAGGATACTTGGTTCAGGCTGTGAAGTAGCCCAAACATAAACCTTAGGTAATGAATGGCCCATGTCACAGACTAAAAAACGAGAGTTTATGGCCCGACTCTTTAAATGCTACTTGTGTACACTTACCTTCACTCCTTTTTTTGGGTCATGTTTCTTTCAGTGACATTGCTAACGTATGAAAAACTTGATTTTCTTGGTTAATTTAACATTATCAATTTTAAGAGAAAATCTTTTAATGGATTCAGAGTTACAACACCAACATAGCTTATATAGTTATATAGCATTCATCTTTTATATAGTTTGCTTTTTCTTTTCCTTTTTGTTAAATTGGTTATAGTTGCTTAAGTTTAGGTAATGGATAACACGCAATATTCATCTTATATATATATATATATATATATAATTTACCAAAAAAAGGAATTGTTTGATGTATTTATAGCTTTCCAAATTCTGTTTGGTTGTAAATTTTAAATACATAAATATCATTTACTAGGTTGCTTAGCTTTGCGAAAAATCGTAACTAAAGCATCATTATTGCAAGTTAAACAAATAATTGACATTTCAGCCGCTTGAATCGTTTTCGTGTTTATACCATCATTAATTTATCCATTCCTTAGCCCTTTTCTACTCCTTTCTAAATGTCTTTTTAATCATGGTTTTATATTCAAATAGAATTCTAATTGGCATATTACCCTAAAATAAACATAGGTAATCGAGTTTAAGACCAAATTAAAGAAAGTTGATAGAAAGTGTGAGACAGAATGTCATTAGAAACTTAAAAAAATGAAAAGGCATGTTGTAAGTGAGAATAAACCTTCATGATTCCTACCAAAAATAGTATACAACGTATTGGTTGAAGGATTAACCTTTCATATATAGATTGATAGAAAGTGAGCCAAAATTGCATTAGAAGCTTTAAACATATTTTGAAAAGGGATGATGTATGTAAGAATAAACCTTCATGATTCCTACCAAGTTTTATAGACAACATATTCACTTGGTTGAAGGATAAACCTTCATATTTATTTAACCAACAATATATGTACGTGTGTCGAAAAGAATATATCATGATTAGACCATAATGAATATATACTTGCATTACTTGTTGCATAGTTTATTTCACTTCTACTGGTAACATAGATGGACTCGAGGCATCACACATCAAGTCCCAAAGGGATTAGTTGTTTGGATGCCTTTTGTCCCATTTTATCGAATTTTCATGCAGGCTCTTCATATTAATGAGAAATTGCAAAACAAAACCCACATGATCATTATATTTTTATTATAAACAAACCAATCAAACACTTAAGTTAACACAATTATGACGCCTCGCTCTAATTGTATGTTTAGTGGGACCTTGCATTGGCCGTCAGAGGAGAGAAATTGAATCAGTTCAAAATTACTGACCAAATAAAATTAGTCAAAATTAAGAGAAATGATTGAAGCACGTACGAGAGGAAAGAAAGGTCGAAAGAGAATGAACTTGGTATATTCCAAAGAATATACCAGTCCACTTATAATCTTTTGAAAGTAGAAAGATATAAACCAATCAAAAGTAAGTTGGACATTCCCATTTTTTACAGAAGAGCTATCTACCGTTGGATCGATCAATGGACTAATAATGTTCAAGTTATCTTCGCATTTGTTCAAGATCTTGCTTTCACGGCTAAAAGGCTACCAAAAGTGGGATGCGCCTGAAGGTGGACACACCAACAATTTCACGAATCTAATGCGTTCGTTTTTGTTGGAGTAGTACAGTCACAACAAACGTATAGTTCATCACCATTTTCAATATTGTGTGCTAGTAATTAAAGGTTTACTCAAAAAGATGGTTATAAGCAATATGAAATGGGTGTGGCATAGTTGTTATCTCATTTTTTTTGGTGGCTTACTTGTATGCAGTTATTCAGAATTGTCACTCAACATCTGGTTTTTATTTTGTTTCAGGAAAATAATTTTTTTAATCATAATCTGAAGATTTCAAGGCGCAAATTTTTGGTTAAACCCATTAGTCATTAGAGTATGTAGGATAATCATTAATTTACCAAAAAAGAGTATGTCGAATAACTAAATATTTTGTATGATTAGTCATGATTGAAACTGGAGTGAGAAAAAAAAACTCATCTTGATCCAAAGAGATCAATTCAGTATTCAAACTAATTTCAATTCTTCTGTTCATTACACGATGTTTTGTCGAATCTTGCAACATCCTTGCTTTAACATGCGGACCATAAGTCAAATTTTACATTTTGGATATTTTGATATATTTAACTTGGTATGTATATATGTATATATGTATATATTTTTAACTAATATCTTACTTAAGACTTATAACAAAAAAAAAATGTATGTAAGACAAATTAAAGACAATCGTGTTACAGTGTAAGCTTATAGAAGCAAAACAATTTTACTTATGCATGTTTTTTTTTTTTTTGGATAAAAACATACTTATGCATGTTCAAAAACGTATATGGGGGCCTTTATTTCCGTTGACACCATTATATAAGTCATAAAGCCAACATCGGCCAAGGGTGACCCTTTCTGAAATGAAAAAATTCATATATATATATATATATATATTCATGAACATCATAAACTTAATTAAGCTTTAGGTCTCGAGAGAAAGCACACGTAAACATTTTGGTCTCATCGCATAAAAATGTACTGTGTTCATACAATGCCAATACATGCAGAGGTTGTGAATTTTTTTCTTTAAAAGTTGCAAACTTGATATATTCGAATATTTATTATTTTAATATATAGGGAAAATGTATATCGATGATTCGATTCAGTTGGCAATGTATGAGCACGGCCACGATATGTCGATATGGAGCATGAATCTACCTGTTTCCACCTGACGAAAATTATTTTAAAGCCATTAAAAATAGAAAAACAAGTTAGTCGTGTGTTGAACTATTGTTTAAAACATGTTATATGTTATAACATTTGCGTATCTCCATAACCATACATCTGTTTACAATGCTTGCATACGATATATAGATTCTTAAGAAGAAGAAAAAAAAGATTCGTAAGAATCCAATATTGAATAAACATATTAAAAGTAATATTGCAACTAATGTTTTAGGGGATCGGAGACAGGAGAGCAAGTGGATAAAGAGGTTATATATTTCTGCAAACCTAGAAAAATTATTGTGCAAAAATATATGGTTCATCGTTTGTGGCTATCTATTACCATTTTTTTGTTCGCAACTATACCTTTTCACAAAATCATGAGACGACACAACCTACAACCAAAATAAACTAAATAGAGCGAGAAATAGTAACTTCATTTTTCCCCAAGAATTGCCGAGAGAAGAAATAAACTAAATAAAAAGTAAGAAGAATCTAATTTGCAAAAAAAAAAAATCTGAACAAGTAAAAGGAATATAATGGTGATTGGTGCCTCTACGTACTTCTCGCCGCGTAACGAAAGAGAGGTCGCGTCCTCGTGCTCTCTCTCTCTCCTTGAAATTCTTCTTGGCCTCCTTTTTCCCACATGCCACATTGGCCTTTTGCGTATTTGCATATTGCATGCACAACAATTATTATCATCATCGTATGGTTACGTTTATGCACAGAAATCGATGAAGTGTTCATAAATGATAAGTATTTATAATTTAGAACCCAAATTTTAGGGTCCATATAAGAAGCTTTGCATAGAGTTTTATATATAAGCTAATAGAAATGTAATACATAAATTTAATTGAATATAAAAAAAACAGAGGCAGAGAACTGCCGATAGAGAAAAAAGTTAAGTTGATCATGCTTGTTTAATATTATATATAAAAACTGATCATATTCTTGTTAAATTAACAAGAATTTAGTCCATTGCACATATTTTTGAGAAAACTTTAAACTTCACTATATTTGTGTGTGTATATATATAAGATTTTTCGATAAATTTATATATATTTCATTGTAATTGTATATTTCTAAAAAATATCCCTTCTAATTATATTTATTGTAAGACTTTGTGTTGAGAAAAAAAAGGCTTCATAATTATTTTTGCCCAATAAAAATAGGCTTCATAATTATTCTGTACGATCTTTAATTATTTATCTCTGATTAAATATTATTTAACAGGCTGGGCTATCAATACACAAATTAAGACGACATAAAAATTGTAATTCCACACAACTTATTTATTTTTGGACTTAAAAAAAATGTTTGTTTAATCAAAGATTGATACTTATTACTGGAATCTCTTTGTTGTTATATTTAAGAAATTTGGGGAAGGATTAGTTATTTGTGGGATGGAGATTTAAAGCAACATTTTGCGATATAAGAATATATGCATTTATTATTTTTGTCTATTTTAATTTCTCATTTTTGTTCATTTCTATTTTAGTTAACATGCTTTCAAATTTAAAACGTGTCAAGTCTTTGTTGATAGTGGATTCCCTTTTGATTTTATTTAGCTTTTTTTTTGGACAAAATTTTATTTAGCTTAGATTCAACAAAATCATCATGATCTTAAAAGTGTGGGAATTGAGTAGTATACTTCAAATTTGTTTGGTCATCTTTTAGGTACCTCAAATTGTCGCTAGGCCATTCGTTTTTTAATACAAATGACCACTATAAAGATAAAATAACCAACAAAATGTATATAGCACATACATGACATAGATAATACTCAGAGGTGTTTATGATCTTACGTAAATCGTCTAAATTCACGTCGATGGATAACGATGATCAATAGTATAAAACTAACTAAATCGAATCTAAAGTAATAAATTAATCTTAACATAAAGGAAGTAATAGATACAAAGATAGGCAGGGGGATATTGATGATAATTAAAGTGCACAGTACTTTAGCAAAATAGAATAGATCTTTAAGAAGAATCTTAGAAATCCAGATGGAGCTCTTCAAGTGGTTCATCTTATGCCACTTACTATTATATATGTTGTTATATGCATAGACTGAGACAAACAAATCATACCAGTCAAATTTCATTTTAGAAGATATATGTTATTAATTTCTTCGAGTACAAATATCTTTATTAGTTTTCTATATGAATGTCGGTTTTAGACTTCTAGTTAGATTTGATCTTCTTTGATCCTACCACGTTTCCACACAAATTGGGTTTCAGTGTTTCACTCTACAAAGTGCAATATATAAGATTTGAGATCCACATTTTCTGAAATGCTCACTACATAAATTGACTACAGCCTATCTCGAAAAATATATAAACCTTTACGTGAATTTTGTTTTGCAGACTTATATTAGAAATTTAATTATTGTTGTAATTATTCTAGCTAGTCTAAAATTTCTAAAAATATAACGTTTTATCAAATCGATTTTCAAATTTAATATGGTCTGGTCTATAGATTCTATGATCTTCAAATCAACGTGATGAAAAAGTCAAGTGTAATTTACGATTTTTGTTGCATACCGTTGGAATCATGACCCCAAATATTAAGAAGATAAAACATGATGGGAAGGTACCAAACAAATTTTAAGGCCTAATATATCCTTACAAGTATTTAAAATACGAACAAATTGCGATCAATGTTTAAGTAAAAAAATCAATACTGATAAAAAGGAGGCGACTAGAAACAAGAGTTTCCTTGATAACTAATCAGATGGCTTTGTTCAATGGCTGCTTAATATTGGGGTAAAAGAAGCTTAGTGACTTATTCAAATATTGCTAAACACCAATACAATTAATATTCTAGTCAATAACAAGATCCCATAGATATTTGTAATATTTTTTTCCAGCAATTTGTATATTTGTAATATTTACTTGTAACGATAGGATTCATTTTTTCTTATGGACGGAAGACAATATTTTGGTGATGGACTGATGGTGCATGTATTTTTTTAGCTAGTTTAACAAAATACCCACACAAAAAAAGATGATCGGTAGCATTGAATTATAAAATCGGATATAAAGATCCATAAGTCAGCTGAAATTAAAATTTTAATTTCAGAATTAATGCAACAACTTTTGGCTAAACTAAACAATATATACGTGATGCTACACAAATTTTATAAACTAAAACGACAATATTTAACCCAAACATAGACAAAATATATGAATTGTACGTAAGAACTTGTTTTGAATCAAAATATATTCAAAAATTTGTTCACTAAATAGAAGAGAAGGGGAATGGGTTTGCAACTAGGAGTATTATTTGAACTTAATCGTGTTTTCTACCATCTATCTGAGCAACACATTCCATTATTGTTCATCATTTCATCAACACGTCATATTGGTAACTTGAGGAAGCTGTTTGACCAATGAAAACCTTGTTATTTGGGGGATACTTGTTTTCTCCATCGCTAATGATTTGTTGATTGTTCAATGGCTGCTTAATGTCGGTAAAATAAGAGAGGCTTAGGTATGCTAAACATTTTCAGGTCAATAAAATAAGATTCCATATATCTTTGCAGGGATCTGTACGTATATATATATTTATAAGATACGTGAACCCTTAAATCTTTAGATAATGCTTTTTATTTATGATGGAAGATAAGAATTAGGTGCGTTAAATTAATAATTGGAGTAGTATACATACTTTAGCAGGTATAAATTATTGATTTTGAATCAACTTGGAATCTTTGTAACGTTTTCCCCTTTTTCGTTGTTTAGTACTCATATCTAACGTTTGATATCGTGAAAATAAAAAAAACGTTTGATATCATTAACTATCAAATTTTATTGTATTTTGTTCTGGAAACTTAAATTGAAGCCATTAAAAGTGGAGGCCCCATCAGTCTCCCAAATTCAACTGTCCTCATGACCCCAAAAATCAACGTTCAAAATTGATCCACGCACTTCGCAAACATTGTTGTGTGTAACTCTTGTTTTTCTTTAACTCGAGATTAGATAGTAATAACCCTGTAAGAAATCTACTTTTTTTTATATATCTTATCTAAAAGGCTGAAAACCACAAATTTACATTCAAAGATATTGACCAAAATAATACACATCCATTAACTACCCCAAATTAGCGTATAAATCTGACATGTAAAGAACATACATTAATGACGACCTAAAATCTGCTTTAGTTAATTTGACCTGCAAAACCGTGTTAGTGCTGAAAATTAAAGACAAATAGTATCTTAGTTTAGCAAATATTTATGCTATGTAAGGAATATTTTTTATTACAATCTTTATAGTAACACAAATCCCCTAAAAACAAATAGTATACCTCAACTATAAATAAATTTCCAGTAAACAAGTTTTATAAATGTTGAATTTGACCCATATAGATAATAATCAAAAGAATCTTTTTTTTTTGTTTTATTTTGTTGATTTGACCAACACAATTATGTTAATGATGATATATAGAAACAAATATGTTAGTTTAGGAAAAATATATTTAAATGTGCTATACAAGGAATGATTTTATTAGAATAACATAAAATCCAATGTTTTTAATTTAATTATTAATAATATAAATCATGTATAGTCAATACTATAGTATCCCCTAACCATAAAGAAATTGCCAGTGAACAACAATTTTTGACTTCTTTTTTGTAATCACAAGTGTGGTGGATACTCAGAACTTTTGTCGTCGTTTTCTCTTGACTAATCCAAGTCACACTAAACGATTCATCTGAGTTAAGTTTTTATTTATTATGATTTTCATCACAATCTTATGAGTTCTGTTTTCTTTTTGAATTATAGTAGTTTTTTGTTATATATCTCAATGATTCATCCCTCTTCAATCTTCATCATATTCTTCTTCTTCTTCTTCATATGCCATGCTCTACAGAAAATATGATTTCTTTAGATTTCATCTTTTTTTACTTGTTTTTATTTTAGTCACTTGAATGTGAGGGAGAAAAAAAAAAAAAAAAAAAAAAAAAA
>Ga0041059_1000323_pt1 | contig 34441 bp, 31 predicted proteins | sample AraColnosormetaG_FD_56232 | JGI IMG/M metagenome (GOLD analysis project Ga0041059, IMG submission 56232) | Arabidopsis roots microbial communities from North Carolina, USA - Col MF nosort | ecosystem: Host-associated > Plants > Roots > Unclassified | place: USA: North Carolina | collected...
TTTTTTTTTTTTTTTAACGTTTATTAATCACCAATCAGTCTTCTTAAAACTTGTGGAATTTTTGATGACCAAAGATTTGAACTAATCGGTTAAATTGTCTCTTCTTTAAGTTACATCTTTTTGTTCTTAATTACAACTGCCAAAAATAGTTGACCGGAGTTGTGTTCTTTTTTTTTGTCGAACCGGAGTTGTGTTCAATGTCAATATATGTGAACTGTTGACAAAATTAGCTTTTTCCTTTTTTCATGTGAAATTGGTTTCTGTCACTGGGACAATTAAAATATTTAGTTTTTTTAACGACTAACGAGCATTAATATTAACCACAACCAAATAATTAATCCAACATACATGAGAAGACACGAGTTAATTATTTGCTCGAACCGGAATTATCACTCTGGTTTCAAAGAAGAACGTAAACGTCGACTTTCTACACGAGCTTCCATCAGCTTATCCTTGAGAGTACGATGATTATCTTCCCTGATCATCACATTCACATTTCTCGGATGATTCTTCGAGAAAGTTCTAGACTTTTCTTGACTCTCATGATCATCAACGTTCCTTGGACTACTCTCTGGATGAATCTTATCTCCTTCCGAAGACATAGATAGATTAAGAACTTGGCCTGAGCTCTTCTTAAGCTGCAGTTTGTTATCTCTTCTTGTTCGCTTTTCAAGCCCTTCTTCGAGTTCCTTCAGGCAAACCCTTTGATGCATAGATACCGAATCATCTGGTTTTGCTCTCAAGCCACTTCCTTTACTTGACTGTGATCTACTCTTCTCCTTAGCTCGCAGAAGAAATGTTTTATCATCTTCCTCTAGCTTCATTTGTAATCTCTGGTCACTCCACACTTCTGCAATCTGCACAATTACTTTATCACTCACCGGTGACTTTTTGCCAATTCTTCTCACCTTATCTTCATAATCTTTCACCGCTTTTGCAAACTCATCGCAGAGATTTTCCACAACAACACGTTCCTGTGTCTCCTTTTCAAGGTCTTTCAAAGCTTTGGACAAACAATGCTTCGCTTCACAAAGCTCTCGTGTTAGCTTCCGGTGCAAAGTCTCTGACTCCTTTCTAACTTTTCTCTCATCATCTAACTCCCTCTTTATGGATCGAAACACATCTTTTACCTCTTCTTCTTCTTTTTTCTTCCTCAGTGGCCTATCGCTTAGCTTCTTCCGTTGCTGAACCTCCTTAATCTCGGCTCTACATTCATCCAACTCCATCTTTAAAGCTCTAACCAAAGACATATTAGCAGTATTCTGTTCTTCGAGACTCCATATCCGGTTTAGCACCTTGAGAAGCTTTGTAGAGGAACCCAAACCATAGCTTGCAGACTTAACCGCCGAAGAACCTGTCTGACTAAACGCTGGCTTACGCACCACAACCTACAAGCACATTAAGCCAACACACACCAAATCCAGCTCAAAACAAGATTGTTAAAAAGCATTCCTTGGTTAAATTTAAGAGTGAACAAAGAGCAAAAAACTTTGTTTTCTTCACCTGCAATGAACTGCTGCTGCTGCTGCAACTTGCAGGAGAGATAGGTTGCAACAGATCACCATTTCTATAATCATCAGTTGCTGCAATTTGCCTCCTCAAGCTAGCTCTGCTTGGTGGCTGCAAATTAAAACTCATATATAAATACTAAACACACTTACGAGCCAACTTTACGACCATGAGATTTGTCCAATGAAATTTGTGCATAGACGAGCAAAAGACCACATCATAAAGAACAATACTTTGAGATTTTCTCGGTGGAATTTGCGCAAAAATGAGATTTTTTCCGGTCGAATATACTCTAACCTCACCGTAAAGATCACAACTTTACGACCTATCAAAACAAGAAGACTAAAACCCTACATAAACCCGTCAAAAACATTCAAGCAAATCAAAAGCGCCAAAATTGTTTACATGATCGTGAAGCGGGCTACGGGAATGCGATTCCACATCTGAATCCCTTCGTCGACACCGTCGCAGCTCAATTCTTTGCCGGAATTGTTCAGTTTCCCACAAATCAGCACACAATTTCCGGACAGAGTCCTCCGAATTCGCCAAAAACTCCTTGGTCGCTCCGACTCGTGGCGGCGAAAACTCGAGCCGCCAGGTGGGTGGAGGAGTGGAAGGACCAGCTCTCCTAGTATAGCCCATGAAACTTCGTCTCAGCTTTTTCTCCATTTCTCCTTCTTCACACTCTCTCTCCATCTCTTTACTCGCTCTGTTTTCACCTCTGTTTCCACCTCTGTTTCCCTTAAGCTGTGGAAGGTTGTCTTCTTGGAGACAGTTGTGTCTCGACTCTCTCTGTTTCTTTCGTCTTTTCCTTAAAAATTCACAGATCACTTATTAATGGCTTATCCTTAAAATTTGTCCATCTTGCTTTATCATTTATTTATACAAAAACCCGAAAAACGTGATTTGTTGTTAAGTATGATTGTAATTCTTACTACTACAATTCTTTGCTTTTTAAAACAATAGTAGTATAATGTTACAACATCAAAAGCCTGTTACTCTCTCCCGACAAAGATTACGAGTTTACTCTGACTTTTTCTTCTTCCCAACAAAGCCATAGATTTTTATTTACTGCAAGGGGAAATATATCTCTCAGAGACAGAGGATGCGTGTGAGTGAACCTTTTTCACCTTTTACTATTTTCTTTTCTCCATGGAAATCAACCTATTTCTCCTATGTACATTTTGCGAACTTGTTAAAATAGTTACAGTAGAGGTGCAACCTTTTACTGTATATTTGGATCACAATAGTTACAGTAGTTAACATACTGCTACAATTGTAGAAATGACACTAATGAATAGAAATGAGAGTGTATATCATTTGTTTGGTTTAGATGAAATGTATTTCTAAGATAAGAAATTAACTTTTGATGGATGCACACAAGTGGGTGAAGATAATCCCTTGAATTAGTTAATTATGCTAGTAAATTTGGGGATTGAGAGTAGGCTAATAGAGTCATTATGAGGTTAAATGGGTGTTAATAAACGATTAAAATATAAATCATTCGTATCAGAAAATAACCATGCTTGAAGATTCCTGGTCCTTTCATGCTATAGTCTACAACTCCAAGGCTTTATTATGACTAATACTGACACCATTTCCTTTTTTTCAACCATAGATTAGGTGAGAATGAGATCATATCATTACTTGTTATTTCTCTTGCACATGTTAATCTTTGAGAATTTTAGTTGTTTGTAATGAGAAAGCACATAAGAGAGAGGTTACGGAGATGAGTGTAAATGGCGTTGGGACGTGAACGGGACCACAAGAGATGAATATTTGGCGGCTCAGAGACAACCTAACGTGACGATGAGAAAGAAGAAAACGAAGAGTGAGTTATGGCATGAAAAGGATCACTATGTCCGCACAAACCACACAATCATTCTCTTTCTTTCTCCCATAACAAATTTGAAAGATACAAATTTTAAATGTAATTAAAGTAATAATACATGAAATTTACACCTATAGCAAAAATTTGAAATAAATAATAAAAACATTTGAAATAACTAATGGGTTGATCATTGTATGGGCCTTATATAGTTATATATTGGGCCTTGACACAAAATTTAGTCGAATCTGTCAGAGCGAATGGGTCGTTTAAGGAGGTTATCCATGAACGTCGAAGAAAACAGAGAGGCAAATATTTGGATTTTCGTTAAGACAATTTTTGAGTTCTCGTTCTCTTTTCTGTACTCAATAGGATGGAGATGGATACAATATATGAGGAATTGAGACATATCAATGTTTATGGGGGTCATAATACGGCATCGGTTGGACTTACGGACATTGGTTTGCTTGCACGACGTCTGATCTGTGTCTTTTTCTTATGTGACAGTTTCTTCTCAAGGCTTTTGACCCGACTGGTTAATTTCGATATGACTTCTAGTTGTTCTCTGCCTGCCTTAACCAACGTCTCCATCGTTTCCTTGAATCGCTGGTTCTCCTCCATCAGCTTTTTGGTTTCTTTTGATATCCCAGGTTCAGTGATTTCCGGTTCCGGAGCCTGTTCGTTCAAAATAACTTCTGTCTCTAGAGGCTGTTCTTTCACAATGACTTCGGTCTCTGGAGACTGTTCTTTTTCATCTTGTGGCTCAGAAGTCTGTTGGCCAATGCCTTTGGAGTTGTTGGGTGAGTGATCAACTTCTGTTTCCTCCTGGCTCGCTGTTTTAGGGTCCATTGCAGTCATATTCCCTTCACGAGTATATGATGACGATGGATCTTGCGAAAGAGGCTGTGTTTCCTCGTCAATCACTCCAACAGGTAGCTCTGAGAGCTCGACATTTTTTTCTGAATGCAATACAATATCATCTTCTCCTTTTCGGTTTTCATTTTCTGATGAGTTGGTTTCGGCTTCAGAGACTTCACTAGCATTCTCCGGGTCCCGTATGGAGTTTGTTTCAGTCTCTTCCACCATTTGCGGCAATTCGTTTATTGGCTCCTCCAAACTTTCCACCACCATGGCTTTGTTTTCCTCTACGTTGGTCACTGTCATTCCGTTTCCATCAGCTGACGGTGGATTACCCGGAACAACAGTCTCAACCTCTCCAATTTTCTCTGGAATTGTTGTCGAGGAAGCAGCCGCTGCATTTTCAGTAGCTTGCTTAGAATCCGTTGCCAGGGTTTCAAACAATCCATATCCCTCTTCTGTTTCAGCAGCCGATTCAGCCTGTTTTTCATCTGTTCTATTCAAGACGCTCATAGGATGTTCCTCGGGAGACAGACGAAGTACCTTCTCTAAATTCGTGTCAGATACCATTTTGTTCTCTTCTGTGAGCTGGGAGTGCTCCAAGTTCACTGGAGAGTCACTAGGCTGAGATTTAATTTCCACTTGTTCCTTTACAGCCTCTTTCTCTGCACTGGCGCAACTATTTTTCAAGGAGTCAAGCTTGTCTTGAATGCTTGAGAGCTCTGTGGCCAAAGCTTTCCTGAACTCTCTTATACTAGGATGCAATCCCTGGAAGATAAACATCAGTATAGGAAACTGTCAGCAAAAATCCTACACAGCAGTACATACTGAGATAAACTATCTCGGCCAACCAATGAAATTAGTCTTTCATGCATTACCTCGACAGCATCCAATTTCAAAAGAAGGTTCATCACCAGTTCTCCATTAACAACAATCTCCTTCTCTTCAATGTGCTGATCAGTAGAAGCTTCTAGCGCCTCAATACGCTTTTTAACATCTCCCATCTGCTCACGGACAGTGGCTATCTCCTTCAATTTCTTAATTGGCTCCCATCTTCTCACGTCATATCCACGGTACATAGATTGGATAATTCTAGCAGCTTCCTCTTCTGTAAAGCTCTTCTTTGCAGGCTGTTCTCTATTCTCCTTAGCTTCACAAGGTTTAATAATCTCACCGTTTGATTCTTCTTGAAGATTAGAATTGCTCTCAACTGATCCTTTTTCTGTTCTTAATGCGTTTAGGCTTCCCTCAGCCATCTTCATTTCTGCGTTTGCGTCTTCACATTTTACATTACAAGCCTCAGGAACAGTCCTTGATTCAGCCTTCTTGGAGGACAGTGGAGCCGCGATCTTAGTCTCCTTAGATTTTTCCATCCGTTTAGGATGACTTACTGATTTGGAACCACCATTTCTCTCTTTCGGTAATGGGTCAACACGCAGACAAACCGGAGGCAACTTGGATGCTTCTGATGATGACGAAGACTGCTCTTTTTTTGTGCTCTTAACTGGCTCATTCTTTGCAATCCTTTTGGTTGGCTCCGTTGGTTTAGGCAGATGGTTTTCTGATAGTTTCACTGGAATATTTCTTGGTTCCTGTAGATGGTTCGCCACTGGGATATTTATTACAGAGCTCTTCTCCTCCGCATCTGAAAGTACATTGCACTCAAAATTCCCTTCTTTGCCTTTTGCTTGAGTTATCTGCCCTTCATTTCTGTGGAGATCAGAGGGGCAAGACTCCAAGTTACGCCCTTCATTACTACTCTCCTTACTCTCAGAAGCTTCAACATCTTTCCGTTTCCCATAAGATGGTATCCAAAAAATAGGATACGGAACCTGTCCAGGCTCTTCCTTGTTCTTCTGGTTCTGCGCTTCCTTCACATCTTGACCCTGGATTAAGGATTTTATCATGCTGATATCAAACGGGTATTCCACCGTTTTCCCATTCTGCATCTTTTTCCTGTCTTCATTACTACTCTCAGAAGCTTCAACATCATCTCGTTTCCGACGAGATGGAACCCAAGAAGTAGGATACGTAAGCTGTCCCAGCTCTTCCTTGTTCTTCTGGATTTGCGCTTCCTTCATGTCTTGACCTTGCAATAAGGATTTGAATTTGCTGATATCAAACGGGGCTTCCACGGTTTTCCCATTCTGCGCCTTTTTACTGTCTTGATTCTGTACCAACGACTTCATGCTGCTCTCATCAAATGGAAAACAACCACGCCAAGATTCAGGAAAACTTTTCTGAATCGTCATATTGTCAGGAGCTCTAACTTCAGCAGGAGGCTGGTTATGCTTCCCTAACCCAAGAGAGCTTCTATATTCCTGATTCCTAGCATTCTCATGAGGAATCCATATAATTGGGTAAGGGCAGTTAGTAGAACGAACTGGAAGTACAGCTTCTCCTTTCTCAATCTCAGGCTCATGCTCTTCAATCACAACGCCTCTGTCTTTCTTCAAATCACACATCTGGGAAGAACATTTCCCGCAGTGATGCTTCCCAGGCACATCCTTCTCAACATCAAACCAAGGTTGATAACCAACTGGAAATGGTGGATGAACGTAACAAGACGGAGCGTAAGACGCGTGAGGAGGATGGAAAGCGGAACGATTCATGCAGCATTGATGGTACGGTACTTGTGGGGGATAACAAGGAGGCCAGTAAGCAGGAAAGTTGCCGTGAACGCAGCTTCCATGACACGGTGGTGGAGCATCCATTGCCATATGCTGAGAGTTATTACCAAATCCTTGATAATAGTATTCCTGTGGTCTCATTTGACATGGTTGTGATGGATCCATGTACACAGGCATCATCTTTAATCAAGATCACTTAACCAATTCCAGTAAAACTGCAGCAAATACCCAAATCCATATATCATTAGAAAAATACAATGTGAATTTGGTTCATTCAGAATTATTTCGTTACCACAATCACCAAAATCTGCCAAACTAAATCAATCGCATCTTCATTAAACTAAGAGCAATGAACTCAAGATTCTCAAAGCTATTCATTAAACTAAGAAGGGAAAATGACGGAGCTTACACGAAACAGAAACGATCCGTAAATTCCGATGACTCAGTTCCTGCGAAGCTCTCTCACTCTCTCCACCAATTAAAAAAAGCAGATTTCTTCTTCGAATTACTTTCTGATTCAGATGATTGCAGCTTTTTCTATGGGTAGTGAACAATCCAAAGACATTTCTTGATTTATAGAAAGACGAACAACAACGTTCAGAGGGAAAAGATATTTCTTCTGCTCTCCAGATCATTCTCGCATCACTTTGAAAAATCTGGAATTTTCTCTTCGTTTCTTAACCTTTACTAACACGTGATTTAAGAAACTCGCTTCGCTTATGGGCCATATAAATTAGGCCCATTTATTTTATTATTGGGCTTATAATTAGGCTGTATATTGAGCGTTAGTCTCCGTCTCTGATACCCAATTCGAAAACCACTTCTCAGCCTCCGCCGATTCAGACCTCGCATATTCAGCTTCCCAGTCTTTCTCTCTGCGTCGTTCTAGGGTTTTTGTTACTCTTTGCTTCGAAGATGGGAAAGGCAAAGAAACCTCAAAAGTTTGCTGTCGTGAAGAAGATGATTAGCCACAAAGCTTTGAAGCAGTGAGTAAACGATTCGTCTTCCTTCAAATTTGATCCTTTTTTAAAGAGATTCTTAGTTTTGTTTTTATTTATATAGTTACAAGGAAGAGGTTCTGAATCCAAACAAGAAGGACCTCACGGAACTTCCGAGAAACGTGTAAGCTTCCTACCACTGTTAGCTTTCGTTGCCAAGTTGTAATTATTTGGGTTTCGTTTGATTTGTTTTTGGATCAGACCGAGTGTTCCTGCAGGGCTTTTCTTTTCTTACAACTCTACATTGGTTCCTCCTTACCGTGTTTTGGTGGATACTAACTTCATCAACTTCTCTATCCAGAATAAGGTCGGTTCATCTTCAATTGCATTTCTCTATCACAGAGCTATAATCAGAATGTGTATCGATCTTTGTAGAGTTTATAGTCTTGGTGAACCTGATTGGAATCTCTCATTGTTTGAAATCCTTTTTGACTTATTTTGCTCTGGTGTATCTAATAGATCGATCTTGAGAAGGGAATGAGAGACTGTCTGTACGCAAATTGTGAGTTACTTAAAGATTTTGATAGGTCTATATAGGTTCTCTCTCTTGTTAACCACCTGTAATTGTTTCTGGTTTGAAGGCACTCCTTGTATCACGGATTGTGTCATGGCTGAGTTAGAGAAGTTAGGTCAGAAGTATCGTGTAGCTCTAAGGTAAATCTTTTAGACTTTTTGAACAAGGCTTTTCTGTTTATGGTTTTGTTTCGTGGATTCGTAATTGGTTTACTATAATATTTGGTAGGATTGCGAAAGATCCTCACTTCGAAAGACTACCTTGTATACACAAAGGGACATATGCTGATGACTGTCTCGTTGACAGAGTTACTCAGGTAATACATCGTTCCCGGCTTGTTGAACTTTGTATTCAAGACTCTGAAATGATATACCGATGCTCTGGTCCCATGGTTCTTGGTGTATACATTTTATCTTTTGTATGTTTCTGTAATATTCATTTCTCATAATATACAGCATAAATGCTTCATAGTGGCTACATGTGATAGAGACTTAAAGCGAAGGATTCGAAAGGTAAAGATAGTTTGTTGTATCAGTGCTCTTGTTTATATCCATGGCTGAAGTCTTTGGATATTATCAACTTTTTTCTATGTTTGTTTGCAGATTCCTGGTGTGCCCATCATGTATGTGACTAATCGCAAGTACTCAATAGAGAAGTTGCCTGAAGCTACACTTGGTGGAGGTATGTATCTTCCGGCTGAGACATCTGAATCTACTGCTACTATGGTATTAGACTATGTGAATTCGCTTTTGTAACCTTTGGCTGTTTTTTTTTGGTGCAGCTCCAAGGTACTGATAATTTATTAGAGACCTTATGAATTCCATGAAGCCCTGAAGCCTCAAGCCTGAGTTGGTATCGGTTTACGCGCTGAATCAACTGAGTTGGAATGGCTATGTTGTGAGCCATTTTGTTCTCTATGTTGGTTTCTCTGTTGTTAATTTGATACAATGTTAATTAATAACTCAACAGAAATCTTTATTAAGCTTTTACATTCTAAAAACACATTCTTAATCTATTACACAGTTTTGTTAATGATAGACCAAAATCATGTCTTACTGGACTTCGTACGTTGATGTGGTGATTAAGATAATTACATGAAAATCAACATGTTATTATATAAGGTAAAAGAAACGTGGTATGAGATTGAAATTTCCTTCTCAGTACAAAGAGTTGGTGTTTTCACGAGACATAGCCAGCTTTGAGCTTTGGAGTTTTCTGTTTAACAAAGAACGCAGAAAGAACACTCTTTGTCCGGACAGGAGCTTGAATGATCTCTCGTCGCGGGTTGTTATCAAGTGACCTGTGTGCAGTTAGAAGTTTCGGAACCTCCAAATCCTGTTGAATCACAAACTTGTCTCATCAAAACCATGATTACAAATACACAGCTTACTAATCCAGTTGCATTTTTCTACATGAACTGCCCGATTCATGAAAGATTAGTTTCATGTGTTCTAAATTTTTTTACCTTATGGGCAGTGGATGCAGCAGGAACACCTGAGACCTGAGAACCAGCCAAAGGCTTCTTGTTTGCTATGTTTTCATCATCACCTGCATGAGTTTCAATGTATATCATCAATCTCTTGGCAAGAGTTGTCTAAGAAGAAATGCTATGTTTGATACTTCCCCGACTCCCTGTTTCTCGTACCTAAGAGATGGAACACTCCAGATGTCTTTGAGAAAGCTTTTGAATCTTTGGAGCTGCACAGTAAATATGTATTAGTTATCAAGAACGTGAGAAGCAGTACTAAAGCTTTTTGTGAACTCACCTTGGTGCAACTGTGGATGTTCCTTTGAGGGTAGACTTGGTCTCTGAGCCTAAATGCCAGGAGAGTGATTTCGATGCAGGGGCATCTAAGTGAGTCAAACCAAGCATATTACTTAAACTGTTTGATATTTGACTGCTTGTATTATTAACTAATAAGCTCAAAGATGAGGACATTGCACCTGAAGGTTGAAGACGGGATATAGCTTGGTAATGATTCTGTCTTGTGTCAGTTCGTCTGAGAGGACTAAAGTGTACCCGCTTGTTAACAGAATCTAACAACAGTCGAGAGAAAAAAGAAATCAGATTTCACTAGTAAACTAACAGAATCTTAACAAGGGACAAGAAAAACTCTTACTGGGAAGAATGTAATGCTTGTGATGCAATGGGATAACTGCTAATAGCTGTTGCTGTCTAAGACCTTCTTTGTCGATATATGTCCGGCATGTAAGCAGTTGCTGATGAAAAGAACATACACAAACCTTAAGGGAGATTGCCTAGAAAAGGTAAGATAAATAAATAGAGAAGTGTGTGAGAGAGTTTAGTTACCTGGCTAACACAAGAAGCTCTCATTTCCATAGTTGATATGTCTGAATTTTGGTGATCAAAAAGATCAGTAAGCTTGGAAGCTACAGTTCCAAGGTGATCAACAGCATTAACTAGAGCCTTCACAGTGTAGTCTTTCAAATTGTCCAATACCCTAAACAGAAAGGTAATAATGTAAAGAGAAGAAATGTCATTCAAAGCTACTAGTAGAGTAAAATTAAGGAGGTTACTTACATTTGCTTTTGCTCGCTATGAAGATAAGACTTTTCACAGTAATCAGCAGCTGAATAAAGTTGAGGCCTCAAGTTCTTGAGCTCCTGTTACATACAATAAAGGCCAAAGTAAAAATAACATTTGTAATAAGCCAAACAAAACCAACAAACAAATCAGAAGATTCTTGAGTCGTCGTCTCTAGGTAGCTAAGTCATGCCATAGTCTGTCTTGATAATTCCAAGAGAACCAGATTCAAATCTTGAAGACAGTAGTAACACACTAACCGACAATCATCATCTTGGTCCCATCAATAAACTTAATCCACAAAATTTACAGCCAACAAGACTTTTAAAGTTTTTACCAACATGTATATTAGCCTAGCCTACAACGAGATCATGGATCTGCCTCAACTAAACCAAGTTTATTGTGATCATAGCTCTTAATTTCTACAGAATCTAACTGATCAGAACCAACAAAAAAATGTGGACAAGGAAGAACTAGTAACAGAGAGATAGATAATAAGGAACCTGCAATGCCTTAACGAAGCTCTTGTTGCGTTCCATGGAAACCTCGTCCAAGGTCATAGCTGGATTATCCATTCCTGATATCTCCGTTTCCATCTAGCGATCAGAGTGTGTAGAAATTACGGCTCTCTATTTAAGAGATTAGTGTAACACAATCAATGTTTGTGAGGTAAGGTTAGCTTTCTGGTGAGACGGCTAAGCTAACTTGACATAGAAAGAGAGAGAGAATAGGAGGAAGGTGAGAGTGAAGTAGAAGCGATTCCAAATCCAAAGGACTCTTATGCCATTTTTGCTTCCAGAGTTATTAAAAAAGGTGTATAGAAGAAAACGACTTTGGGAAAGACGCACTATGTTTTTTTTTTTTTTGAATATAATTCTCTTAAATAAGTTATTATGAACACATAAAAAAACAAGATTAATTAATAATTTGATCATACTATAAGATACCTCTGAATTACAAAATTAATACAGCATAATTTGAAAGGACATTAACTTAATATTTTTGTCGAGTATACATTAAAAATACTCCCGTAAAAAAAATCACATGTCTTTGTATATGCTGCTTTAATTGCGGTTGTTGATAACACATTAAATTATTTATGTGTTTGTGGTTAGATTCTATGCAAGCATTTAAAGTAAACGGAGGTGGATCTATAGGATTTGAAATGACGGAACTAGCCTTGCCAAAAGGACCGGTCAACTGGATTTTATAATTGACTCCGGCAAGTTGCATGAAAAAGTAACGCTGGCGGACACGTCAGCATTAAGCCAGCTTCATTCACATGAGATCCACACGTGTGGACTAGCTGTCAAAACGGACCTGCACGTGCAAAGGCCCATGGGTCCATCATGGTTTTACTGGGCAAAAATCATTGGCCCCAACTTTAGTCTTACAAATCATTTTTGCCATTTGCTTTCAATGATTCTGTTCAGGTGAATTAAAAGACAGCCGTAAATGACCAAACAAGTTTTTTTCTTTGGTTTGTGCCAATGTTGTCTTCATGTTATATAATTCGAATTTCTATTTAGAAAAATATGCGTTTTTTTTAAGATTAAATTATGGATATACACAAATGTAGGCTGTATAAATCATATTCTATAAATAAAAAGCTTTTGTCAAAGTATGGATATACACAAATGTACGAGTTGCTCGAATTTAATTTCAAGCCTGTAGCTCAGTCGCTTGAGGAGATTGCGGTAAAGGCAAGAAATGTTCAAAGTAGCTATGGTTGTACTTACATTTAGTCTTGAAATTCAACTTCTTCACACCTTGCTTAACTGCCTTGTCAACTCTTTTTGACATCTACCGTCAACACGACTTCGTGGACCAAGTTCCACAACCAGGCTTACTAGTTTCGGTGCCTCATGGAGTTGCAGTGACTTGTCAATATTTTTGAATCAAAATATAATAGTAATCAAAGTCAACATATTTATGTATCATGATGCTATACTGTTATTTTACAAATTTATGTACATATAGGCGTTTTATTGATTATTATACGCAAAAAAAGCGTGTAATGTATTCATGCTATTGGGTTTATTTTAAATCGTTCCTTCTTCATCTATATTACAGTACCACTCTATTTATAACCACACAAAAGACTACTAGTATACATAACACCAGCATGATGTTTCAGACGATGATGATGAATCAATCTCCGAACTCAAAGTAGGTCGGCTTGGGAGTCGAAGGGCAGCTAATGGCTTCAACAAGCTCTTGAACAGTGAGCATTTGAAACTTTGGAGGCGAATTAATGGCTATGTTATCGACTTTATGCTCATAAATCTTGCCATTCTTATCGAATTTATACTCAGAAGTACCATCGAATCGACCACGAGTCTCCCACGGACCACGAGGAATTCCATGAACAGTCCATCGTATCATCAGAGTGTTCTCTGTGGGTTGCCAAACACTAACAATGTCCACACATAGTGCTCTGAAGAAGATCCTTCCATGGAAACGTAAGGCCCCAAATATGGATTTGTAGTTATCAATTCCCATGAAAGTGTTCATAGGGTCTTTGAAAACAATATCATCCCTGCGAAATTAGACAAGAGAAAGAGCTAATCACCAACTGATAAAACAGATCATTCTCTAAGAAACCTAACCAAGAACAGATCAAATTTGGGATATAAGCATGACTCTGAAGCAAAAAGATTCTTTGAGAAAGCTAATCAAAGAGCAGTTCAATTTAAATCGAGAATCTTCATCAAACCTGTAAATGTCAAAATTAAGCTCTTTGTAGAACAACAAAGGAAACTCTTCTCTGATACTACGAACGGCGTGACCCATATTCACGTAGTAACTCTGCTTATCTTCTTCTTCTTCTTCTTCCTCCTCTCTGCTAATCTTGTAGTCTTCTTTCACCGGAGCTGAGAATTGCCAGTACAATCTCGATTTCGGATTCTTAACACCAGGCAAATCTCTGGCGTCAATCGCCGAAACCGTAGCCTTCCTCCTCATAAACACATGACTAATAACACTCGAATTCGCATCGGAGAAGATTCTCGCCGAGACGGTGGGTATCTCCGGCGAACGAACAAGGAATGCCATCGGAGGATGAAAAGACCGGGTAGGAGATTGAAGATTTAAACCAGGACAAACATGAAAACGATAAGGGATTTGCGTAGGAATATGCTGGATTGAGAGAGAAGACAAGAAGGCGCGACGCGAGGATAGGTCAGGAAAAATCTCCTAAGGATAATTTTTCAAGTCCGCATGGATAACGATTCTCGGACTTGTCATCTTCAATTCTTCAACGACAATGACTCGTTGAAGGTTCTGATGATTATCCCAAAATTGAAATTATATGACGGTCCATTTATGGTTAGGGCTTCACGTACCTTTAAGTAAAGCCCATTCATTATTATAATTTGATTACAAAAATAATTATAGGAAGCCTCACTTATATCTGTGTGTATGAAACGGTTTCAAAGAGGCCCAACTAGTTTTTTGTTTTCTTCCTAAACTCCAAATTCATTTGGCAAAATGTTCTTTCATTTGTTGTATAATAAGCATGAACCCTTCCAGATAAAACTTTACATTGACGTGAACTCAAACAATTTGGTTCAAAAGCTCGGGTTTTTCGGTGGAGTACTTTGTCATGTATATTAGACCCGCACGATCCGTCTTAAACGTAGAACAAGCACGCATGTCTGACAAATTTGTTTATCAAAAATAGATTCTTAGGCTTAGCGATTAGAAAATTATAAACTCAGCAGAAAATCAAAATAAATATGTAGTTTTTTATCACGGTAGAGTTACACCTAAAACAGTTCAATCTAATTAAAAAGTACTCGACAAACGAAACACCTTTTTAGCCATGCGTGTTCACAGCTTCCCAAAGCAAGTTCTTCAACACAGGATTAGTCGCATCTCTAGCTTGAATCGCCGCGTTCTTCAAAGTCCTAATCGTCCACACATTAGCTTCCCACCACGAAAGACTCCTATACGGTAGATTATGCTTCTTACAAAGCTCCTTAACCACCGGCGATACTGTCCGGAGATGACAACGAGGAAGCCGAGGAAACAAATGATGCTCTAACTGAAACTGCAATCCACCAAAGAACCAATCCATAAACGATCTACACGATATATCAAGCGTACCGGCGGTTTGTTTCTCAAACCAATCGTTTCCGTTTGGTGGACCGGTATACACATCTGCTGCGAAATGGTTTAAACAGAACTGAACATGTTGAATCGCCGTGACGGCGAAGCTCACGAAGACGAAGATGAATCTCTCTTGCCAATTCGGAAGGAACGAGACTAAGAGAGGGAACCATGTCCAGAAAACTAAAATTCCGGCGATGTTCAAGGCCCGATCTGGGACGTGGCGTTTCGAGAATAGCAATAGGAATGTTTGGATGAAGAGGTTGATTCTTCCGACGCACATTACTGGGTAAAATGTCCAGTGTTGGTAGCTGATTAAGAATCGAGCTAGAGGATCGAATGTTAATTTCCTGCCATAGAAACGTGACGTCATCGAATTGAAGAATTTTGTAGAGACGGCGAAGATCGGGATGTGTTGTAGATCCGGATCGTGGTCAAGGCTGTTACAAGCGATGTGGTGAGCGTTGTGCGTCCATTTCCACCACGCGATTGAGATGCCGGTGAGACAGTTACCGGAGAGAAGCTGGATTAGTTTGTTACACGGTTTGGTTGACGTCACCGTGTAGTGACCGGAATCGTGGCCGACGTAAGCGCTTTGGATCCAGAGGAGACCGAGTAAAACGGCGGAGATGAGGTGAGCCCAGATGCTGGTACACGCCAAAACGCCGTAGAGAACCGCCGCGAGCATGACGCCGACGCACGTGAGTGTGTAAAGAGTCACGTGACCTTTTTTGTCGAAGAGGCCGCGTTTGGAGAACTCGGCGGCTAAACGACGGTAGTCACGTGAGACGTCTGACACGTGGTGGTCTCTCACGTGATAGCCATTGTGAAGCTTTTCTAAGTGGTGCCATGCGGTTCCGGGATGGTAAGCGATGAACGCGTCGGTGACGTCTTGGCCGGCGAGATTGAGAATCGCTGCTTCGCCTCCGGGATGAGATTTAACCCAATCGGAAACGTCGTAAACTTTACCTTGAATCGAAATCCATAAATCTCCAGGTTTGTTGTGTTTTTTCAAATCCTCGCTTGTAACGTATCTCTTCTTCGTTTGATCCGCCATTGATGAACCAGAGAAAGAGATTTAGTTCCTATTATCCAAAGTGCAAGGAAATGCACAGAACCCAATTTGAGAAAGGTTGCAAATGCAAAACCTTTCTCTCTATGGATTCGTAATTCACAGATTCTGAATCGATTCTACGCCTTCTCTTCCTTATATTTGTGTGTGTGTTTTTTGTTTGTTTACTGTTTTGGAATCGATGTTCGAATCTTTGACACTTGTGTTTTATTTTTAGAACCGTTTTAAATGGTTAAGCAATAAAAAATCCACTGGTTTTAATTACCTTTTAACTCTATAAATGGAATTGTTGATTAGAGGAAAACTCCAGTGACATTTGACAAGGTTGTCTTACATGTTAATATGTCAATTTGTCATTAGTTTGGGTGGGTCTATCAATTTCTTTTAGTGGTTGACTCAGAAAAACTAGAGTATCCTCAAGAGCAACTTTAAAGTTGTCAATAACAGAATAAAATCACAAAAGCAGGAAAAAGTGGAAAAGTACTGTTAGTTCTAAACTTTAAAAATTAGCATCCTATTTTTGTGATTCAATGAACTTTAGTGGCGGATACAAAACCTTTTAAATGGGCTTATATTTTTCCTAATGGGCCAAAGTGTATAAATTTAAAGCCCAATTATTTCATAAGCATCTTCTCAACCTCGCGCGCTCTGTTTTGCTTTTGCCGGCGTCGGATCTCGGCAAAGTCTCCTCCGTAGAAATTATCTATCTGTAAGTCTCAGTTAGTCTCACGATTATCAACTTCCATGTTGGTAGTGATTTTTTAATCTATAAGCTAACTTCCATATATCCATATTTTTTGTTTTCGTTGCTGAGTCTCACATTAGGTTGTGGAACTGAAATCGCTGGATTTTGGGGTTTTCTGGTAAGAGGGTCTCCAGGATGAATCCGGCGAATTTTCAGCCTCCAAATCCTCCGTTCCACTGGGCTCCGATGTTACCTCCAGACCCGCCTCGTTGTGGTATGTTTTGGAATACAAAGAACATAACCGATCAGCTTAAACAACTTCAAGATACGCTTAACCTGGCTAAATCAATGTAAGTAAAGCCACATGAAGTTGTATAGTTGTGTTAATGAATCAATTGAGTATCGGAGTTTCGATTTCTGGGTATAGTTATAGATAGTGAATCACAATCTAGTTCATTGTTGGTGAATTCTTATAAGCTGGGGTATATTTAGGGAGAAAGAACTGGAAGCATTGAAGATGATCAAAGACGCCAAAGGTTCTGTGGAAAATGCAGTACAAGATTCGGGAGTAGAGTATTTAGAGGCTAGAAAGATGGATTTGGGACAGCAGGAAATGCTTTCAGTGGATGCTGCTAACTCCTTGATGTCTACCTTGAGAGCACAGCTTGAGCCTTTTAGGTTCGTTGTTGATGAGAATAGTCCATGGGAAGAGAAATCTGCAGCAGTAAGATTGACTTGCAAAATGAAGAAATCAATAAGGAACAAACTGTGGAAGAAACGAAAGAGACGGTGTGCTGCAGAGATGCGTGCTAAGGTGGATTTGTTTGCTCTGTTTAGCTTATATTGCAGTGTCGCAGTAGTTGAGTTATTAACTCTATCATCCTGTCTAAATGGTTTCAGGAGCCTGAAAGATTTGAACAAGCTGATCGAGAGGCAGATGAATGGAGGGAAAAGGAAATGGCCAAGGACATGGCAAATAGAAAGGTTATGAACATCACTGTGTGGAATTCACATGTTCCTCGTTTTGATATCTGACGGGGTCTTATATGTTTTTAGGTTGATGAGATGAAGGCAATTGAGAAGATCAAGGCAAAACGTGAGCGAAAGAGACTAGAACCCGAGGTGAGACTTCTAAAGCCATCTCAGACATTATCTAATGGGAACTCTAATAAGGTTTCATAGAAATTCTTTTACAATTCATCTCATGGATTCAATGTTTCAGCTTGAACTAGCTCTGATTGTTGAGGAAATGCAAGAGTTACGTTCCCTAAGAATTGAAAAACTAAAGAAGCAAGGTATGTCAATAACCTGATGTGGTACAATGCGTTCTGATACCAGAGACTGACTTAAGTAAATGGGTTATATGTACACTATGCAGGACATTTCCTTCCCGAAGAAGATGACAAGTTTTTCGAGAGTGTTCGTGCTGCAGTGGAGCAAGAGGAAAACCAAGCTCAGTCCCTAATCAACACAGAGACCGAAGAGCATGTCATTGCCTCTGAGGAGAACACTACTCTCACTACCAGTAACAAAACCAACAACGACACAGATAAAGATAGCAATACTAATGCAGCTTCTTGTGAAAGGACTATGAAAGCTCCTGACAATGGTTGCGACAATATATCGAATTTACCAGTCGAGGTCTATCACTACTACTACGGAAGTAATATCGACATGGGTAGACTTATTGAGGTGAGTTTTATGTAAAAGCCCTATCTCTTCTATATCATATCTTAAAGAAGTGATTCAGCTGGTTTCTGGTAATATAGATCAGAAGAGAATGGGATGCATATCTGAGTGCCGGAGGAAGGTAAGTTACCAAAACAATATTTCATAATTTAGCGCTTTTGATGTTTTGCTAAATGTTTTGATGTCTATATACAGCCGGATTCCTGGACACTGGGTCCAGCCGTCGCCACCAGCTAATGAGATTTGGGCTTCTTGTCTTGTTAATACTCCCAAAAGAGATCTTAGTTAGTCGCTGTTAGGATTCTAGGATACTGGTTTCATGCAACACCCTTTACTCAAGATTATGCGATTTGGTCATTTGCCTCTGTTTTGAAACAGAAACAGATCACAAGTTTAATAATCAAGAACAGAACAAGTCTTTAGCGATATCTTAATCCTCGATGACAACGTCATTGTAGAACCAATTCTTACCACTGGAATTCGTGTTTCACATTAGTGGCAACTTATATTCAAGTACACATTTTAAATACGTCACTTGTCACTGGAATTTCAACCTTCAATGAGTTAAGCATCAATATACTTAGTTTTGGATCCTTGTTAATTTTTCAAACTTTACACACCATCTGGTAAATAGTCAATTGTAGAGCATTAAAACCGTCCTCAAGTCGTCCCATAACATTTAACAATTGATCAATTATTTGCAGATTAAATTTCCCCGAAAATAAGTTAAACCTGTTTTGAGGTGAGTTTATTTGAAAGCCCTCTCTTCTATATCATATCTTAAAGAAGTGAAGTGATTCAGCTGTGGGGAAGATGATTGTTGAGCTATTCAATAGAACGATGAATCACAACTGCCCATCTGCCCCAAATTGGATATTGCAAAGAAATCTTTCGTGAAAAGTGCATTTGAACGCACTAAGCCGATACACACATATCTCTGCTTTTGGAATTTTCAACAGTGGTGTTGAAGTTCAAGTAGATCATTATAAGTTCAAAACATCACAGATAACTTGCAACAATTGCTAAATTCACAAATTTCCCCGTCAAAATGTATATCTAATCTAACTAATACAATTAGAGTAAAGTTGAATCAAACGAATTGTGGGGAAGATGATTGTTGAGCTATTCAATTGACATTGAATCACAACTGCCCATCTGCCCCAAATTAATGTCGCAGAGAAATCTTTCGTACAAAGCGCATTACATCGCACTAAGCCGATACACACAATCTCTGCATTTAAACAAAACCAACACTGAAACTTCATATGAAACTAGCTATACACCAAAAAACACAAGAGAACCCACGAAAACGTAGATCATCAAAGAGCTCTTGGAGATTCAATCTACGAAGGTTAAATAAATTGTTAGAGAAGCCTCATTTCATGAGTTTACTCGCTTCCCTGCTGGGTCCTTCGCTTTTGCTTCTAATCACATTCTCATATCACAAGAATTTAATCGAAAACCAAATCCATAAGGGATGAAAAACCGAAATCCGGAATTGAAAACACAGATCTCGGATAAATCCACCAATCTCCGATTATGAATTTCCGAAGGTAAACTTGGCTTGAATACGCATTGATTAAAGCGTTTCACCCATAGGTCCTTCGTTGCCTAATTTCTAAACATGCTACAACGAATACGATGCTCAGCGAATACGAACCATAATATTATCGGACATCAACTCGCGAGACGAGATTTGTCCCACGATCTGTTTATTTCCGATATTAACTCTTCATCGCATCGCTCGATAATCAAAGATATTTATAAAAAAAAACGTATTTGAAAGCTAAGTAAAGTTGCCGAAACGGCGAGGAAGAAGATGAGCTATAAACCCTAGATGAGCTGTGGAAGTAATAGAAAATTTAGATAAGTTTATATAGAGCATCTATTATTTAGGGTTAATGCGACGTATCATAGCCGTTAGAATTCTAAATCAACGGATGTGGATTAGGCCCATCTTTGTGATCTGGACGTTTATTCAAAAAGCCTATCTTTGTGCAATGAATCTCATTGTGTGAGTGAGGCCTATATTGGGCCTTAATGGTAAAAAAATGTCATGGAGAATTCACAATCGATTTTAAACATTTTTCAACAAGTAACAAATCATATATAGGTTAGTGCCATGACTACTAGTTACTAACTAGTACCTCTGGTGATGGGTTATTTCACTCGTCGTTTTATTTTTGGATTTGAGTTTGGGAAACTAAAAGTGAATAATACCAAACTCGCATCTGAACTCCAAAGTCATTACCATATATATAAATTCTCAAAAAGACACTGCAAAATGCTTAAACACATGTGAAAGATTTTATGATTCTCTTCAAGTATCGTCGAAATCAATTAAGCTTTCATTCCTCCAAAAACTTCTTAAGATGTTTCAACCATACCACGTACTTTCGCGTGCCTGTCGTCATGTACTTGTACAAGGCAAATTTTGGGCTATAATCAAATATCATACGCAAATAACTGTGTCTGTAATCCACGTTTCTGCAAAAGGCCATGAAAGAAAGAAAGAAAGAAAGAAAGAAAGAAAACAAGATTAATTATAACATTTCTGCTGTGCTCATGCCTATCTGACTATATATACAAACATTATGGTGTTTTCTTATTCACAAAGCTTACTTGGAATTAGACAACAAATCACACGGCCGTTGATCCTCCCAATAATTCCCCCGACTAATCACAGATACACCATTCATGGAAGTACCATTAAGAGGAAAAGCCGTGCACCTAAACTCGAGGCTGAGGCCACTGATCTTCTTGGTAAAATTCACAGTTAGTGGAAAACATAATCCATCATATTCTTCATAGGGCATACCTGCTACAACTACAATATATTCCTCTTGGTAGTCTCTAGTCAATGTCACAGTCTTACCTCCATCATCTTCAATTGTGTAAGGGTTTATTCCTGGAGTCGGCTCATCATCCTGGAAGCATATTAATTATCAGTAAACTTAGATACTTTTATTGCAATGTAAGAAAGGAGCAGAGTCCAACGCTAGTGGGAATAATAACATATATGATTATAGAATGAACAACTTTAGGTGGTATAAAGCCAGAGCAGAGCATATAAAGAAACCTAAACCATTACTATTAGTTTTGGAAGGAAAGCAAAATGCAGAAATATTTACAAAAGCGAGATCATGGAGTTGCAAAGCAGAATAGATCTCGGAGTCAAATCAATCGGAGAAGCATTTGGTTGGAGCTCTGGCGATCATCAATAGCCGTCGAGGAAAGAAAGCCACGAGAGACCATGGGACGCGGCGGAGCCAAACTCACAACGGCGGAGATAGATAGGAATCGACCACAAACGGAAGCAAGCTTAGATGCTGACCTGCACCAAGCGAAAACCATGGTCGGCGATTGATTTCTCTCTACGAAAATGGAGTTTTAAGGTTTTTTAGTTCCAAATAAATATTTATATTCTTATGATTATTTAGTTCCAAGCCAACATGTCATCACTTATAGTGTTGAAGTTGAATTTCTATCATAAGGAAACAAAAGATTTTAGGGCTGCAATCACTTGATCTCCAAGCTAACGTATCATTTCGTGAAGTTTAGATAGAGCATGCATTAATGAGACGTAATCATAGCCGTTAGAATTCTAAATCAACGGATACGGACTAGGCCCATATGTTTGATCTGGACGTTTACTAAAGGCCCATCTTTGTGCAATGAATCTCAGTGAGTGAGATTGGGCCTTAGTTATAAAATAGAGCCACAGGTAACCCGACCCGTCCGATAAGTTGACCCGACAATTGAAATCATGAAAATCATATTGGTGTTGTTGTTACTCCGATCTACGATAATAATCTTACAGAGGAAGATTCTTGTCTCTTTGATAAATTCTCGGAGTAGGAGGAATCTCTGACTCCTTCGGGCGAGTTGAGCTATGTGGAGTTCGGTTGCCAATTTGAAGGAGAATTTGAACAAGATTGCGCACGATGTGCATGACGACGACGAAGATGATGATGAAGATCTCACCATTTATGGGTCCACCAATGGCGGCACTGATCGGAGGAATTCTAATGGCTTTAGGTATTCGAGGTCTCCAATGGCCAATGGTTTCGAATCGCCTGTTAATCCTGAGGTCTATTTCTCTTCTTCTTCTTCTTCTTCTTCTTCTTCTTCCAGTTACTGGATTCACTGGATAATTATTTATGCTCAAATTTTGTAGATTGAGAGATATAAAGCAGAGATCAACAAGCTTCAAAAATCAGAATCAGAAATCAAAGCTCTTTCAGTAAATTATGCGGCTCTACTAAAAGAGAAAGAGGTAAAGAATTGTTCATGGCTTTATCAAGACTTTGTCATACATCGGTTTCGTGCTTTTTTTATCTCACACAGTAGCCACTTGGTTACAGGATCAGATTTCCAGATTGAACCAGGAGAATGGCTCCTTGAAACAGAATTTGACTTCAACTAATGCCGCTCTTAAAGAGTCTAGATTGGATCTTTCGAGGGCATCGAACAATAATGCTATCAAGGTAGATAGATTCTGCTTTTTGCTTGTTTCTGCTGTATACTTTGCATCATGTCCATATACACATTGTTTTTTGATGCAACTGACGATTTAAAACATTAGACTAACTAATAGTCTTTTGTAGGGAAATGGTGATCATTCACCCAACAGGTCACAAAGATCCCCAACTAATTGGAAAAATCGAAACCAAATGAACAATGGCATTGCCTCGAAACCAAACGGGACAGAGAATGATTCCGAGTCGCATAAAAAAGAAAAGGTAGTTTTCTTGTGTAATGTGCCAATTTAAAACATGTATTATGTTTTATCAGAGTTTCAGAATGAAATCTTCAAAATTTAGTTAGATATATCCGGTACTAGGTAAATGACCTTATTCTCTGTAATGAGAGTGTAATAAATTACTCTGGTGTGTGCTTTTTACTGAACGCGGGACTCTAAGCGACAATCTGAATGCCTTTTAGGAGTTTGCAGAGATGCTTGAAGAGAGAACCAGATCAATGGCATCTGCTCAGGCTAGAGAACTTGAGAAAGAGCGAGAAAAATCAGCAAATCTGCAGATTTTACTACAGGGTATAGAGTAACACAATTAGCTTGGCTGATTCTTTTTATCTATCTTATCTGTTATTCTCTCTCATTCACCTTGCTTTAATCAGAGGAGCGGAAACAAAATGAGACTTTCAAGGAGGAACTCCAGTCTCTGAGGTTAGATAAGGAAAAAGTAAGTATTTAATCTTTAAGAACTTTATTTTTTTTTGTTACTTAGGCATCACCAATTTCACACTACAGTATTGTCATCTGATTAATGAGAAGATATTTATTCCAACTGTATGCAGACACTCATGGAGAGTAACAAAGTACGTCGTGAATTGGATGCAAAATTGGCTGAAATCAGACAATTGCAGATGAAGTTGAATGGTGGGGAGCAGCATGCTTTTGGAATTTCCAGAGAAAATCTAAAAGAGGTTAACAAAGCTCTGGAGAAGGAAAATAATGAGCTTAAGGTCATACAAACTTTTAATTTTCTTGGCAAGGAATTTTTCATTTTTGGTTTTCCTCTGAGCTGCGGACTCTGAAACTGATCTACATTTCGTTATGTTGTGTAGTTGAAACGAAGTGAATTAGAGGCTGCTTTGGAAGCAAGCCAGAAGTCAACAAGTAGGAAACTCTTCCCAAAGAGCACAGAGGATCTTAGTAGACACCTTAGTAGTTTGGACGAGGTTCTTTAATGCAAACTTTTAATTCAGTTAGCCCTTTAACCAAAAGAAACATTGTTTATATGCGAAATTGAAGTATGGGGCAAGCATTTATTTACTGTACCTTCTGCTATTTCTCATGTATAAATAGGAGAAGGCCGGAACCTTCCCTGGGAAAGAAGATATGGAAAAATCTTTGCAGAGGCTGGAAAAGGAGTTGGAGGAAGCACGAAGAGAAAAGGATAAGGCACGGCAAGAACTAAAGCGGCTCAAACAACACCTGTTAGAAAAGGTTATTTATCCTACTCATATTCAGTTTTATTTATTTTATATTACCTGAATATAATTTGCAATAATTTTGCAAAGTTGATTGATAATCCTATAATTGTAACTTTTAAGATGTGTAGTGAATTACTTTTGAGTTTTTGACAATGTTTTCTTGCTAACTTTGAACAAAAGTCTATAAATCTTTCTTGCTATATTCTAACAGGAAACCGAGGAGTCTGAGAAAATGGATGAAGATAGTAGATTGATTGACGAGCTCCGCCAGACGAATGAATATCAAAGGTCTCAGATACTAGGTTTAGAAAAAGCTCTTAGGCAGACAATGGCTAATCAGGAGGAAATAAAGTCGAGCAGTGACCTTGAAATCCGGAAGTCCAAGGGTATAATTGAAGACTTAAATCAAAAGCTGGCGAATTGTTTGAGAACGATAGATTCCAAAAATGTGGAGCTTTTGAATCTTCAAACTGCTCTTGGTCAGTACTACGCTGAAATTGAAGCTAAGGTTTGTATTAGTCGTGAAAGTTGTTTTTCCCATTTAGTTGTTAGTGTAACCTTGATTTATGTATTCCTGTTCTTATAATGTTGTAGGAACATTTTGAACGAGAGCTTGCAGTGGCTAAAGAAGATGCAATGAAACTCTCAGCTCGTTTGAAAGTAAAAATCTCTAATCTTTTGCTTTGTCAACTATCTGATACGTCATATGGATTACGGTTTATGCTATTTTTCTGTTTCTTAAGGATGTTGATGAACAGTTAGAGTCATCAAAGAAAGAAAAGGAGGAAATCACATCGAAGGTATTGCACGCAGAAAATATTGCAGCAGAATGGAAAAACAGAGTAAGCAAGGTTGAAGATGACAATGCAAAAGTAAGGCGTGTTCTTGAGCAGAGCATGACTAGGCTCAATAGAATGTCAATGGACTCTGATTTTCTCGTTGATAGGTGGGCCAATGACTTTTATTTACATGTTGTTCCATGTTTCTTCAGATTCTGATCATCTTGACATATCCTTTATTCAGGCGTATTGTTATCAAGTTGCTGGTTACGTACTTCCAAAGGAATCACAGCAGAGAGGTAAGATTTGTGGAATTAAAATTCCAGAATCTAGTTTTTTATTAGAACACTAAAATTGTAGAGGAAGTCGTTTTGTATTAAATTTTAGCACATAAAGCTTATGCAAAATGGCCTTAAGCTTATCGTTCTCTCATCTGAATGTCTCTGAGTAGGTGTTGGACCTAATGGTTCGAATGCTTGGATTCTCGGAGGAAGAAAAACAGCGAATAGGATTGGCACAACAAGGAGCGGCAGGTAAAGGTGTTGTTAGAGGTGTATTGGGTTTTCCGGGTCGCTTAGTCGGTGGCATCTTAGGCGGTGGCGGTGGCTCACCCGATTCTCATCCAAATATGGCTTCAGATAATCAGGTATCAATAGCTCAAAAAAAAACTCTTGAGGATTGAAAAAGTACATTTGATTGATTGTCTTGCCTCTTTTGTTTGGCTCAGTCTTTTGCAGACATGTGGGTCGAATTTCTACTTAAAGACGCGGAAGAGCGAGAGAGAAGAGAAGCAGAAGATGCAGCAAACAAAGAGCAAGAGAAGGCTACTGTTTCTTCTACGCAGAGACCAAAGTATGAACAATCTGATTCGGAGTTTTCAACTGTGCCTCTTACATCATCGAATAGTAATCACAGGCTCTCTAGATTACTCACTTGACTCGGTTTGGTATATACATTTATACACGTTTTGTAGAAATCTAAAATCCGAAACTCTTGCTTCTTGTGTTGTAATTATCTCTCTCACACCTATATTCTATTAATTCTTTTTCTTATATCATTCAAAGAAAAAAAAATCTGAAGCTTTTTTTTTCCGTGATGTTTTCCGTTATATCATTAATACGTATATTAGTTACTTAGAACAATTGATGAGTGCAATTGATTCATTTCGTCAGTGGAATGATTCATGCTTGTCTTACAACAATGTTACAAATTTTTGTTAAGAATCCTTATATGTGATTTATATCTTCTATATTTGTGGAATATTCAAAACGAAACAATGTCTCACGTTTCATGAGCTCAAGAATTCTCCATAAAAAGCTGGAAAAAATGGTATTTGAAAAGAAAAAACAAGTGTACTCAAAACGTGATAAAATCATAAAAAGGACAGTTGGGCCATTAGCGGCAAAACCCTGCAAGTGACCACCAATTTCACATGATCAAAAATGCAAAAAGAAAACCATAGACGTCTGTCTCTCTTTTTAACCCAATTTTGCCTTTGCCTTGAGAGAAGCAATGGGAATCTTAGAGAGAACCTTTTCATCGAAAACCACATACTGTTTCTGCAACTCCTTCATTGCTTTCTCTGCCAATGGATCAACCTTGTCCTCGTGTTTCTCATACAACATTGGGACTGTGTGCAATATCACGAAGCAAATGTACACCAAAGTCAGGAAATTGAACCAATTGCCCACCACCGAGATGATCCATAGACCGACAACAACCTGACATAACAAATCTCATCATCAGATTCAGGACAATGAGTTTACTTGAAGGGTCTTAATGGGCTATGACATACTGTAACTTGACACACTGTTGCTAGAAGATACTTACGATATTATGTTTTGTATAAGTGATACATTCACGGTTCAACAGAGAAAGGTTGAAATGTAACTAATTTCCGATACAAACTTAATCATTTCCTAAACTGTTTAACTAAACACAGCAAACGTCAGCAACAAAGAATGAGCATACCATCAGGAATTTTTTTAGGTCCCTTCCTAAAGCAATGCTTCGTAGGATAACAAAAGCTTGGTTTAGTTCGTTTCTCAGAGAAGAAGCAACCACAAGGAAAGCCTCCTCGGGAACATGGATTTCTGGAATTTGTGGTGAAGTCCTGCAAAAATGAAAAAAGAAGGTTTTAAGACCATTTAAACCAGACAAAGAACAAACATCTAGGGCGGGGTTAACATGATCAAGGGTTTGAATCTTACTTGTTGATAAGTGTGTGAGCATTGGACCACAAAAAGAGGCCTCCAAGAGCGAGTATCGAAATGTGACACAAAAGACTCAACAAATGATACTCAACCAGCTCGAACAGAACCCAAATAGCAGTCGCGACACCAAGAACAGCACCTGATAGTTTTTTATCCCTCCACAAGAACACATCAGCAGCTGCAAAGAGTCATTGAGAAACAGAAAAATCAGAATCCCTCAGAACTCAGAAGTCAATAACATAATAAACCAATAAAGCCAATTTATTGCATTCATACAAAAATTGGTGTAACAAAATTTCCACAAGTTGCAAAATTAGAGAAACGTAAATGTCTTCAATCTAATCAACCAACTTAAGAACTCTCCCTATTCAAAAACATTATCCCTAAAGTTCAAGTCTTCTTTTGGATGCCCAAATCTTAATGGATCGATTCAAGAAAATGCAATTATGTAATCATCACCAAGCGATCTTATACGAGTGTAACTAGACCCTAACATTGCAGATCAAGCATCAACGCATGTTCCAAATCGATCAAACCAGAGAAAAAAATGATAGAAAAAGAAAAGACGAGACACTGAATATATAAAACCCTTACGCTTTCCACCACCGAGAACCTTGTGAACAGGCTTCTCTCTGCCAAACATACGATAGATCTTCGCCTTCACAGCCGAAGGAGAATCAGGTTTCTCGTACTCGGATTCAGACGATGACGACGAATCGTGATGGTGAATCTTCTCGGAGATCTTCTCCATCAGAGATTCCTCTGTCGGCACAGATTTTTCAATTTCTTCCGCCATTGATTTTTGAAATTCAATTTCTTCGATTCCCCAAAATTCAACACAGAAAACTCAAAAATATCTCAACGTGAAGGAGAGGAGAGGATTAAGCAATGGCAAATATAATAGGTTTCACACAAGACTTTTATAACCACGAGCCTGAGGTTCCAAAACCCGAACGTCGTGGTTCGGAGTTAATTTTTAAATAAGGTCATCAACGGCGTTAGTATTTTGATGACGAAAACGGACGTTAATTGACGGAGAAGCAGAGCCTTGAAACGTGTAGGCAACGATAAGGAAGAAAACGTTGAATGGTGCCTTTTCATTAAGTAACCGATACCACGAGTAGATTCACGACACGTGTCCCATATCGTATAGCGAAATTTACGGCTCAAACTTAATTATGATGAAGCATTAAAGCTCACGACGTAATTTCGCTTGTATCCCCTTAAGAGGGCCTTCTATAATGTTTGCCTTTGGGCTTTTAATATATTACTGGGCCGTCAAAAAAATAAAAATACAAGCTCACGACGTAACTCTCTCTTTAAGTAAGCGGCTTTGATAGGTCGAGTTATTTTAAGTTTTAACATGTATTAATCTACTACTGCTTTTTTTATTATTCAGATGTAATGTAATAATGCTAAACTCTATTACATTCCGTAGGTGATATACATCTAATTATGTATCCTATATACAAGTTGCTAGAAAGAGAATAAATCAAAATCAAAGCGAGGTTAATTACTTAATTACAAAAACATATTACCACTACGCTCCACAGGATAGTGCCGTGTAGGAAAAAGCGAATTTGTGGACTAGTGTAAGTCAAATAACACATTCGCATTTCATTATGACTATATATTGACTAACCATAATTTTCAAATGTATTAATATAAAGTGTTCACACCAACCAACCTTCCTTAGGATTCGTGTGACTAACGTGCGCCTTACGAAAAATATAACAGTTTTCGGCTATCATCGAACCAGAAACATCCAGGTCACGTAGAAGAAATGCAGAATTGCTTGAAGGCAACGCTTCTTCAAACATAGGTATGTTGTGATCGGTTAGTTTGAAACAAAAATCACATGTGATATATATAAACAAAAACATTTTATCTATAAAAATGTTAATTTCATTTAGAAAAGTTGTCCTAGAGTACACTTTAACTCGACCAACATTTGGACCTACGAGTTTACGACGTTGAATTCATCTTCTGTACTCGCTATGCAATAAAAAAAACTATACTATCTTAAGTCGTAACTCTTTTTGTTCCCAACTTTAGAAACATCTATTTCCGACATTCAACAAATCTAATATTTTAACTAAACTTAGTTTCCGACCCTTGACCAAAAAACAACAAAAAACTAAAAGTAAGTTGCCTTGTTCAAACTCAAACTCTTTTATTTAAGTTACACAACACGGACGCGTATTTTATTTTGAACCGCTCATATTGATAGGGGAAACGGAAAAAAACGTTCAAAAACGCCAATAGAAAAGGATAAATTTTGTAAGGTTAGTAAACGATTCAAACTAGATTTCATTTCGATGAAATTAATGGCAAACTCCACTTTTGACGGATTTTTTTTAATTACAAATCAGTAAAGTTGTAATGAAACGGAGCAAAAATAATAAATAGGAATTACCCTAATTTAGGCGAATGGATCTATGTAATAATAATATCATCTTCTTGCTCTCCTCCGATCGGCCGCGTACTGGGAGAGAGGCACAACTTCTGACAAAGGCGTTGACAGAGGCGTTGAAGTCGGCGTTGGAAGCGGCGAGTTCCGACAAACGGGACAAGATCCGTTGAGTTTAAGCCACGCATCAAGGCAACACAAATGGAAGTAGTGTTTACACTCCGGCATCATCCTCAGCATCTCCGCTTCTTTATACTCACATAAACAGATCGAGCACGTTGTGTCTCCTCCGCCACCAAAGCCATCTGAGGACGCGGCGGAGGTATCTTTGGAAAAGTGGAACTTAGGGTATGAGTTGATGACGGCTTGATCAAGTCCCACCACGACATCACCTGCTTCGAGATCTTCATTGTCTTCCTCGGCGACAAAGATTATGCGGGGGAGGATTACACTTCCGCCACGATCGCCTGTGGATTCCACGGCGGTTGTGCGGCGGCGAGAGTCACGGCAACAGATGTATGAGGATAAAAGGACGGTCGAGAGAAGGACGAGAAAACCGAGAGCTATGGCTATGGAGTAGCCAAAGCCTAGAGTTGTGAGGTAAGAGTGGTTGCCTGCTTGTGGTGGCGACGGTGGAAGGGGAGGGTGGACTAGGAAGACGGAGGCGGAGGAGGCGAGTGTTGACATTTGATGGTAAAGAAGAAGAAGACTGGGTCCATGTGGGAGAGAGAGAGAAGAGAGTGATAGAGATTTTTATTTTTTTATTTTTTTGAAAATTTAATTTTAATTAATTTAGTTAGGGGAAGAGAAAAAGAGGTGGGTGGGAATTGCAGCTGATGCATTTAATATTGTTTGGAAACTGAAATTTGCATTTATTAGTAAGTTAGGTTTTTATTAATTAAGTGGCCCAACCCCAAGGAATAATATATTTTCTTGTTTTACTTTGTAATTTTTTTTGTTTATTGTATAAAATGTGTTCGAGCCATGTAACGTTGACTGTTTAACAATATTCGTTTGATGGGTCCTCTTTGAAAATATTTTACACTTATTCGTTGTCATGTTTCGTTGATATTCGTTTTGGTTACATTTGAGTAATTCAAGGCTTCCCACTACAATTTACTAAACACTCTTGGCTCGGGGTTCGTACTAACTAAGGACCCGAGGTTTGAAAAACTGATAATGGTCACGATTAATGAGTATGTAAACTAATCACGAAGATCGTAGGAAAACGATGTATTTCTTGTATCTAGATCATACAAAATTACAACTAAAGCAAACAATGGGTTATGGTTAAACTAGCAAAATTGTATGAATGAAATTGTTAAATCGACCAGTTAGCCAACGCGTACTAACTAATCTACAACGAGTCGGTTTAGTACATATGATCCAAAGATTTTAATACGTTAATGGATTAGTCATCGGTCAATTTTTGGAACGTTGATATTATTTATTTAACGTAGACTTTATGTTCACTCCATTCAAAATCTGATCAACTGTACAAAAACAAATTTTGCAAGAAGAAGAAAACATAAAGAAACACATCTATTGCATCGTGCTGATAATCAAATGACCCAAATTTTTTAAAAAACAACTAGAACAAGTAGATAGTGTTTTTTGTTGGTTTTGTCACGAAAGTTTCTAATCCGCATATCTCACGTTGTCTAAAAAAAAAAAAACGTTAATCGATCGATCGTATGACGTATACCTCAAAGATCGATTTTTTTCTTGCAGTCAACATCTTGAATCGCCTGTCCCGTAATGTTCACAGCCATCGTGCAATTCATCTTAACGGTCACGTGCTTCTTCACGATCCCCATAATCTTCACCTTACCACCAACCCTAGTGTAACTCCACACGTTCACAAGACCCGACCTACTTATTTCTCGACCCAAACCCGGATCCGATAATATCCGATCAAGCATAATATCAACCGTCACGTTCATCCTCGAAGTCCGATGCGGTCTCGCCTTCCCCGGTAGCCCATGCGCTTCACCCACCAACGTTCCTTTGTAGTATATATCCGTCGTGGTGTTGGAGTACTTAAACGACGCCGTATTCGGATTCTTGACCGATACGTCAACGATCATCGAGATGTTTGTCCCCAACAGTTGGACTTGATTAGTCCCCGTGACTGAATCTAGGCCGTTGACCATTACGCCGTTCATTTTTATGATCGGGTCTTTGACTCTGAACACCGTGAAAACTAAAGTCAACACGATCGTGGTTAGAATTAGAGATGTTGCAGTGACGCAGATTGAGCATTTGATTCTGTTTCTACTACGGTGTGTGTTCTTGATGTTGGAGGCGGATTCATCGCTCACCGGAAGTATGGTCGCCGGAGCTAGCGGCCGTACATGTTCAGAATCTGCCATGGTGGTTTTTTTTCGGTCTTTATCTGATTAATTACTTCTGGTTTATGTGATTTATATAAACCAAACTTAGTGATGGAAAGTGTTGAATTTTATATGTCCTGCCTGTGTTTCATGTGCAATCAATTCTTTAAATGAAAACCCAAAATAAATTTTAAAAAGTAAAAGAAAAATTAATGTAATTGTCCTAACCACTAACACAACTGGGGTCAATTATTGCAGTGGAAAAATGGGAATGGTATTAAATTGAGTCTGAATTTAACGGTCATATAGGTGGAAGAAAAGTAGAAGCTGCGTATCGGTGGGGATGCCGATTTGCGCCAATTAGAATTTGCCAGCTCATTACACAAATTTGACTTTTGCGTCAACGTCAGAGGATTCTTTCGAGAAAGATAAAAAGAAAAAGGAAGTATAACGTCGTATAGAATCGTTCCCACCTGGAAACTATTTTTAGATAAATAGGGTTCAATTTCATCAATTTATGTACATTGTTTTGGTTTTAATGTATTTTGAATGTATACAAGACACAACTTTGTGTTTGAGTCTTCCACAATCATTTAAACAGCTGTTTTCTAGTTCAATAATTTGAAAGAATATTGACAGATTATTTGGATTTTTAACACTAAATGCATTAGTTTTAGTTAGTTCAACATTCCAGTTTGCTCCTAAATAATCTTTCGCAATTATATTTAGCTGGAGACAACCATCTTTTTTCATACACAAACTTATGTTTATTAGTTTTTTTTTTTGTTTATAAACTTTTTTTTACATTTGACTTGCGGAATAGTAGTGGAGTGTATTCATTTTCATATGGGATAATATATGGTTCAAATCTCTCGACATTCAGGAAACAGATTTTTCTACGCATAGCAGGTAAATAAAGATAAATCACACACACAATTGAAAAACATACATAATTAATAACCAATAAAATCCTTGTTGAAATCAACAAAATAAAAAAAGGATTCCAGAAATGTATTAATCTCCGATCGTCTATGTTTATGGATCGTACATTATTGAAAATTAGATTATGATTTAAGAAAACTATATTTGAAATAAGGTAATTAAAAGAAGTCGCGAAGGGAAGGGAGCTTGATCTCTCCCTGAGTAGAGACAGGAATGGTGATATCACCAACAACAGGAATGTCGAAGGTTAGCCCAATGTCTAGTTGATAGTCAATGTCCCAGTCCGTACACATATCCTTCATCAGACTAACCGCTATGCTATAAGCCACCTTAACCGGTACGTCCAGAACCGTCGTGCCGCTCCCAACCAACGAACCCGGGTCCGGTATCGTGCCTGACGCGATCGTCCTACGCATGCCACAAACATTATTAATCAGCACATGATGAATGTACGTTACACCTATACATGGCGTGTGCATAACGTTACATAAAAAGTACTGTTATGAAAATGTTATCTAAGCTTAAATCCTCAAAATACAAAAGCTGAGACCATCTATATAGCTTTGTGCCTTTGTTTCCTTGATAACACGTGTTATTAGTAATGTCATATTATGTATACAGTAGACTTGTGTAAATATATACATTAGGATTGATATAAGATGCTAGATATCATCAATGCACATGGATAATGAAATTAGTATATGTATGTATATATAATGCGGCACAATGCGATAAAAATACAATTAGTGAGAAAATGAGATCTAGCCATTTCGGTGATGAGACCAGACAAATTACCAACGAAATCCATACACATATATATTAAATACTGTTATCAATTAAAAATAGTCAAACATTAGATCGGATATACCTAATTGATACACATTTCTATTCATTAGTACAAAGATCGGATACACTTAACGAAAAATATCACATATATATTTTTCATATTCTCAAAATTTAGATGATCAAAATATGTGTCACAAATTCTATTTATCTTAGGCTAGATCCGGAATACGGATACTATCATGATATGTGTGTAATAAAAAGTGCACAATACGGTGTTAGAGTAGATCAGACGGTACAAGAAGAAAAAAAAGAGAAGATGACCTTGTGGCACTCTTGAGGATGTAAGAGATCTGGCAGATAGGGATGGATTGAGAGTAAGGATTCTTGACGGAGACCTTGGCGTGATAATCTACTCCATCACGTGTCACGCCTTTGAAATCAACGTCGTCCACGGTTGCTTCCGGCGTCGGAATATTCGCCAGCTTCTCCGCAAAGAAACCTTTGGCTTTGTCCAACAAGCTTGAAATCACCGAAGCCTTCTCTTCCACCACCTTTTCATCCGCTGATGCCATTCTTTTTTTTTTT
>Ga0041059_1000324_pt1 | contig 34402 bp, 17 predicted proteins | sample AraColnosormetaG_FD_56232 | JGI IMG/M metagenome (GOLD analysis project Ga0041059, IMG submission 56232) | Arabidopsis roots microbial communities from North Carolina, USA - Col MF nosort | ecosystem: Host-associated > Plants > Roots > Unclassified | place: USA: North Carolina | collected...
TTTTTTTTTTTTATCGACTGCATTTGTATTGATAAATTCAGTGATTACAATGCAAGGCTTTTGTTATGTAAGAAGGTACATAGTAATGAAAATAAAAATCATCTTGAGATGGTAAACTGTGTTTTGCTAGAAGGTCTGCTGGTTGGTTATTTGTTCTTGGAATCCAGTTGAAACTAGTCTCCTCGAAGCGTTTCTGCCAAGTCCTTCCTTCTCTGATCCAATTGTATCTCCCGAAACTTTGTTTTTTGTTGTTCATGAGGTCTGCAACTTGTTTGTTGTCTCCTTCGAAAATTTATTTATTTAATATTTTATTGCCATAATATCAAGAAACAGAACATCTGAAACAAGAAGATAAAACATTTTCGAAAGATCAGTTCAAGAACTCTCGCTCCGGTTTGGTTTAGACGAAGATTCCGAATCAAAATCTTCCTCCGTCGCAGGAATCCATTCGTTCGTCGCCGGATTGCTTCTGTAAACCGCTTTTTCTCCTCCGTCTCCGATTGCGGCGGCGGTTACGGCCTCGGATTCTTCACCGTTGTCTTCCTTCACCACATTTATAAACCCACTTCCGGTCTAATCTCAGAAACAGAGCACGTTAAAACAAAATTAGATTTCTTCTGATGAAATTTTATAAGCAAGAGTGAGAAAGAGAGGGAATTGGAACCGTGTGATGTTGCTTATCAATGGCGGTGAGATTTGAGTAATACTCTGTTTCCAGGAACTCATCTTGAACTGCAGATGAATCTCCCTCACCTAGAACTTTACCCTGAAAAACCAAAATCTCAAATTTAACGAAAGATGTTGGTTTATGTGAAGAGAAAAGAGCGAGTTTTAGAGATAACCGAACATGAGTTTGTGACTGGAGAGATTGGAATTTGTCAGCTTCAGGATGGTCGGTGATTTTGTCGGAAGCAGAGAAAGATCCAGGAAATCCCGGTTCGCTTCGAGTGGGTTTAGTGGGTCGTTTGGGAGCCAAGGAATCGAAATCAGCTCTGATCTGGTTCGCGTTCTTGATCTGCTGTTCCGGGTCGGATATTTCGTCGCTCCGGCTTGGCTTCATCGTACTCATCGTCGTCTCTGTCCACTGCTTTACAACACACACATGCAAAAAGAGAAAGGATTTGCTCACTGGTTTTTAGTTGTGTTTAAAAGAAAATGTATATGGGCTTTTAGTGGGCCTTTTTAGTCCTTTAATTTTCTCATTACAAATTTCATAACGTGAAACTGCAATATACTCACTAAACATGGTATAAAACTATAAATACTCGACATTATTACCAAAAAAAACAACTTTTATCTTCTTCATTTAAAAAAAGATTGTCGAAATTGGGTCCACTCAAAACATAGTGTGCATGAAGATTGAAGCTTTTCCATTTCCGGCTCCTATGGAAAGACAATAAATTATTTTTGAAATGTCCTTTTAATTCCCCAAAGGCCAACATTTCGAACAAATAAGAAAAGAATTAAAAGGTACAGCTGAAAAAACGTTTGCATCTCATCGAAATTCGATTTGCGACCACGTTTGATTATAATTTGCGACCACTTTTAATTCCAATTATGTGGTAAAACATGAACTAATCAATGTCTTCTTTATAATTAATCATGTGGTATCAACCTTACCAAAAAGGAAAAGAGATAATCATGTGGCTGTATATCATTTAAGTTGCACCAGAATGGCCGATAACATATCTCCTCAATCTATATTATTGACTCATATACAATTTGCATGGTTGATGGCTTAACGTAGATCTCAAAATTGAAATTTGTTAAACTAAAATAAATATCGATTAATGGGCACGTACTATAAATTGGTGTTTATGAGAAGGAAACCGACTATTGTATGATCAAAGAATATCACCCTTCTAAACTTTACATGGATCTTTAGCGACTGAATAAATATAATAATCTATAAAAAATGAAAAATATGATTCTATGACCTGAGCTAAACAAATATCGAAGTATAATGTTTTGTTTGGGTTCGTATTTTAGTGACCAGCACCTCTCCTGCTCGGTCCTGAAGCCATTGTATGCATCCTCTCCCCGGCCGATGAGAGCCACCTTAGCTTCTTATAACCATGTATCACGACCCCTAATAAGTCTTCACTTCGTAAATCGACCCCATGAATTTTAGATTGATCGATTTCCTCCGTCGAACCACCAAGGAGAACTCTGCAATCCGCGGTTCTTGATTCCGAAAAGGCCGAGACCAAGAACATGACCGTAAAGATCAAGCCAACCGGTCTCATTTTTTGGTGTGGTTGTTCGGTTCTTGAGGTTTAGGGTTTAAGACAATGAATGTGTTTTGGTGATTGATAGAAAAGGAGTAACAAAGGAGGAAGTAAAGCTTTATATACAAGTGTCAAAAGATTCAAAGGTAGATGAAAAAGGATGGAGAGGAAGGAAGATAGGAGTTTTCATTAGAATTAAAGTAATATAAAAAAAAAAACTAAAAAAATTGTTAGGGAATATAAAATGGAATAAGGTGTAGAATTAGACCCTCGATACAAGGGGATGGTGCAGGCGAATTAGTAAAAAAGGACGGTCTCTAGCTTCCTTGGAAATGGACCTTTCGAAAAGTGTTAATTGTTTTTTTTGACTAGCTAAATGTTTTTCTTAATAGCTTTAAATCTAAAGTATTATAGTTTGATTGAGAATATATATATGTATTTTGTTTTTGTTTTTACTGCTTAAAATATGAATACAAAATTCTGGCACACTATTAAATTATGGGATTTGTTTATGGCTTAAGATACACAATATTCCAATGAATCAATCTTCCAAATGACAATTCAAGTTGTAGTTGGTAATTTAAAAATCCTGACTTTTTGTTAGTGGAGTTAGGCAGGACTATATATACCAATATTTTCGGTATATGGTTTCATGATCAAAAACATTTATACCGACAAGGAGTTTAGTAATCACCACGTAAACTTTGCAATTGCCAAATGAGCCAAATGAAAGTACTAGACTACAAGTCTACAACTATTTGATTTCATATTTCTATCATTTGAAGTTTTATGTCAAACTAATATTGTAGAATTTTTTTTGAGCGGAGGCTTTCTTATTACAATGACTTAAGTTGATTACTTGATTTAACTCTACGGTCGTGGATCATCGACTCGGTTTTAACCTTTAGAAACTGGAAGAGTACTGATGAAGGTAGGGCACGAATGCGTAGAAGTGACGTAGGAGGAGGTAAGAGAAATAAAGTACGTATTTGTTTCTCACACTTTCGCGAATAATTTGATCGGAATAAATTTGACCATACGAATCCTCGAGACTTGTTCTGCATAGTGCATAGGAGAACGTTTTCATTGTATTGATCGATTTTTTTTTTTCTTTTTCTAATTAAGTTTTGAAGATTTGTGAATGGTAAGAACTAATGCATGATTTTTAGTACTGTGCAAAGAAATAAATAAGAAACACAAAGATCAAACAATGAGTCCTAAGAAGTGGAATTTTTAAACCAAAATCATACTAAATCATAACTCAACGATAATTAATAAATGAAAACTCTAGAATTTTTCAAAAAACGAACAAAACATAATTGTCATGTTGGTTCGTGGGCATGAGAAAAAGAAGGGAGATAACATAGACAGACAAATTCGGTGGTACTCACACAAAATACTTGTATGGACGGACGGACTCTAACTCTGCTTCATAGTTGTCATGATAACAATATTGGCATCTATCTTCTTCCTCTTTTTCCTTTTTGTTTTTAAACGTCACTTCCCCCACATGTATGATGTACCCTCAATTTTATTTCATTATCAATCTTGCATCTTCGAATCTTTTTTAAAAAAAATCGAGTTTGCAGAACTAAATCCATAATTATTTCTAATTTCGATTTTTTAATGTGAAATATTTAGTGGTCAAATATGAATATAAGTACTGTTTATGGACGAACCATGTGAACATATCATGTTTTCGATATACAAATTATGATATTGCATTGTGCAGTCACAATTTGGTTCTTTTGAGATGTTATAGTTGTATACTACCTTAATCCCTAGAGATACATATCTGCTATTTGAATGGATTAAAGATTTGCTTTTATATAGATTTAAGTAAATAATTGAAATTCTTTTGTCCAAAGATATTTGTTCAAGAATTATATTAATTTCATGTAATTGGAAGGAATACAAAAGACTGGAATCTTGATAATGAATTTATTAATGCAGAATTTGATTCCATTATTAATGGACTACCACGTCCGAACTATACATAGTTAAACATTTTTTCTTCTTGTATTATTCTGGCGTGGTCTTACGCCACTTATAAACTATATTATTTTGGCCAAACCAATATTTATAAAATCGAAATAAAACATTAAACCGGGTTTTAAGTACTTTGTTTGTATTATTCAATAATTGGTTATTAAACTAAGTTAATAATTTCAAAATAGTGATTTCACCTTAAAATATGGGAAAGAGTTTCCTGATGCTCTGGAATTTGGTTTCTTTGTCTTATACTCTAACTGCGGATAAAAAGGAGCGATTTTGCTATAAAAAGGAACAGTTTGAGATGATATTACACTTTATTCCGGTAAATTATTTGGCTACCATCAATAATATATTCTTCAAAACTATCAATCTTCCTTTTTTTTTAGAAAATAAATAAATTTCATCACAACTCTGTTTGAAAAATCGTTTATGAACTTGAGACGGAAAAATTATCATAATTCAACGTCATATAGCAGCAAGAGTTGAAATAAAAATTAATGGTTTTGTCTTTTCATAGGATAGATTTCTTATTTCTACCTAACAAAAACTAAAATTTGGATGTTGAATTTTGAGTAGTATAAAGTTTGGTTGTTCAATGTTTTTTGCAAGAAAAATCACGTGAGAAGGAACTATTTTTGGTCGTGCAAGAAAAATAACACCAAAGTGTTTGAACTTTTGAAGCATTGATGATTAGGTTTGGTGTATCTAACAATATTATAAAACAAACACATGAGATCCGACTCATAGTCAATTTAGCTTATGTCACTCCTTAAATCAGCTGGTTTAACCGAACCAGAAACCCTAACCAAATTTTTAAAAAAAATTCAAGTTATCTGATTTTAAATTTATTTTCTATATATAAAAAATTTGGCTGAAAGTTGAAACGAAACCAAAGCTAGAGATGTACATTTTCTAGTAAAGTAAAATAAAGTAAACAAATTCAATCTGAAACCAACAATATACCATAATATACTTACGAAAACCAAATCTAAACCGGCTAACGATATATGTGAGTGTGACTTTATATACGTTGCGAGTTTGAAATTCAAGCATTATTTTTGGTCTACACAACTACAAATCTACCTTAATATTTAGCTGCCGTCTGCTCCAAACAATGAAACTTCATGTTTGGTCTACGATATTAAATTCTTTATTTCTAATATTCAATTCCTTATCCTTTTCTTCATTGATGGCTTTCACTATTTTGTGTTCAATAAATACACACAAAATTGAATGCTCAAGAAACAAGTTGGTATTTTCCCAGGAAGCAGCATACTAACTAATTTCAATGATCACATTCTTTTCAATTCAAACTTAGTCAAGAATAAAAATTCAAACTTTGCATCTCCACGAACACTACTATATAGTCACATTCTCAACTCACAAAACACTCACAACAAAATTCATTATCTGCCAAAGAGAAAGAAAACCATATTTTTTATAAACAGAGTTAAATTGTTCTTAAACATGATGATGAACAAAAACGTTCTGAGTTCGATTCTGTTCTTCATGTTGATTGGTTCGGTTCTTGTCGAGAGTCGTCCGCTTGGTCTAACAAAGACCGAGGAGAAGTTCGTGGCTAGTTTATTCGATGGCTTATCACTTGGTTCGATCAAAGACTCAGGTCCAAGTCCAGGCGAGGGTCATAAGGTCGTGGACAGGAAGGATACGTTTCGATTTGTTAAGCACTCAGGTCCAAGCCCAAGCGGACCGGGCCACTAATGTTTCAATCTTTAGTTCAAACCGGGCCGGTTAAAGTGCCCATACCCATCTAGGTCGAGAAAATTATTTCATTTTTTTGTTCCAGTTTCATTAGTGGAAAATATTATACATGTCTCATGTTTCTGATCGATACATAGGAAGAAGAATGGCAAAAACAATAATTATTGTCTCATTTTTCTATATTTAGGATTATTGTTTTGTTAGTGAAATAAAGTTACTTGAAAAGTATACAAATAAAATGTATTAATCAATTTTTTTATATTTATTTGAATGTAATAATAGTTAATAAACATCAGTGTCCAAAGTGAAATATGAGTCCAACTGCTCAACGACCAATAAAGGCATAAATTTTTTTAAAAAGACAATGCTTTATAAATGGGCGACGAGTATATTTAAAAGGTTTAAGAGATTTAATCGAACTATTGTGAAAGTTAAGGGACTCAATTGAAAAACTATTCGCAACGATTCAGTCATTCAGCAGTTGTCGTAGATTCATTTATCTAGACGGTTAAAGGGGTGCCTTGTGATGTGAAGATCTTTGCCTCTCGCTCTCGCTTTCGGTGACAATGGGAAGCTCGTCGAAGGAAGAGACGGCGAGTGACGGAGATACGGCGAGCGGTGGCGCCTCACCGTCCAACGACGGCAGACTCTTCTCGGAGGGCGAGCGTGTTCTCGCTTACCATGGTCCTCGCGTCTACGGAGCCAAGGCAAATAAAAAACCTCTCTCTCTCTCTCTCTTTCTCTGTGCATCGTCAGATGTTCGCATAATTTGAATTCTAGAGATTATCTTGTTCGTGTTAATTTAGCAATTCTTGTATTTCACGTGGGTTTTGGTTGTATCCGACTACGGAATTAACTGGTTTCATTGAATTGAGATCTCTCTGCTAGATTTGGCTTAGGGGTTTCTTGGTAGATTTCGGTTTCAAGTTACGACGATCCGAAAGATGAACCCATTGAGATTGGATTCGAGTTTTCTTTTTTTGGTAATGGATTCATGTAGCATTAGAGCTTTTTAGATTGGAATGATCATAAATGCTTAGTCGTAATAGATGCAAAAGAATAATTCACTTGCCGTTGGAGCAAGGAATTCAATAAATTACTCGGAAAATAGGGCAAGCTAATCTACTTGCATGTTTATTTTTTCAATCATATATTATATAGGTCACTGGATTGAGTCTCATTCATATCAAATGTGTGTCGTTGTTATGCTAAATCTTCATAGTTTTGAAAAAAATCTGTTATTGCATAGTGTTTTCAGTGTGTGGGCAGACCTGATAGATTATTGACATTCCATTACAGGTTCAAAAGGTCGAGCTTCGGAAAAAGGAGTGGAAATACTTTGTGCACTATCTTGTGAGGCCTCCTTCTTCTGAGCTATTATAGTTTCATTATCCTGTTTCATGTACTAGCTATTTTCATTTTGGTTTGCAGTAATAAGTGATACAGCGATCTTTGTCTGCAGGGTTGGAACAAAAAGTGAGTATCTCTCTCTGCTCTCATGTCGATTCTGGTTTATGTAGCAAAATCAGTAGATTGGGACCCATGACATGATTGTCTTGCCAACAGTTGGGATGAATGGGTTAGTGCGGATAGATTGTTGAAACATACCGAGGAGAATCTTGTCAAACAGAAAGCTCTAGACAAAAAGCAAGGAGTTGAAAAAGGTACCAAGTCTGGCCGTTCCGCTCAGACAAAAACTAGAAGCTCTGCAGGTGAGTTGTTGCCTCCACATTGACCATGCTGAGAGTACATGATACATATTTTGGTCATCCAGGCTAAGAAACTAACTATTTCTTTCTGATCTTGCACTTGCAGACACAAAGGCTGATAAAGATGACACCAAGACCAATGGTAGGCAACATATTAATTTACGCTCCCTTTGTAGTTCAGGGTTCTCCCAACAATTTCCAAGGAAATGATTTGGTAGACTGGGTGCAACTTAAATTATTTAAGCTGGTGTATAGATGATTACATTTTCTGTTGCAGCTGCAAAAGGGAAGAAACGAAAGCACGAGTCAGGCAATGAGGTCAGGCTTGCAAAAACTTAGAGATGTATTTGGTTCATACCTGTTAGGTCTTTGTTAAGATTATATTTTACAGTACAATAGATGGCTGATGTGTTGTTATGCATATACACACATACGAAAAGGGTCAATTTTTCAGGTCTTCTAATATCGATAAGGTTTTTGTTTTCATTTGTAATCTATAGAAGGATAATGTAACGGCGGAGAAGCTAATGAAGATCCAAATTCCCGCATCACTTAAAAAGCAACTCACTGACGACTGGGAGTATATTGCGCAGAAGGACAAGGTATCATCAATTTTCTCTATTTTGTGCACATACTTTTAGCACTATTAGAATTGTTATTGAATCAGCTAGACTTGAAAGTTAAGAGACATAAGTGTGTATTTGTAGTCGAATGAATTGTGTATACCAAAGTGAAGGGAAATTGATGTTTGGTAATCTGTCTTCAAATGATTATATAGGTTGTGAAACTTCCTCGTTCACCTAACGTCGATGAGATATTGTCCAAGTACCTTGAATTCAAAACCAAGAAGGATGGAATGTGAGTCTTTTACTCGAACACAGAGTTTGATATATTTGAATCTTTTCCGAAATCCAACGATACAAAATTTTGTGTTTCTGTTTTTGTGCAGGGTAACTGATTCGGTCGCTGAAATATTGAAAGGCATAAGGAGTTATTTCGACAAGGCATTGCCAGTGATGCTCCTATATAAGAAAGAGAGGCGACAATACCAAGAATCAATCGTGGATGATACTTCACCTTCAACTGTTTATGGCGCCGAGCATTTGCTCCGTCTCTTTGGTAAAATCTCATTAAGTTCTTATTTGGACAGTAAAATTCGATGTTCTGAAATTTTATTTTTGCTTTTTTTAAAAATCTGCAGTCAAGTTGCCAGATCTTTTTTCATATGTAAACATGGAAGAAGAAACATGGAGTCGCATGCAACAAACATTATCAGACTTCCTCAAGTATATATCTAATCTCTCTGTTTCATCACTACCATTTTGATTTCTCGGTTTTAACGGTTAAATTCACAATTTCTGGAAAAAAATCTTTACAGGTTTATTCAGAAGAATCAGAGCACTTTCTTGCTACCATCAGCATATGATTCTGATAAGGTTTCAGATGGTAAAGGCAAAGGAAAAGACGACTGACATCTCCAGGAAAAAAATATTGTTGTAATTTAGAATTCCTTCATTTTTCTGATGAATTCATAATTGTAAGATTTGCAGCTGAATATGAAATATTTTACAGGCCTTTGAAGTTAACTATTTGGTTCATGTAAATTTCTTTAAGTGGTCAATAAAACATCCGGAACAATGGAACCTTGGTTGGTAGAAGGCAACAAAAAAAATGGAAAAAATAAAAAAGTGTATGAGATGAGATTATTTATGTGGCTAATGTCATCGGAATAATTACATTGGTTCTCCTTCTCTGTTATTATTCTTTCATCTTTTTCACCAAGACGAACGACTCTTACACGCAGAGTTCGCGAGATCAGAATCAATGGTGGCATGAAAAACGACGCTTGAGCTCAAATTCGTCGACCATGGAACCTGCAACTCTTACTCGTTCTTCCTCTCTTACTAGATTCCCTTATCGTCGTGGTTTATCCACTCTCCGACTCGCTCGAGTCAACTCGTTCTCAATTCTTCCACCTAAAACTCTTCTCCGTCAAAAACCGCTTCGTATCTCTGCTTCCCTTAATCTTCCACCACGGTCGATTCGTCTACGTGCTGTCGAAGATCACCATCACGATCATCATCACGATGACGAGCAAGATCATCACAACCACCATCATCATCACCATCAACACGGATGCTGTTCTGTGGAATTGAAAGCGGAGAGTAAGCCTCAGAAGATGTTGTTCGGATTCGCTAAAGCTATCGGATGGGTTAGATTGGCCAATTACCTCAGAGAGCATCTTCATCTTTGCTGCTCCGCCGCTGCAATGTTCCTCGCTGCCGCCGTCTGTCCTTACCTTGCTCCTGAACCTTACATTAAGTCTCTTCAGAACGCATTCATGATTGTTGGTTTTCCTCTTGTTGGAGTAAGGTTTTCTATAGCCTTCTCTATAAAGCTCCTTGCTAGTTTTATAATTTAGCCAGATGATTTAGTAATTTAGCTTTATGGTCATCGATGTTGTTAGGTTTCAGCATCTCTCGACGCACTTATGGATATAGCTGGAGGAAAAGTGAACATCCATGTCTTGATGGCACTTGCGGCTTTTGCATCTGTGTTTATGGGAAATGCTTTGGAAGGAGGATTGCTTCTAGCTATGTTCAATCTTGCTCATATTGGTTAGAACTTGACCTTAATAAGGATTAGGGATATGTCATTGTTAATGTTTATCATGACGGAGAGGTTTGAGCTTTTGTCTTGTCATTTTTCTGCAGCTGAGGAGTTCTTTACTAGTCGATCAATGGTGGATGTCAAAGAATTGAAAGAGAGTAATCCAGATTCTGCATTGTTGATCGAAGTACACAATGGCAATGTTCCAAATATATCTGATTTGTCATACAAAAGCGTTCCTGTGCACAGCGTAGAAGTTGGATCCTATGTTTTGGTTGGAACTGGTGAGGTCTGTGAAACTTTTCTATTTGCTTTCATTACTTGAATTTCTTAAACATGTGACCCTGTATGTCATTAGTTTAGTTTTAGCAGGGTTACAATTGCAGCTGTTAAGTAATGGAATTTTTTTTTCCATTTAGATTGTGCCTGTAGATTGCGAAGTCTATCAAGGTAGTGCTACAATTACAATTGAGCACTTGACTGGGGAAGTCAAGCCGTTGGAGGCAAAAGCTGGAGATAGAGTGCCTGGTGGTGCAAGAAATTTGGATGGCAGAATGATTGTAAAGGTATTTTTTATCCTATTCTCATTGCTTTGGCTTGTCTCTTTATTTGAAATCCTCATGCTTATCTCAATCCATGGAATTTCTAAATCAGGCTACAAAGGCATGGAATGATTCGACGCTTAACAAGATTGTACAGCTGACCGAGGAAGCACATTCTAATAAACCCAAACTTCAGAGATGGCTGGATGAGTTTGGCGAGAATTACAGCAAGGTTGTCGTTGTTTTGTCACTTGCAATTGCCTTCCTAGGTCCATTTTTGTTCAAGTGGCCTTTTCTCAGCACCGCAGGTAAGATGTCAGGATCAAGTTCTCCCTTCTTAACATTACCATAAATCATTGTTGATGTGACAAACTATTCTTGTTGTTTAATAAGATATATCACCATTTGGACAATTGATAAGAGTGGAAAATTGATTGGCTTACTTTCATTGCTTGTTAATGATGCAGCATGTAGAGGATCTGTTTACAGAGCATTGGGACTTATGGTGGCCGCATCACCATGTGCTCTGGCCGTAGCTCCATTGGCTTATGCTACTGCTATTAGTTCCTGTGCAAGAAAGGTATTGTTCAAGTACTCTACGTGATCACCAAGTGTATGTTAGCTTTCTTGGCGTTGTGATGTTTTGCAGAATTGCACTTTTGAGCATTGGTTTGTATATGTTCTCTTGTAGCAAATTAAGCTTTATAAGCTAAATAATCTTATGTGCATCAAATGTCAATGGTGAGGAATGAATGGTGCATATGCAACAACATCGTCTTATCTATGAAGACCACCATATTTCAACTAACTATTTGATATCATTTTCCTTTTGTCCAAATCCAGTTGAAAACATGGTTTATTTTCTTTTTCCTTTTTTTTTGCTATGTAAAGGTAGTATCTTCACGTGTAAGTGTGTAACCCCACCGTGTGTAACTATTATAGGGAATATTGCTGAAAGGTGCACAGGTTCTAGATGCTCTTGCGTCTTGCCATACTATTGCTTTTGACAAAACTGGTACCTTAACAACCGGCGGCCTTACTTGTAAAGCAATTGAACCCATTTATGGGCACCAAGGAGGAACTAATTCAAGTGTAATAACTTGCTGCATTCCAAATTGTGAAAAAGAAGCTCTTGCAGTTGCGGCTGCCATGGAGAAGGGCACCACGCATCCTATTGGAAGGTATTGCTTGTTTAGCATCAATTACTAGTATAAAACTTAATTACCACAAACTCTAAAACCATGCAAGTTGTGACCTATGTGCATCCCATCATCACATAGTTAGTACTGTGGCGCGTCTATAACTCATGGGAAATAAGTTATCTTGTTGGATGGTACATTCATTTCAGGAGATATGTTGACGTAAAGAATTTTAGTCCTACATCTAGAACTTATTCTTATTTCTAGTTCATTACCACAATCGGATGAAAGGAAGGGGAAAAAGCAAATTTGAACGCTATGAAGCTCTCTATCTCTGGTTTTTACACTGGTTTTTACACTGGTTTATTAGTTTAAATGATGCTTGGTCTGGTAAGAGATTGAGACTGAAGAGTACTATAGGTCTTTTCTGCTGTTTCTGACACATTTCATCTTGCTGCAGAGCTGTTGTAGATCACAGTGTGGGTAAGGATCTTCCTTCTATTTTTGTTGAAAGCTTCGAATATTTTCCTGGTAGAGGCCTTACTGCTACTGTCAACGGTGTTAAGGTGAGACTCAGTTATTTACTAGATTCTTATATATATCCATTTATCTACCAGATTTTATAGTGTATAGCTGTGGGTGATGTGTGTACATCTCTGGCTTTCATTCTTAATATATATGATGTTGTCTCTCACCACATTTTTTGGTTTTGTAATAGACAGTAGCTGAAGAGAGTAGATTACGAAAAGCATCACTTGGTTCTATAGAGTTCATTACCTCACTTTTCAAATCTGAAGATGAATCTAAACAGATCAAGGATGCTGTAAACGCGTCTTCGTACGGAAAGGACTTCGTTCATGCTGCTCTTTCTGTTGATCAAAAGGTATACTACGACTACTTCTTTAGCTGGTCTAAAAACCTCTTTCCTACTTCACAGTCTGTGATTTTCATCTCTCATCTGACCATTTATTAGTCCATAAAAACCTCTGTAACACTGAAATTTATGAGCCTTGCAACTAAATTTTGTCAGGTAACATTGATTCACCTCGAAGATCAGCCTCGTCCAGGGGTGTCAGGAGTTATAGCAGAACTTAAAAGCTGGGCCAGACTCCGAGTAATGATGTTAACTGGGGACCATGATTCAAGTGCTTGGAGAGTTGCAAACGCAGTGGGTATTACCGAAGTCTACTGCAACCTAAAGCCAGAGGATAAGTTAAATCATGTAAAGAACATTGCTCGGGAAGCAGGTGATCATTCATTACTCTCGCCATAGTTCCCAATCAAAAACATCTATCAAGAGACTGAGAATTTAGAGTTGTGATTTTTGCTAGGTGGAGGTTTAATTATGGTAGGAGAAGGGATTAATGATGCTCCAGCTCTAGCAGCTGCAACAGTGGGGATTGTTCTTGCTCAACGAGCGAGTGCCACTGCGATTGCCGTTGCTGACATCTTACTGCTTCGAGACAACATCACCGGTGTTCCGTTCTGTGTCGCTAAATCCCGCCAGACAACATCATTGGTAGATAAAACATAAAAGTCTTTGTTCTTAACCAGTTTCAGATGTTAGATTGCCTGATTTAACAAGAATGTATCATGTTGCAGGTCAAGCAAAACGTAGCTCTTGCATTAACATCGATATTCTTGGCCGCTCTTCCTTCAGTTTTAGGGTTTGTCCCATTGTGGTTGACGGTACGTAAGCTAATACCCACTACAAGCTTTTGTTATCCATCATTTACCCGAGAGACAAAACCGCTAACCTGCATTTTTGTGATCATAGGTACTTCTACATGAAGGCGGGACTCTTCTGGTGTGTCTAAACTCAGTACGTGGTCTAAACGATCCATCATGGTCGTGGAAACAAGACATAGTTCATCTAATCAACAAGTTACGCTCACAAGAACCAACCAGTAGCAGCAGCAACAGTTTAAGCTCTGCACATTAGGGGGTAACTTGCTGTTCTTTGTCTAATTCTGCAAAAGCAAGACACTGTGAATTGTATGATCGCTTATGAAACATCAAAATCGTATATATGTTTCGTTTCGACTGGTTTCTTCAGGTCATATATTATGTCACGTGAGATTATATTTACTACTTTTAGTTTATGTTTGTTTCCTCGTAACAAACCCATAGAATAAAAGTTTGAGAAGTGTTTTTGACTTTTCTTCTTCAAGTTTGTGTAAATTGTTAATAAATGATCTTGCTTTGCTTTTAATTGAATCACGAAAGAAGATCATATGATGATGATAACAAAACATTTTTTGATTTCGCTTCCTCCTTTCGTCGTCTCTACTACTGGCTCTATACATGAAAAGCCTGAAACTTTTATTTTCCCGAGAAACAGAGGGAAAACTTGTTCTTATCACTCTACTCCATCTTCCCAATTCCGATTTGGTTCACTATAAACTCTCTAAACCCAACACGACGGCTGTTTACACTTTGTGGCATACACGAACCGCCACCTCCGCCGCCAGAACTACTACCACCGACGTTTCCTCGCTGTAAATCCGCCATGTAACTCCTCACCTCCGTCCTTATCATCTCCTGAACCACCGTCATGAACTCACCACCGAATCCACCAGATATCCCCTTCGCTTCTTCTTCTTCTACTTCCACTTGCTCTTCCTTTCTAACCGGAAACAGCTCCGCCGTATAACCACCGTCCATAACCGTATTCTGGTTAAGTTGAACCGGCTCGTTGACTCGAACCGTCTCGTCAGTCCAAGGAAGAGACAAACTAAGATAAGTTGGAGGATCTTCACCAGACGATGACGCTGTAACCTCAGATCTAACCGTTGGTTTAAACACGTGTGCACCACCACTAGATTGCTCGCTGACGTCAGATCCCGATGGACTTCCGGGACTCATATACAAGCCAGTCGAGACACCACCACCACCACTCGCCGTACGTTTCAACGGTTGCTCTTCTCCTAAATTACCATCATACCCTCCATTACCACCAAAATCACAACTTTGCCCTTCGACGCTGCATTTTCGCTTCAGCGTCGAGTTCCAATGATTCTTGATAGCGTTATCGGTTCGTCCATTGAGAAGACGAGAGATCGTAGCCCACTTGTTACCAAACCGAGCGTGAGCTCGAATAATCGTCTCGTCTTCTTCCTGCGAAAAAGCACGGTGCTCTACCTCCGGAGATAGCTGGTTACACCACCGGAGACGACAAGATTTGCCGGAACGTCCAGGGATTGATTTGCTAATCAAAGACCAGTTCCTCGGACCATGTTTCTGAACAAGCCTCTGCAACAGATCATCTTCTTCTGGACTCCATGGACCTTTAATCCTCTCCATATTCTTACGGGTCGGGTTTGACATCGCCGGATCTTTTTATCGGATTGTTCTTTTTTTTTCTTCTAACGCGTCCTCTTTTTTTTTGGTCGTTACAGTTTTTTTTTTTGTGTGTGTTGGGAAGAAAAGCTTTTTGGTTGAAGAGGATAAGAGCAAGAAGAGAGAGTATTTATACGAGAAAGGAGTGGGCAAAAGGGTCACCGGTTCAACCGGTAATTTTTTCTTATCGATTTAACAGAAACGATATTAAACTAGTTAAACTTTACAGTGTAATATTATCCTTAACTGCATAAAAATATCTAACGTATTATTAAAAACAAATTTTATAGAAGGAAACAAATAAAACCGTTTTCTCTATTAATAAAGAGATTTGCTCAGTGTTAAACGGATAACTATGGTAGTTCAAACAATAAAAAATAAAAACTGATAATTATGGTCGTTACTCGTTAAACAATTTTGACTCATTCAGTCAAAAAAATATTGGTGAATTTAATTAATTTAAACGTATGATTAACCATTGTTTATATGTTCATAATTATGTGTCCATAAATGGGCTACGTACAAACCTCGTTAACGTTTGGGTATAAAAAAATTGACAACATTTACGTGTTTGTATGATTGGAACAGATATTTATTTTAAACCAAAAATAAAACACGTTGGCGATTGGAAAAGGCGTTTTGGGAGATAAGCGTTTGTGTGAGGTTAACATCGAGCGTGGAGAGCAGAGAATCTTCCAGGAAAAACGGTTGGGGACTTGGGATACAGCTGTATATTAACACGTGTCAAGTAAGTATATGTACTTTGAGTTTGAGATTTGCTTTTTTTTTTTCAATTGTTCTTTCTTTTTTTTGAGAGATTTGTTTTCTTTTGAAGAGAGAGTACGCTCGTACACAGGAGCGTTTCTTCCACTCTCTGTTTTACAGGTGGAGCGTTTTTACCCAATCATTTCATTTTCCATCTAAAGTGACACTCACAAAAAAAAATCGTTAACTTCTACGTTTTATTCTCTCTATATTTATATCCTTTTTAAAATCATTCTCTTTTTGAATATTTGTTAACTTTTTCGTATGTTTTTTGAAGTTTTATTTTGTAAAATTTTGATACTATTGTAGAAGAAAATGAAATCAAGAATGGCAATGTATATCAAAAAAAATATTAAAGGCAAAATTTTGTAAAAACTAAGAATCTGCTGGAAACATACATATTGCTTTTAAAAATAGTAAGTGCAACAAAAAGACTACATAGAAGTCAATAAAAAATAGCCGAAAGTTTTTGTGTTATGAACTAAAGTTTTTTGATAAGTTATTTTCAATATTTTACACTGTTTGTTACATGTCATTGTCTTCTGTGTGTTGATTGATACGTGTGGTTATTATATAAACGAACGATTGGTCCAATATCCAAATTTTGGTTAAGATGTAAATTGTGTCGGTGAAAATAATGTAGACATTGTAGTCGTTGACAGCGAGTTCTAGGCTTCTAGCTTACATGCAACAAGTGAATGTAATAGTTTTGCAATGTTTGGTCATTGAATTTCTAACAAATATGTACGTGTAAGATACTAGATTAAATATGAATGTTGCAAGTAATAGATCGTTTATATTTGTCAAGTGATAAATTGTCGTATAGAAGAACAACTAAACCGAAGAATTACTAATCCGGTTCAACTTAGTTAACCAGAAATTGAAAGGGTAAACGCCGGTGAAGCGCGTGTAGGATGATGATATATATACAGTGAAGCAAACTTTTCAGGATATATATGTAACTTTTATTTATGTTCTTTGTAAAACAAAAGTGTGTGTAATTGGCAGAAAGAGAGAACAAAACCTAACAAACTGAAATACAACAAATATCTAGATATTCATAAATATCTAAAACCAAGTTCCACTTCATGCAACTTTGCATATATACACACGAAGTTCATAGATTAATTACACAAAATAATGAAAATGAATAACTTAAATACCCTCCAAATTTTGTTTTCATATAGTTTATAAAAAAACTAAACCCTAATGCTCAAAACAATTTATATCTTATGCATTAAAATTAGGGATGTAAACAATAATTGAAGATTATTGTAAAAGAATGTATGATATAATTAAAAATGAAAATTGAAAATACAACAAATATCTAAACCAAGTTCACTTCATATGACTTTGCATATACACATGAGATTCATAGATTATTTACACCAAGATAATGAAAAATGAACAATTTCAGTACCCTCCAAATTTTGTTTTCGTTTAGTTTATATAAAAACTCAACCCTTTGCGCAAAACAGTTGATATCGTATGCACTAAAACATATTAAACTTATGAAGGTAAACCAACAATAATTGAAGTAATATGGTAAAAGAATGTATGATATAATAGAAAAATGAAAAAAGAGCACCAACAAAAAGAAATAAGGAAAACAAGAAGAAGAAGATAAGGATGAAGTTAACGGTTAGGTATGAGGTTTTGGTTCGATTCGGTGACTTTTTGACTGAGGAAGCCAGCCTGTATACCATTATTAGTATTTTTTTTATTTATTTGAAAAATTGTTATCATTATTATGTTTTGGATATTTTGCCGATCTCAAAAATGAAATACTCTAAAAAGCAAAGAAGAAAAAAAGCAAAACAAAAAGAAAAAGATAGGCCAAAAAGAGACAGTTGCTCACGTGGCGCAAAACGACAAGGATAGATCGGAAGGCTGATCGTTACCACTTTAATTTTCTGATATTATAAAAAAAACAAAAACAGGCTGTAAATCTCTGCCTCCCTTTAACGGCCACTCTCCCACCTGCCGGTCACCCACCCACCCTTTTTTATATATTCTTCACTAATTAGTAATTTACCATTCTTAACTCCTTTATAACTTGTGTTTGGAAAACTAAAAATACTTTGGTTTAGTGTTTAGTTAAGAAATTTAGAATTTTTATCATTTGTAAAAAACACAAATTTGACTTTTGACTTTTTTATTTTTTTGAGTTATACACTTAGCTTTTTGAAGGAAATTAAAGAGAACAAAAATATATTTTGGTGTTTTTCAAAATATGTGAGAAAATAAAACTTAAATATTGGAGGGTCGTATTGTCTGAGTGGAATAAATCGTAGTCAACTATATGTATGTTTTTAAGTAAGCGAAGAATTGTATTCGAATAATATATTAAATGCATTGTCCTTATTTTTGTTTCTATTAATGGATTATGTAACCAACCAACGGTTCAGAAGTCATTTTTAACCATAAATTCATTTTTTTATGTTGTGGTCAATTTGATATGCATTCACACATATATCATCAACTACCAACGTTAGAAAAACCGTAGATACTAGTACTAAAACACTCCCATAGAATTCATTTAGCTAAAGAAGCTTCTTCGTTCATGAATGCATATCTATGCGTAAACCACTTATGAATTAGGCCATTAGGTTATGATGATTTCGAGCCTAATGATTTATGTAAATATGGACGCAGCAGTTACTTTACGACCGCTGTGAGTGAATATATATAAATTTCTACTAAAATGTAGATTTTAAAAACTATTAAAACTGGGATCTGTCAAGTGTACGGCACCGGTAAACAACTAATCCAGCCGTGTACTGCAGAGCACGAGGCACATGCTCCGATGCTAAGGGAAGTTTCTTGCGACCTTCCTACTCTTTGTCACTCGACTTAAACTAATTAGTTTATATGCTTTGAGCATTGAAAAGTATTATTAAGTATCCCTGAGAAAAGGGAAAAATAAAAGGATAAGATTCGGTCAGATTTTGTTTTTTATCTTAGTGTTAAACCAAATTGTATATTAGCCGATATAATTTCATAGAGTGAACGAAGGGAGGCAGATGGACAAAACTGTGTAATTAATGGAGATACGGTAAGAGATCTTCCGTTTTAGGTACATCGTACCTATTACCTAATTTATTCTCTAATTTTTATTGGTTTTTGTTGTTTAATTCTACTAATCAATTCGTTGAAAAACTACTAATTTTAATCGTTACTAATGGGAATGGAGTTAAGTTTTAATCTCGTCCAACCAACCCAATTCATTTTCTGGATTATAATAACCGACTTTTGTGAGGGTTGTAGTTGATAACTGAAAGCAATTCTTGTCGATTTTATATGTATTGTGAATAGTAAGTTATAAAAAAAAGGTTAACGCTGATAGATGTTAAAAATTAACTGCATTTTCAAAAAAGAGGTCATTGGCATATATAGTGGTAAGAAACTGATGGTTTTAGTTTGTGGGTTTGGCTCCACCGAAAGAGTTAAGTATTTCGTGAGCTAATTTAATCTTAAAGAATACTATAGAATCGTAGCACGGCAATTTGTAAAGAGTATTGGAAATGATATAGCTTGAAAGAGTTAAGAGGAGTGCGTACAAAGTATAGAGTATTATCAAATTATAATAACAATTCGATCTAAATATTAACAGGAAGCAAATTATTCATATTCAATGGTTATCTATAACGAAAACGTACTATTAGATAAATATGCGTGTGTATGTGTGATTCCCAAATACTATTTTTTAAAAAATAACAACTTTTTGTGTCGTTCTCTTATAGCATAAGTTAAAATTCCAAACAAGGTCACTATTTACTAGACCCTGATTGATCTCATAGATCATATATCTTATAAATATACTGTTCCCTCCACTGAAACGTAGTGTCTAATTTTCGAAAAATGCATGTGAGTACATATGCATGGTGCCTTGGAATGGAATTTCCTAAAATAGCATTACAATCTTATATAATAATAACTTTGTTCAAGGTTCAGCGTATGTTTTAAGTCCCAATCATATATATGAATGTTCATGCATATTAGTTCCATGATTATTATTCGAAAATCTAGTAATCCAAAATCAGAGATTTGTTGTAACGATATTGTCTGGAATATCTTGTAATTAGGAGCTAACCAATACCAATCCACGAGTTCGTCCAAGAAATGGAATATTATTAGGTGACCGTTTAATTATTATTTAAGAAATTCAGATTCTTGTGACTTAATCATTTTAAGAAAACGATTCTAGTGATTTTAACCCATTAATTTTATAAATGTTGCCACTGAACGAGAGGACACAAATATTTCGACGTGTACAAGACTTCAAGAGGTACAAGTTCATATTAAAATAGTGTAACATTGAAATCAATGAATGTGTGTATATGCAAGCTAATAACGAAAAATCTTTGTGTTGTCTTATGAAATTATTATCTTTGGGTAATTGGGTTTCGAAAACACTTGTCAGTATCTCATTCGTTGAATCTTTTTTTGTTCCTAGCAAATTGTTCTGCAAAACACCAAACTTATCAACAACTTTCAACCGCAGACGGCACGTGCGAGAAACGATCTATCACGTGACGGTAAAGACGCGTTAGAAGCAGACACACGTGTGATTTGTTTCCCACCGCTCCGACAAATACACTGCAGAAATAAAAAAAAGAATTATATATTTTGAGGCGGACAATTTGACCATACGAAAGTCGTATACTTTGGCGTGGTACGGAAGGGTATAAATGTAAATTAGAGTTATGAAAATCTTGGAACTGTGAACTAAAGAGATCTTCCCCTTTGATATGGTTGTTGGGTTTATTGATACGACACACGTGAAAACTTTGATGCCCACCCATATTTTTTTCATTTATTCTCTCTATTGGTACTTCGTTATATGATCCAAACTTATGATTTTTGTAAAATTAATGTAACAAAAACTAGTCCTATGGTTGGTTTTATGATGAATCATGGGATAATTAAAGGAAAGTTTGATGCGAAATTAAAGACGTCTACATTCAGAAAATATGTGTGTTCCTTTTGCTTACTCTTTAAATCTCACTCTACCTTTAGTATATTTGCTCAATTTATGCGATCAAATGATGTCCGTGTAAAAACACAAAGATATCAATACAAGTAGATATTAGCCAAAAATATTTGAAGTTATCAGAAGAGAAGAATTTTTTTTTTTTTTGTAAGTTGCGATTTAGCAACTTTTATATGATCAACTGTCTCACAAAAATTAATTTTTTAAGAAAAATATTTGTTCTATAAAAGTAAAAGTTTTATATTTTCAAAGCAAATTTTAAAACTGTTTATCTGTTTTATCCTTATTAAATAATTATATAAATATTTATTTTTATTTTTAAAGTGTATTAAAAGGTTAAAATTGTCATTATATAATTTTTTTAAAGAATGTGAAATTTCTAAAAAATTCATCGTAAAACATAAGGAATAACTTTTAGACATTCAAAAGTAGAAGATACTAATAGTCTAATACAATATTTACATACAGTATAAATTAGATCTATACACTTTGAAGATTGCTGTAATTAAGTTTAAAAAGTCGTTTTGTGCATTTATATGCGTTGATGATGAACTTTTACGTTGACCACAATAAGGTTGACCACAGTATTCAAACAATAGTTCAATTTAAAACAAAAAGTCAAACACAAGTGTATGTTGTTCTTGTGGTCAATAAGACGTTGATGCTACTACCGATAAGTGTGAAGTGTCCTATGACCAATCGCCTTTTCAATTTCAAGGTCAAAGGTTTATGTAGATGAGTTTTAATAAATTGTGTTGTTGTAGAAAATTGACGCAATTACGTCTAACGTCTTTGATAGTCGTACTTCGAAGTGTTTTTGATATTTCATCTGACTTTTTTTGTTATTATTTTAGAATGATATTTCATAATTTCGGTGATGAACCACTGATGATTTCGTGTTCAATTCTTCTGATCACATATATCCCATAACATAGGTTATGCATTAGAACAATAGCAGCAGAACCAATTTCATTTTATTTCAATGCACTATAGTCAAAGAAAACAGAAAGAAAATCCACACCGGCCACCATTTTTTTTCCCAAAGTGAGCGTTTATGTTGAATTATTGGTCAGTTGGCAAAAAGGGCACGTGGAATACATGCCCACGATGTTCCGTCATTATCAAACACGTGTCGAATCTTTGTGTTAGATATTAGACCGTTCACGATTCATCATGATTGATTCATGGGCAAGAAGGAAGATTCGTGGAAAAAATCAAACAGTGATCTTGTTTGTAAATAAAGATGCCGTAAAATGAATGCTTCCACTAGTAACAGAACTCTTTTTTTTTTTTTTGGGCAAAAATAACAGAACTCTTTATGTAACAGAATGTATCTAAAGTTTATGCACTAGAAACGAAAATAAGAAATGTTTATGAGAGTGGTGATATAGTAATCGTAACCCGCATGAGCCCGTCGTGCTATCGCCTCCCTTTATTTGGTTTGCACTTTTCGAAATTTTTTTACTAAAAGAAAACAAAACGAAGAATGCTTCGGGCCGAAGTAGTTTATAAAGAACCTTTAATTATGTTTATTCGATAAAACAAAGGTTAGTCATCCATTGTTTTGTGACATGCACAGAGATAGTGGCCTATCGTTATTTAATTAATTATACATAACCACTAAACCACTATATTGTATGGGTTGGTTGTACTTTAAGTCTTTAAGATACATTATGCTTAAAAATGACAGTTAAAATTTGGTTTGTATACTACTTAGACGAATTCTTTGACTGTTAATATTCAAATATATTTGCATTCTCTGTTATTTCATTCATATCCAATAAATATATATATTATTTATTATAGTATGATATAAACTAACACATAATATATACATAGATATATTTCGTTTAAAGATGTGGTGTCAATCGTATTTTTTATAGAGCAAAATTTCGAGGTAAATTAGTTTTTTCAAACATCTACAGTTTGTACATGGCATTGGACTTAAATAAAATAATGTCACGTAGCTATCGACAAAAAGAAAAGCATCTGATGTAGCTATGAAATTTACAACCACTGCTAAACAAATTGTCCACTTAATAAATAGTTTATAGATAATTTGGGAATAAAGCTGACAATGACTGTGTCGGATATCGTTATTCGCCGAAGCTAACATTCATATAAACGAATAACGTTTTTTGTTTTTTTTGGTCGAAATAAACGAATAATGTATAAAATGAAATTTTGTTTACACCAAAAAAAGATCCACCGGTAACAAGAAAAAATCTTAGTGCTCTGAATTAGAAGAATAAATTAATTATCACAAAAAGGAAAGGCCGTAGAGAAGATTGTAAGCTTTAAAAAGCCCAATATTTTTGGACAATTTTCGTTTGGTTACCTGTCCCCGTTCGTCCTTTCAAGTACATCTTCTTCTCTCTCGATTTAGCTTGAGGTATAACCAGTCAACCGCCACATTTCCTTGTATTACAATGAATAATTGGGCCTTTAAAGCCCATAAATTGGCCTCTAAACGTTTCATTCGGTTAAGTCCCTTGCATTTTAAGATTTCATCTTGTCATTTCACCTACAATTACAAAACAAAATTACAAATCATCTCTCTGTTTCAGAGTCAATGGTTGAAGGAAAAAAAAAAAAAACTCACTGTACTTTTATTTTTATGGATCAAAAGTGAGTTGTTCTATGATTTACTTTTTGTTTCACAAACAGATACCGTTTTGTTTCTTTAATACAAGTTTAAAAAAAAAAATGTAATCGTCATTATGATTTAAGTTTATTATTTCCATAACTGTATACTGTATAGTGTGTTGAGAAAAACATATGATATAAATTTTAGATGTTTTCTTAAAACGAGGGAATTTAAATCATTTAATAGCATATCGTAAGTTTAAAGTCAACTAGAGGAGTGAATGGCAGGCTAATTATTCTTCTTCTTCTCAACCCAACTCGAGGAAATTTAGCTGAATTAGCATAAACAATACGTAAGGAGGAACATGATCCATTGATTAGGCAAAAAGTTTAGGTTACAAATTCATACATTTGCATCTTACTTAAAAGGAGCAATAGAATTCCTAGTTCCAAGGTCAAGAGTCAATTTACATTTCCATTTTTTAAAAATAATTTTGTTTGATGTTATAAGTTATAACTTAAGTAATAGATACAAATCATGGGGACATAAACATAGATGAGCTTTTCTTATGGTTGAAAGAAATAAAAATCCAAATGGCGAAGGATCAAATGGCCGACTAGCATTGATTGAATTGCTAAAGCGAGACTTTACCTTTTACATTATAAATCATTTGATTTGACCTCATTTGTGACTTAAGTTATCTAATAGCGATTTTTTCTCTATGTTTTTTTTTATAATAAGTTTTTGGTTGAAGATTAAGATGTAGATCATAATTCAGGGAAAAGATCATCTAATGAAAATTCATGGTCCACCACAAGACTAACAAGGCTGGGTTTGTGGCTTTTACTATTGGACTCATTATAGTTGATGAACTTTATTGAATCTTTTTCAACCCAAATTTTGTATTTTATAAAGAAGTGGGTAGAGATCACCTCCAACCTTTACAAAAGAAACTGTTTAACAGTTATAAAGAATGCAAAAAGGGAATAATAAGAGACTAAAATGATGAGTTATGGAGTATGGACCATGTGTGCACTCGTATATCTAATTATTGAAAACCTTTACACTTTTTTTTCCAGGGATGCCTTAAATACAATTTACCCACCTCATGAATCATGCTTATCCAAACTCAAACATATCCAAAACCATGTAACTGATCTTCAATTTGTTACCATTTTATAACCTCGAAGTAAATGCGTATTTTTTTGCTTATAATATTGACAATTTCAATTTCCTTACATATAATCATTCATATAAAGAATGTGAAGCTCTTTTAAACTCATGGAGTGTTATATTATTTTCCCTCCAATTAATCATATGTAGCTTGAAGACAAATTATTATTTCGTACAGAATTGAATGCAGAATCTTCCGGACGACTGAAATAGCTCTACTTATTACAAAAAAAATTGTAATCAAACGAATAAAAACAAATGATAATAAGCAGCACATGGAAACCATTTACAGAGTAAAATACTTGTAAAGCATCCATAAACAAAAAAAAAATCCCCAAAAAATGGAAAACAGCAGAGACATTCGAAACTATATTCTAAAAACAAAAACCAAGAACATGCCCTTATTTTTCTAAAATTCAAAAACATCCATTATATTCGATTTAGATTCCTTCGAGCTATATTGGTTGTGTGAACCAAAAACAGAAGAATATCATGTAAAAGTCAAATTTACAACTTTAGCTATAGATGATATAAATGTCTTGTAGCTTACTGATTCTAAGAATCTATCTACTCGTTTCTTCGGCTCACTAAAGAAAGAGAGAGAGAGAGAGAAAAAAAGAAAGTACAATTTCATAATAATAAATGAAGAAGACCGTAACAAGAAGTGTGTAGTCGTATTGATTATAGAATTAAAGAAACTCTGCAATATTTTTGCAGAGAGACAGAGACACAAAGAAAGAGAGAGAGAGAGCATTTAGGGAGCAGGAAGTGGAGTGTTTGGTTACGTGAGCTGTTTTCTCTTTCTCTATCTTTAACTCCCTTCACACCTCTCCCTCTCTCTTCTTCATATCTCTCTCTGTCACAATAGTGTGATGATGCAATGAGAATGGAGTTGATTTCAGTGATTTTCTTCTTCTTTTGCTCTGTTTTGAGTTCCTCTGCTTTAAACTCTGATGGGTTGGTTTTGATGAAGTTTAAATCCTCTGTTCTTGTTGATCCTCTGTCTTTATTACAGACATGGAATTACAAACACGAAAGTCCATGTTCTTGGAGAGGAATCTCTTGTAATAACGATTCTAAAGTCTTAACTTTGTCTCTTCCCAATTCTCAGCTTCTTGGTTCGATTCCTTCTGATTTGGGTTCTCTCTTAACACTTCAAAGTCTCGATCTTTCCAATAATTCCTTCAATGGGCCATTACCGGTTTCTTTCTTCAACGCTAGAGAGCTTCGTTTCCTTGATCTCTCTAGTAACATGATCTCCGGCGAAATCCCTTCCGCAATTGGTGATCTTCACAATCTTCTAACCCTAAATCTCTCTGATAATGCCTTGGCGGGAAAGTTACCTACAAATTTGGCGTCGTTGAGAAACTTAACGGTGGTTTCTTTGGAGAATAATTACTTTTCCGGCGAGATTCCCGGCGGTTGGAGAGTTGTTGAGTTCTTAGACCTGTCGTCGAATCTGATCAATGGCTCGCTTCCTCCGGATTTTGGCGGATATAGTCTCCAGTACTTAAATGTCTCGTTTAACCAAATCTCCGGCGAAATTCCACCGGAGATCGGAGTCAATTTCCCAAGAAACGTCACCGTTGATCTCTCCTTCAACAATTTAACCGGTCCAATCCCTGATTCTCCGGTTTTCTTAAACCAGGAATCAAATTTCTTTTCAGGAAACCCGGGTCTATGCGGTGAACCGACCCGAAACCCGTGTCTTATCCCTTCCTCGCCGTCTATCGTCTCCGAAGCCGACGTACCGACGTCTACACCAGCAATCGCCGCAATACCGAACACAATCGGTTCAAACCCGGTTACCGATCCAAATTCACAACAAACCGACCCAAATCCCCGAACCGGGTTACGACCCGGAGTTATAATAGGGATCGTAGTCGGAGATATCGCTGGAATCGGAATCCTCGCCGTGATTTTCCTCTACATCTACAGATGCAAGAAGAACAAGATAGTGGATAACAACAACAACGACAAGCAAAGAACAGAAACAGACACAATTACGTTATCAACATTTTCATCTTCTTCTTCTTCACCAGAAGAGTCAAGAAGATTCAGGAAATGGTCGTGTCTACGAAAAGATCCTGAAACGACACCGTCTGAAGAAGAAGATGAAGATGATGAAGACGAAGAAAGCGGTTACAATGCAAATCAACGGTCAGGAGATAACAAGTTAGTGACCGTTGATGGAGAGAAGGAGATGGAGATTGAGACTCTGCTTAAGGCTTCAGCTTATATTTTAGGAGCCACAGGTTCGAGTATAATGTATAAAGCCGTTCTTGAAGACGGTAGGGTTTTCGCGGTTCGTCGACTCGGTGAAAACGGTTTATCTCAGCGCCGGTTTAAGGATTTTGAGCCGCACATTCGAGCCATTGGGAAATTGGTTCACCCGAATTTGGTTAGACTTTGTGGGTTCTATTGGGGTACCGACGAGAAACTAGTCATTTACGATTTTGTCCCTAACGGCAGCCTCGTCAACCCCCGTTACCGTGAGTCTCTTTAACCAGGAGGCGTGCTATAACATTGTTTGCTATCTTACACATGTGTGTATATGAGTTTGCTGAATTTTGTGTGTCCTTGGGCAGGAAAAGGAGGAGGGTCTTCTTCACCGTATCACCTACCGTGGGAAACTCGGCTCAAGATAGCAAAGGGCATTGCACGTGGGCTGGCTTATCTCCACGAGAAGAAGCATGTGCATGGAAACTTGAAGCCTAGCAACATACTTTTGGGCCATGACATGGAACCCAAAATAGGCGATTTCGGACTCGAAAGGCTTCTTACAGGCGAAACAAGCTACATTCGAGCTGGTGGATCTTCTAGGATTTTCAGTAGTAAGCGTTACACAACTTCCTCGCGAGAATTCTCGTCTATCGGGCCTACACCAAGCCCGAGTCCGAGCTCGGTGGGGGCGATGTCACCCTACTGCGCACCAGAGTCTTTCCGAAGCCTAAAACCGAGTCCGAAATGGGACGTTTACGGCTTTGGAGTGATCCTTCTCGAGCTTCTCACGGGAAAGATTGTGTCTGTTGAAGAGATTGTGCTAGGAAACGGACTTACGGTTGAGGACGGGCACCGCGCAGTGAGAATGGCTGATGTGGCGATCCGCGGCGAGTTAGATGGCAAACAAGAGTTTTTACTCGATTGTTTCAAGTTAGGCTATAGCTGTGCGTCTCCTGTTCCTCAAAAGAGGCCAACGATGAAAGAATCTTTGGCTGTTCTTGAAAGATTCCATCCTAACTCCTCTGTTATTAAGTCTTCATCGTTCCATTACGGACATTAATATCAGTTTGATACAACTAGAGTGAACTAGTTAGTCAATTTGATTTCATTGCTAACTTGTTTTGTTGTAAAAAAAAAATTGTGTTTGCTGTTTTTGTTTACAAAACTCGATTTCCCAACATTAATAATCTTTTTCATTGAAGAACAGTCCTTATGGGAATCGGAATGGTTAAAAATTGAAAGAAAAAATAAACCAACATTGATTGAATTGCTAAAGCGATACCTAGCCCTTCAAATTATAAAACATTTAATTTAACCTCATGATACGCATTTTTTGTATTGAATTTATAAATTACAAAACAAACACAGAGAAGAAAGCTTTTACAAATCCGAGTAGAAAATATCAACCAAGGAGAGTCTCGCACATGTTCACGAGGCTACACAAGAAACAGTGGCAGGACGATCTCTTAGAGGCTATGTTAATGTTGTCTATTAGTACATTAAGCGATCTCTTAGAGTCTATGTTAGAAATAGAAAAATGGCTGTGCTTGAAATATTCCATAACAACTCCTCTGTTGCTAAACCTCCTTGGTTCAATTACGGTCATTACTAGCTCATGTCGATTTTAGTCATAGTTGGTCGATGTGATCTCGTTGCTAACTTGTTTTACTTACAGCACATTAGATTTCCCAACATTAGTAATCCATTTCAATTAAAGAGAATTTAATAATTACGAATCATGGGAAGATTAACATTCCTTATGGTTGAACTTGAAAGAAATAAAAAGCTCCCATTGATTGGACTTGCTAAAGAAAGATTTTACTATTTTAGCCTTCAACTTAGTTTTGGTCAGCTTCAAATTAATGGGTTCTTCTGGTGGACTTTTGTAGAAACAAATGGGCTGGGCCATTTACATAGTTCTTTCTCAAGCAATAAATAGAAAATATTTTTAGTCAAAAAATAACGGTTGGTCATTCTCAGTTAGCAATATTTACTTTTCTTCCAAGATAAATAACCTATCCAAAATGGAGGAATGTTTCCAAAGCATCTCTATATCTAATCCAAACCCTAATTAAAATTCAATCAATTCAAACCCTACTTCACGCCATGAACTCGTTAAAAATTAAAACTTCAAAAAACTAGTTTCTCTTTTAAATCTTGATTGGATGGGGTTTCTAAACAACCAACCCAAATTTTAAACCACTCCACAAACTACAGCTTTTTTTTTTTATGATTACACTACTTTTCATCACAAAAAATTCATCGCATTTTCATGTTATAGAAGAAAAATAACAATGAATAAACAATATATGTGATTGTATAAACCTTTGATTATTCACCGCCAAAGTGTTATCAATTTTAAGTATACACTTGTGTTGATTTTTCGCAACAATTTTTTTTCTTCTATTTTTTTATTTTTTGTTAGGCATGAATTTTATTTTTTCGAGCTAGTTCTTAGATATTGGGAAATCCTTTGAGCTAAAGAATCTTAAATAACGAAAACGATAAATGACTAACATCCAGAAACAATACTCGTTCAAACAGCTGGGCTTTTAGAAGCAAGAGTATTATTTTTGTTTTGTCAACCTAAAAAGTATTTATAGTTAGTAATAAATGTTAAGGACAGTTTCATTTAACTAACAAGAACCTTTCATATAAATCATAAATGGATTGGCCAATGGTTACATCGTTGATGACTGGAAGCTTGATCAAACAGCTGGACTTTTAGAACAAAGAGACTCTTAATACTTTCTTGGTGTAATTTCCGTAAAATCTCTTATATCAAGGTCACCTTTAAAATTGATTACTACTAGTATTTACCTATATAGATTGACAAATAAGTTCAAACTCATGGCGTAGTCTTTGTTAAAGGCTTATGGAGTAGTATTAACTGTTCAGTTGTAAGAACTATCCACATATATATTACTAGTTTTAGTAGTATCAATTATTAAGGGGAGGCAAAAATGCGAATAAACTGGTCCCAAGTTATATTATGTCATGTGAACATTTAAACTCCAGTACTCCACTTTCTAGTCATGTTTTAAAATGATGCTCTTAAAAGTATATCTAAATTTTAGTTTATTCTATTTTGATATTATTTTACAAACATTATGGTTCTTAACTGGTACTAAGCTATCTAATAAATGTTAGGCTAAAGATATTTAATTGACAAATTTATCAAAAGCTACAATATTATTTAAAAATCAGCTAAGTATAAATAAAATGTGATAGTAAAGCTAAAATTAAAATTGTAAATAAAATGTGATAGTATTGCTGAACATTTAAACATGTGAGTGCACATTTTCTCCAACGTAAAAACCATATAATTTAATGTAACGTCGCGTGTGTTTTTCTATGTTGGTGTCAAATGTGTATGCATCTATTTATTTGACTATTTTTGCGTAACCTTGTATTTTAATTTATGATGCAATCAATCCAAATACCGCGTTACGAGATCGTTGGAACGGACCAGTCACATGTTCCTTTCTTATCCTTATATCAATAATGAAATAATACTAGTTTTAGTTAATTTTCTGTAAATCTAATTCTATAGGTTAACGAAAGAATTTTGTCGGATGATGGACATTTTAATCTCTTTGGGGAGAAAAAATGTAGGGATATAATAGTAATTGGACGAGTCATTTGAGATATGATGCTATGCGTACTAAAATCCCAAATAAGAACTTTTTGCCAATATGCAAATTGCATCTTCATTAAATGACTAATAGGCCCCAACATAATTTACACTATCCACAAATTAAACCCACAAATTTAATCAAAATTCCAAAACTACCCTTCACTCATCTATCGTACTCAACTCCGCCGCGTAACATTTCCTCCTCCGGCTACTACTAACACTACCACCACCATCACCGTTCCTCACTTTCCTCCTCCCGGATCCTGAACCCACCGTATCATCACCGGAGCCAACTCTCATTCGAAGCTTATCAGAAACGATAGGCTCGACACATTTCCGGCGACAACCTCCTCCACCACCTCTCATGAGCGCAGAGCTAGCTTTAACGGCCAATGCAGCCATCTCCTCAGCTTTAAGTGGCTGACGAAGCCAACAAAGAGGAAGAGCAAAGTATATCTGACCAAGCTGAAGCTCTTCGTCAGCGCTAATAGCGGCAACGGCGTCGTCAAAGTCCATATCGTCGGAGTTGCAGATAAAACACATCGGATACTTGAGCAAAACGTATCCGACTTTAACGGGATTCGCAAACTCCATCATCCTCCCATCTTGTAAGATCAGCTTCGCCGTCGCGACTTGAGTCGACTCGCTCGAGCTGCATATACCCATATGTATTCAGTAGTGTTAAATGATTCTTGGTAATGGTAACTCGCTCTGAGTTGACTCAGTTTTTCCGGTGAAATGAATAAATTATGGGAAGAGAAATGGAAGGTTTGTGTATAAATAGAGAGAATTTGCAGAAGAAGAGAAGAAAAAAAATGGATGCCACGTAGGATTTTGTCGTTTTATGAACCAATAGGAGTGATGACAGGCTGTAGAAGTGGGTGGGGAAGAAGACAGCTTTTGTGTTTGCGTAGATATTTTAACCCTTTATTATTAGCTATAATTACCATGTCAGGGACTCACCTTTTATTTATTTATTTCGAATTTGTTGTTACCATTTTCCCTCTTTTTCTTTTACGTTTTTTTAAAAAAGGTGATTTGCATGATAAAAGTATACAAAATTTCAGGAATATAACATATAGTAGTTGTTAAAATAAGACAAAAAAAAACTATATACTAATTTACAAGACATGTAATTCGCCTACTCTACAAGTTATGAGTTCATTATGAAGACATTTTGGTTTGTGAGTATTGTTATTATACATTTTGTTTTACGAACAGATAAATTAATGAGTGAATAAATTGATATAATGCTCTTGGGGTTGGCGTGGTGGGTTTACGAATTTAAGTTAAAATTGAATTCCCCGATTTACAAAAAAAAAACTATTGCTGCCCTTTATGCCTAGGTTACAATTTTAAATGCAATACTCGTTCCCATTTTTGTATAATGGAAATTTATGAACTTTCTTGTCACTTTTAAATCTGTGATATTGATTGGCCAAGAAGCTGTCGGAATCCTTTAATGTACTTTTAATTCATTGGTTATTTATTCCTTTATTTTTGGGTGTGTATATACATTTATGTTTATTTTCTACTGTACGTATCTATTTCTTACGCCTAATTTATGATCAACGGCTCATATTGTTCACAGTGTTTATATTTGATCTAATTTACTTGTTGCCACTATTTGTTTGGTTAGTAGACAAGCAAAAGGTTTGTTAATCACACATTTATTAAAATATACCAGTCGGACTCATGGAAAAAAGCCAGAGTTTGCTTACGTTGATGTCAACATTATACATCCTAAAATACAATGAATTTGATTGGTGATAAAGAATAAAAAGGAGTGATCATGATTCATGACTTAAGCTAAATAGAGTAAGCATATTTGTTGGCGACCATGGTTTTACTTCTTCTTTGCAAGTAGATTTTATTCCGGTTTTGGTTTACCAAGTTGCGTAAGGACTAGCTACTACTACTTTATCTTTCTAATTTCTTATGTAAAGACAATTTACCCAATCTACTGAGGATAGAATTGGCATATCTTAGTAATTAAGATAGAAGGAATAATGTCAAGTAGTTGTATTCAAATGATTTGATTGTTTTGATGAATGTCACTGATCGGTTTAAATGTGAGTAATATATTTGCGAGAAACAGTATTAACTCTTCCGGTCGATCATGAATACTATCACTACGCAAAATCTCATGTCCTTAGGTTACGTTATAATCAACGTCCAAATATACAGTGTTCATAGAAATTCAGTGATAAACTAATATGATATGAATAAATATATGTGACCAATAGACGTGGCCTTAGCGCTGAGAGTCCACGGAACAAAACGAAAGTGTAGGAATAGCAAGAGAAGGGAGTGGCAGGGGAATGACGTGGGCTAAACTGGAGCAGCCACGCATCGTATTTTCGAGCCAGGAGACGCCACGTACCTTTAAATGGGTCCTACAAGAATCCGACAATTTCTATTGGTGATGGCTTAAACTCGTTGAGTCCCTTCTTGCCCGGTGACATCTCGTTATTTGTTCTTGCTTCTTCGGATATATTATTTTATATATAACTAAGTGAAATTAATAATATAAACTGTTCTCTGTGGTTCAGAATAATGTGTTATAGTCAAATTTTGGAATTGGAATGATGGTCAATATGTGGTTAATTGTCAACTATCACAACGATGACAACCAGAAATGAAGTGGTGTTTAGCTAATAGTATTATTATTATTTTCATTGTCCTTTGATCAAACGACCGCTCTATTAGTACAAATAATTACTGAAAATTGATTTATGGACCAATAATCGACCCTTACAAGCTGAAATCAATAATCTAAACCTTGATGTATAAAATTATTTATCGAACATTAAATTCATCAAATATGTGTTATTGGACAAGTTGAAGCAGTTATGTCATACGCTTATCGTAACACATTAATTTTACAGTAAGAGAATCCACCGAATACCATTCTACTATCTCACCGTTTCACTATATATTGACATTGTATTGTTTACCCTTTATAATTGTAGTTTTCTATTTTGGTGAGCTATTATATTTTTTATTCCAAACCGTTAATGGTGGATAATAATATGAGACATTCTGCTTACTGCTTTAAATGTAATAGACACAAATTTCTTCTACGACAGAAGGACTCGATTAATAATAGATGAGTTTGAAAAAATATGTTTGCGATTAGGGAATTGTTTAAGCTGTACTGTCGAAGTAATGCTTGTTAGTTGTAACACACTCATAATCTGTGTTTTAATTTTGTTGTACAAAATAATGCCTCTTTTCTGTTATAGATACTTGTGTCGTAATAATGTGTGACTATTTGGTTAATTAGTGTTTCTTTTTGTTTTTGTAATTTATCGTAAATAAACATGAGCTTGCAAAAATAACTAACATTATTATTAGAAAAGTTTGTATAAACGTAGAACAAGAAAGCGAACGTCACATGCTCCATGCTTTTGTATGAAGCTTCATGGATGCTCCCCCTCACGGTCTCAGCCCACAAATGAGAAGATTGAACCAATTATTACCTCTTTGACTTACCAAAAATAATGCTTTATTATTCGACTTCCAAAAACGTTTTTATTTTTTAACAAAAAAAAAAAACGTTTTTATCTTTTAATATTGTTTCTTATCAGGAAATTAAAACGACCGTTTGAGAAAAGATAAAAAAAATTCCCCGACCATAATACACATTCCTCAACAAATAAACAATATTCTGTTTAATTAGCTGTAAATGTTACCAATCAGTTTTGAATTGAGATGGTCTTTTTTTTTTTTTTTTTTTT
>Ga0041059_1000325_pt1 | contig 34396 bp, 18 predicted proteins | sample AraColnosormetaG_FD_56232 | JGI IMG/M metagenome (GOLD analysis project Ga0041059, IMG submission 56232) | Arabidopsis roots microbial communities from North Carolina, USA - Col MF nosort | ecosystem: Host-associated > Plants > Roots > Unclassified | place: USA: North Carolina | collected...
TCTATAAGATGTTAGCCTTTTACGAGTATATGACGAGGGGACTTAACAGATTTCATCTGTTGCTTGTAAGGCTTCCGTTTGGAAAGCAGTGTCACTTCCACCTTTTCATCGAAATTGTGTACAATTTCCTTTATTTTATTCAATGGTTGTATTTGAATGGTCTCATGTATTATATATCATGTAACACTCTTATAATCTAATATATTTGATTTGGTGTTAAAGAAAAAAAAAAGCAAAAATAAGAATATAATTGAAATAGACAAACACATTCTAGCCCAGCCCAGTCTCAGACCCAACAAGAAACGGGTAACTGATATTATTTAATTTAGGAAATTTTGTTAACAAACTACAAAGCATCCGGGCCAAACCTATCACATAGTTAACCAGATCATCAACACATAATGTTCTCTAATACTTCATCATCAACCTTTTATTTTTTCTTGTGATAAAAGTTTTTCAAAATAATACAAAGATTAAATATTTCTAGTAATAATGTAATAAGACGACAAAAATGTAAATAATACATTAAAAAAAAAAAACTTACAAGCCCATTAATGATCCATATGGGCTACATTATTTAGTTACTGATGCCCATTTAGTCTAACCAAATAATCTGCTCAAGAAACTTGGTATGAGTCAATTAGTGGCAATACTTCCAAATTGGTTAAACAACCAAGTAAACAACTAGTATGTTGATGAACCTTTCTGTTTTTTCATCTTCTTTTTCCTTTTTTGCGTCTGATTATCACAACTTATTAATTTAGTATGCGTGCAGGCATAAATGGCGCTGCTTGATTTGCAAGAGTGGACCTATGATCTCACATCAGAAACTGAACAACAATTATTTGACTTTTATTGTGAGATTTTCACATATCTGTTTTCAAGATTTTGTTTTAATGATTGAAATTCTGTTAATCTAATAGTATAAAGATTGGTATAGTAAGCTTAAGCACATGATACAATAATATACATCATCATTACATTATCACCAACATTTAATTAAAATGTGTAACAATCAGTTGGCCCACCTTAGGAATATTTTTAGAGACACTCCGTACTATTATTATTTGATAGTTTTCTTGCACGTCGTTGATCTGCTCACCAATTAATTAATTTGTTTTTGATCTTAGCTGATTAATAAAATTATACGATATTTCTTTGATTTAAGAATATATATTTGTTTCAAGAAATATAATTTTGTCTAATAATATACATTATGTGGATATCGAATATTAGTGAGAAATAAATCAAATCATTAGCCTACATATATCATTAGTTAACTACCGCAAAACGTTTATCTAAAGCAACTTAAGTCAAATATTTCGGAAAAGTCTACTAGTTTGAATCTATAAAATTTGGTCTAGTGGGCGAAAATTCAATATAGCTTTGGTAGATTATGCTGTAGAATAATGAAAAAATACATTTCAATAAGAATTTCAAAATAATGAAATATATATGTCATTATAATGATCAAAAACATGTTATTTTGTCATAAACTTAATTTGAAACACACATGGCATATGATCTTAAATCACCCTAGCTACTGTAATCTTTCTATGCAATAATTATTATTTATTTACAAAATGATTGAATCGATCGTCTAAGAAACATGACATATGCAATGCAGAGAGTTGAAAATGAATGTACTTTTTTGTCGATATGTCACCTTATGCAAGTTGTGAATGCAATAATTGTTATCGGACAATTCTGAAGGTACAAGTATTAACACTGTCATTATTCATAGGTCCCGTGTACGTATCCAATTTAGTTTCGTCGATTCCATTTCATATTTTTTTTTAATAAAAAAATCTTAAATAAAACAGAAATAGATTATTCACCTAATCTTAAACAAAAACTTAAAACATATTTCATCATAAATTTGTAACCAGAATTACACAAAAAAAGGGTTTAAAAGTGATCACTATTCATAGTTCAACTGCTAAACCAAATCGTTGACTTGAATGGTTCAACAATCTTTCTCCAGCTATGGTGAAAAATGATTTCAAAGTCCAATGATGTTGAAAAAGAACTCTCATAGAACCACCATTGCTCACACTCAATAAAGCTTGGATCAAATCGTCATCACCAAATAAATGTCTCTTCCCAATGGAGAAAGAGTTGCTCTTGTCAGATAATATGTACTTCGCCTCAGCACCACACACTGTTTTAGAGTGCAAGCGCTGGTAGTAAGAAGCAGTGAATAAGCTTGCTTTCTTATCAATGGAAAAGGTGGTTGTTGTGTCCTCGGTGATCAAACTAAGAACTGTGTTTGCCTTAGTGATTATCCGGTTCACAAGATCCAAAGTTAACTCAAATCCAAATCGCCAAAAGTCATTTCCGAATACAGCAGAAAAACTGAGAATTGGATTTGCAAACAACCCCACAATTGTACTGATTCTGGCCCGTTCGGATAACATGTTCAACTGAGCATGGTTGTAGTCATTTCGATTGGACAGGGACACATTGCAAAGAATCAAGGAGGTAAGCAAACTCTAGATGTCATTAGAACCCAACATCAATATAAATATAATATTGCTTACTCTCTAAAGATGTCCAACTTGTGCTTACTCTCTAGGGATGTCTACTACAAAAATATAATATAAATATAAATAAAATTGGGTGCACAAAAAAATAATATAAATAAATATATAATACCACAAATATTTAGAATATATATTAATCCAATATAAATTAAAAATTAAAAATTAAATTATGTTATTACTTTGGGTTCTCTATTTTTAATTTCTGATTTATATATCCATCGTTTAAAAAGTAGTTAATTGTTTTCTGGTTTATTCTCTTAAATATTTAATAAATTACATCTTTCCCAAAGCATAGTTAACTAAAATCAAACGATTTTATTATATTTTCTAAATTAGTGAGACATAGAGAAGATATAAAAAAAAAATTATATAGAAGTTCTAAAATTTTCGTATCATTTCCGTTTTGGAGATCCTATTTACAATTTAGAAGAAAATATATTCAATTAAACTCTTAATCCACGCTACATTTTTTTTCTTTTGGTTCCTCTCTCCTTTTAGAAAGAAAATATCTGAATCATCTTAATTCTCTCTCAATCTCCGAACCCTAATTCTCTCATCTTAATCCCCTTTCAGTCTCCCTCAAAATTTAGAATGGAGACTGAGATGAGAGAATTATATCTGACTCTTAGGAACTTCGGTTTCAAAGAAAAATTCGTATCAATAATGACTTCCTGGAGAAGATAAAATTCTTGGTCACTCTCCTCTGAGCCGAAGAGTTTTTTGAATTTCTTGTTTATGATTAGAACTCTTTTGAGACGTTTAACCGGAATCTTGAATTTATATAAGAAGATAGATATATCTTGATAATTTTGTCGAATCAATCGATGTCTTTGGCTTGAACCTTCTATCGAAAGACATTATCGAAAGACATTATGACTTCTCTAAAACTATAAGCTTACAAATCCCACATGTCAGACTTTGTAGTCATCTAATTGGAGCTACGTTGAATTGATACTACAAATTTTGTTCAAATGAAAAGTTATCATATAATTGCAAAGAATATATTAGATGTGTGTTCAATAAATAATTAAATATGATTTGAAATTAACTTTTAACTGTCAAAAATAATTATATTTTTAGAAAATTAAAAAAAAAGTCAACAATTTTAGACTTCAACTCTTACGGTTGTGGGCCGAGTCAACCGATGCCCGTCATAAACGTCCTCTTACATGCTCCCAAAACAAAGTCAACTCAACTATCTAATCGGAATATATATTTGAGTTTCATTATCTTTAATAAAGTTGAATATAAACCAAAAAAACAAAAACAAAAATCTTTGGTTTTAGATAGTTTACTTGGGTTTGTATGGCTAAGAATTTAGAGTATCTCCGGTTTCTTTGGTACTCGTTTTCTTGTCAAGTAAGAACAATATTTTGTGTTGAAAAGTCATTGTGGAAAAAAACCAGAATAGATTCAAGATGATCGAAGATTCGATAGACAAAACAATGACCTTGTGATATTGATATGACACCGTGATATTTTCACAAAATTCCTCAAGGAAAGATTTATTTTGATTCTTGTTTATGATTAATGACCTTAAACCCCATAAAATGATTGGAGAGAAACCGGAGATGTGAGACAAATGGTTTCGATCTAATACTAAATTTAAGTAAGCGAATTTCGTTTAAAAATAATAATCTAAGTAAGTTGCATTAGAAAACAAATACTAATTTCAAGATGATTAGAGTGTTTAATTATGGTTCCACCTAATCACCGTTTAAAACATTATTATACTAAATCTATTGATATATTTTGCACAAATAAAATAATATATCAATTATACTTGTCCGTTTTGTTTTATATATCATTTAAGATTTTTTTTACACATATTAAAAAAAAATATATTGTTATATCATATTATGTTTGTATCAATTAAAATTAATAATTTAAAAATCAATAACACAGAAAATGTAGTATTAAGAATATTAATATTTTTCCCAAATTTTATTTTAGCATTTACAGAAAGAGATTTTTACCTTAAATAATTACATTTCTTTCTCTTTTTATTCCAATGACCTCATACAAAATTGTAACCTGGTGTGTCTATATATGTAAACTTTAATATTCCTGAAAAATATGAGATTCCATTGGGCCGCGAAAGAATCTTTATAATTTTATTCCTGATATTTAGTTGTATTTTTTGTTTCTTTCCTTGTGGAGAGCCAAAAAGTCTCCAAAGTCTTCACGTCACCCTCTTCCTCAATCTCTGCACCCACCCCTCCTCCTTCTATAAGTACTACTCTTCATATCTCTCTCTACCAAAATATCAAAACACGAGACAGATTTGATTCCATTTTTATTACTGTTACTATCATCCAAACCCTTGGTATTTGTAGCCATGAGTCTTGTTTCAGATCTCATCAACCTTAACCTCTCAGACTCCACTGACAAAATCATTGCTGAATACATATGGTTCGTCTTCTTCTTTTGTTTCTTTCATAAAAATCGTTTTTTGTTTGTGTATATGTTCTCGTATCAAACCTAAATCTAATGGGTTCGTGTTGTTTTTTCAACTTTTGACTCTGTTTTACTTTTTGGGATTGTATGGATTATAGTTTTGGTTTTGTGTCTGCCTTTGGTTGTTCTTAGTCCTCTAGAGCCAATTTGGTTTTGTTTATTCTTCAGATCTATGTTTAATTTGCTGATAAATCTATTAGGCTCCTGAATCTGCCAATACTGCAAAACTTTTTATCCCCTGATGATGTTTGCTCTGTTTTTTGGCTCTGTTCTGGCTCTGTTTTTGGCTCTGTTTTTAAACATAACGATTGAATTTTCTGAAATATTTTGTCTCTTGTTGGTGTTCTTTTAATACCAAATCAGGGTTGGTGGTTCTGGAATGGACATGAGAAGCAAAGCCAGGGTAATTTTTCATTCTCTAGATAATCTTGTGAAAAGGTCAACTTTTGTCTATCTCTATTTTTGGTAGTAATTCTGGTTTATATATGTAGACTCTACCTGGACCAGTGACTGACCCTTCGCAGCTACCAAAGTGGAACTATGATGGTTCAAGCACAGGCCAAGCTCCTGGTGAAGACAGTGAAGTCATCTTATAGTTAATAATCTTTCTTTCTTGATCTTAAATCAGATTCTTCTCATTGGTTTTTTTTTCGATTCTTGTTTACTAATCTTTTGTGTTTTGTACATCTTTGTTTAGCCCTCAAGCCATATTCAAGGATCCTTTCCGTAGAGGAAACAACATTCTTGTGAGTTTCTTTTAGTTTTGACCTTTTTTGTTGCAGCCATGCTTTATTACATCCATCTTAACTTAATGGTTTTGATCAGGTCATGTGCGATGCGTACACTCCCGCGGGTGAACCAATCCCGACTAACAAAAGACACGCTGCGGCTAAGGTCTTTAGCAACCCTGATGTTGCAGCTGAAGTGCCATGGTATGGTATTGAGCAAGAATACACTTTACTCCAGAAAGATGTGAAGTGGCCTGTTGGTTGGCCTATTGGTGGTTATCCCGGCCCTCAGGTGAAGAAGATGGATATATAATCGGTTTTGTATCTTTTCCGTTGTCGGTTATTCTAAAATTTTAGGCGAAAATGTATTGCAGGGACCGTACTATTGCGGTATTGGAGCAGACAAATCTTTTGGCAGAGATGTTGTTGATTCTCACTACAAGGCCTGCTTATACGCTGGGATCAACATTAGTGGCATCAATGGAGAAGTCATGCCGGGTCAGTGGGAGTTCCAGGTCGGTCCAGCTGTTGGTATCTCGGCTGCTGATGAAATTTGGGTCGCTCGTTACATTTTGGAGGTAAGTTTAACGTTATAACTTCAATGTTTGTTTATGTAGTTTTTGATTAGTAACACTTAGCTTGTTCTTAAAACAGAGGATCACAGAGATTGCTGGTGTAGTGGTATCTTTTGACCCGAAACCGATTCCCGGTGACTGGAACGGTGCTGGTGCTCACTGCAACTACAGGTACATGTCAAGAATCTCTTAAATGTTTTCTTTTATGGTCTTTTCGCTGATTCATAAAACCAAAATGGTAATTGTTTCAGTACCAAGTCAATGAGGGAAGAAGGCGGTTACGAGATCATCAAGAAAGCAATCGATAAATTGGGACTGAGACACAAAGAACACATTGCTGCTTACGGTGAAGGCAATGAGCGTCGTCTCACAGGACACCACGAGACTGCTGACATCAACACTTTCCTTTGGGTATACTAACAAACATCTTTGCGGGTTTTCGAATAGTAAAAAAGCCGAATTACGATACATTTTGTGATTCTTTTGTGTGTTGGAATGTTGTATGTAGGGTGTTGCGAACCGTGGAGCATCGATCCGAGTAGGACGTGATACGGAGAAAGAAGGGAAAGGATACTTTGAGGACAGGAGGCCAGCTTCGAACATGGATCCTTACATTGTCACTTCCATGATTGCAGAGACTACAATCCTCTGGAATCCTTGATGATCATCAGATCAAGAAAAAATCTTGAATGTCACTCAAATTTGTGTTTCTTGCAAGATTCAAAGTTTGTGTTCTCTATCAAGCAATGTCTTAGGATAAGTCAAAGATTTGCTCTGCTTATTCTGCTTTTTATTTACTTCACATCCTATTGAAAACATTTCTGTGTATTATTTATGAATAAACATTATCTTAAAAGGGCTGATTTATTTACTAATGCATGCATTCACCACTTAAGATCCAGAATTTGTTTTTTTTTTTTTGCATTTTGATTCATATAAGATAACAACTAAAATGAAAATTAATCTGGTTTGCGGGGCAGGCTAGGTGGATCTAAATGTATATTAATATTTTTTTAATTTTTCAAAATAAATATTTCAAATTATATATAAAGATAACTATACTTTTATTATTTTATTTATCTTATTTTAAAATGTTAAATTTAAATTCGTTTTCAAGAATGCTTTTTATAATGTTTTTTTCTAATATTTCATGTAGTAGTATATAAATAGATATCATTTTATTCTAAAACCGTTTAAAATGTTTAGGTTCCGACTAAGCGTTCTAGGCACTAAGCAGAAGGTCACCACCCGTTTAGCACCTAGCGTTTTGTTGAACACTAATTCTAATGCATAATTTAGAATCACTGATTGAACATTTAGCTTGGATTAATATATTTTATTAAAGTTTGAAAATATAGTTAAAATCAATTTTAGTTATTTCGGTTCAGGTTAATTTGGACCAATGAAGAACCGAACCAAATGATTTGAAAGTAATTTCGTCGAACACCTGGTGAGCAACTTCACTATACTCGAGGGTTTAAGGATTCTTCGCGTCTGACAAAACTTGAGGAAGAAAAAAAAACAAATGTCTCTGCTTCGAATTTTGTCGACTCTTTACAAAGGAACTCATCGGACTTCACGTTCCTTCTCTTCTTCGCGGAATCTGATCTGCACCACTTTCGCTAATCCACTCTCCGGTAACTCTTTTAGATCATTTCTCGAATCAATTTCTTTCCTTTATCAAATCCCATTATGCCATTCTTTGTTTCTATTCGAAATTATGTATCTTTTAACGTTGATTTTTGATTTCTTCACACAATGATAGAATTTGATTTGTAACATTTCAGTGGAACTGAATCGAAATCTTTTAAATTTTTTCTCTATATGTGAAATTTTGTATAGTATTCAATTTGAACTCAGAGTTTGTGTAACCATTTCAACCTTTTTAGATGATTCTCATGTAAAAGATAGGTTCTTGATTCTTAACAAAAGGACAAAAATTGTTTATATTTGAGTAAGAATGTTGAGTTTTTATGTGAGAGATTGTCAAAATGGATCTAAAAGAGTCTCAAGAATTCAGCGGTTTAATTGCAGGGAAACCGAGGATTTCGTATCAGAATGATTATGGAGGCCATAGAACAAATTTGCATCTCTTGGATTCTCGGCTTTGGATTATCTTATCTGGACAAGCTGGTGTGTATGTGTGCTCAATGTTGATGTCTTTGTGACGTTATGATTCGAATTTCTCATTCTTTTTCTGTATATAATATGATATGGTTTATTCCTTTTCAGCAATCCTTGGGTTTTGTGGGAACACTGTATTGGCAGAGGATGAGTCTATGAAGTCGAAATCTGGAGATAATATGGATGAGAGTGGCAATACTGGGCTAGAAAAAATTGAGGACGGGTCGGTTGTATCTAATATACACACATCTAAGTGGAGGGTGTTTACTGATAGTGGAAGAGATTATTTCTTTCAGGTTGATGTTTGAGAATAATGAAGCTTAATATGTGTTTTATTTCTTTGAACAAGCTATGTTTATCTTGCTAGATAATTTGCTCTATCTTATAGGGGAAACTCGAGCCGGCTGAGAGACTTTTCGGTTCGGCAATACAGGAAGCTAAGGAAGGTTTTGGAGAGAAGGATCCACATGTTGCATCTGCATGCAACAATCTGGTTGGTCTCTGTGGGCTTTCTTTATTCAGCTTTTTTAGTTTCTATGTTTAGTTCCTTGGATTGTCGTGCTTTTTGCTTGTTCATTTCATATCAGCATCTTGAGTATGGTCCTCTAAGGATAAGTGTTTAACAGTTTACTGTTTTCTGGCTGAGGAATGTAGCCATATCCTTTTTAATTTTCAATTTCTTTATATATTTTAGAACAATGGTTTCATGATCAATTTCTTTCTGAGAAGTTCCATTCTTTCTTGGGAGAGTCATCTTTTCCAAAAAAATTCATTGTTACAGTTCTCTGCTTTTAAAAACTTGTCATATCTTGTTTTCTTACGCTAATTGCTCTATCTTTTCGTTCCTCTATGTAAGGCAGAGTTATATAGAGTCAAGAAAGAATTCGACAAAGCAGAGCCTTTATACCTAGAAGCTGTTAGTATCTTGGAGGAGTTCTACGGTCCTGACGATGTGCGGTGAGAGATCATATCATTATCTTTTGAGTTTTGATGCTACCTGATTAATACTATTGTTCCGAAACTTCATCTATTTATGATCACTCATAATTTAGCCGAGAACCCATCACATTTCTGGAAACTGGCTGAGTTTTCTGGTACATTTTAGTTATATGCCTCTTTTAGATTGCTTACTTTTCTCTTTATGCCTCTCCCTGACATGAAAATTTTAAAATCCATAAGTCTTTCTTTACGTCCAATTTTTATTTGGCCTTCTTCGTGATCTTTATGAAAATCCCACTGGCTAAATTGAAAGTCATGCGACACCTAGAACTATCAGGAATTGTGCTATATTTTATATATTTTTTGGTGACGAGTTTGACACCCTTAGTGTGTATGTTCATTCATTCATTCAACCATATTCTTAACAATGCAGTGTTGGTGCTACTCTCCACAACCTTGGACAACTCTATCTTGTCCAGCGAAAACTTGAGGAAGCTCGTGCGTGCTATGAGGTACAATCATTTTTTTATTTTGCAAAACAAGGCATCAAATATGAATTTGTCATATATAGTCCCTTGGCTATCTGGATTGCTGTAGTGTTGGTATTTGAGATTAGGAGGTGTGTGTTTGCTGTTATTTCTTACGTGAAAAATTATGATGAATTGGAGTCATGAATGTTGCTGGCTATGTATACGAAAATGAAGTTGTCATGATAAAAGGGCATGTTACAAATTGAAGTTTAGATGCTAGAATCAGAAAATTGGTCCAAAATAAGTGTTTTACCTTCTTTTTCTGAAAGGTGGATTAAATTGATCAGGACTACAATATCCACAGCAAATGTACTTGTCTGCTTGTTAATTCGTGTTGTTTGCCTGTTTTTATGTTTTTCTTTATCTATTGATATACTGCCACCAAAGTCGAATGATTTACATTCTGTGATGCTAATAATTTTTTTTTAATTTTTTTGGCTGATCGCTCCATGTGCAGCGTGCTTTAAAGGTATGGATGTGGTGATTACTATTTATTATTTTCAATTCACACTTAGCACTTGGTAGTATGTATTTCTCTTCTTATTGTTTCTTTTGATTCCCATCTAGTTGAAAGGACGAGTCCTGGGGTATAATCATCCGGATTATGCAGAGACAATGTATCATCTTGGAACGGTACTTTCATGTCTCATTTTTCTTGATTTTGTTAATCTTCATGAGCTCTTTAAACTTGTAATGAATATTACACTTCTTTTCTTAAGATTCTTGCATATTAGCCACATATTGTCACCCTGAACTTGATAATAGCTCTCGCCCAGTCAGACATATGATAAAATGCATCTAATATGACGCATCCATGCTGTCATGAAGTCTGATTTGAATCTATGATTTTCAACTTCCTTCTTACATATGATCCGATATTCGACAGGTATTACATATGCTAGGAAAAAATACAGATGCGGAAGCTCTTATTCTGGATTCTCTTAAAATACTTGAGGCATGTCGGTATCCTAAAAATACTGATATTTGTGCCATCTTGACGTTTTATTTTGTCAATTGGATGCATCTTTATTGTATTTTTCGTCTTCTGATGTAGGAAGGTGGTCAAGGAGAGTCCATGGCATATATCAGGAGACTGAGATATCTTTCTCAGGTTTTCTTGCCTTAAACTATACTTGTAATTGGGATGTCGCCTTCTATTCTTACAATGCATTGATTTGAAGCAATGAACTAAACCACAGAAATTCTGTTATTTTACATTCTCGTCTGTTGTTTCAGATATATATACGATCCAATCGTCTGGCCGAGGCTGAAAAACTTCAAAGGAAATTATTGCACATGATGGAATTATCGAAGGTGTGGTTTTTTCTTACATAACTTTCCTTTAGCTGTCGAGTTTAAGAATCTTTTTCGTTGATTTAACATCTTACAATCCTTCTGTTTTGCTGCATCCTCTTTTCGTCCTTGCAAATTCTAACTTTCTAATCTAGTACTGTAGGAAAATGTTCTAACTTCCTGGTATTTGCATGGTGGAATAGACAAGTTTAAATCTTTCAGATATTGTGCAGTTATAGAGGTCTATAATTGGGACGATAGTTTTTTACTTAAACGAGCTTAATTATGCTTTTGAACTGCTGATTTCACATCAGTCATAAGTTGAGGAGATCACTTACATAGATGTAGCTAGTTGCATCCATTATGTTTATGATTCTAGTTTATAACTTCGTAATGGCTAAAATCTATGACAGGGATGGAACTCAATGGAGGCAATAACTGCAGCTGAAGCATTGGCTCTCACTTTACGATTATCTGGGAAGCTGGGAGAAGCTCTAGAACTTTTTGAAAAGTGCGTACATAAAGTCTTGATTAGGTTATCAGAGTAATATGATGATTCCCAAATGTATATAACTAACTCTATGACAATCTTCCTGCTAGGTGTCTCAATGCCCGAAAAAAATTACTTCCAGAAGGACATATCCAGGTTCACTCTCTTGTGTAAAACATTCATCTATATATTGGAAATAGAGTGATATTCATCTTATGTCCTCTCCTGGATTGATAGATAGGTGGAAACTTGCTGCACATCGCAAAGACATTTATGCTTCAGGCTAGTCAGATGAGAAGAACTGATAACAGTGAAGCTCTATCCAAACTAGAAAAAGCAAAGAATTATCTTGAAAACTCAGCTAGGTTGGTATCTATATATCTTTCTGTACTAGCTCTCTTTTCTTAGCTTAAGTTGATCTTTGAGTTTTTAATCTTCATGTATCAAAATGTGACAAAATAAATGTTGGTGTAAACCAGGATAGCAAAGGACGTTCTGCATAAGCTTAAAAACCAAAAGAGCAAAGCGCAGAAAGACGAAAAATCCAGTGCAGCTCTTAGGAATTATGAACACGCGGCTTTAGTCATACTGGTAAGTCTCTATAGAAGCAATACTTGGGAATTATATGCTCTTAAGAACAATTCGTTTGGGACCTTTTCTATTCGTTGCAGCTGCAATCTCTTGAGAGTCTTGCAGCTTTGGAGATGAGCAAAAATGAGATCCATGAGCCAAAGGTTAGTCCTCCAACGCGAGAGTTCATTGCCGTCAAATGGAAATTTATATAGATTTAGACACAAGCTTTCTGCTCATTTCGTTAGGTTCAATGTACTTGACTCGACGATGAACACTGAGTCGACTTTGTATTGATGCTTTACGCTAAAGAACAAACATGTGTAAACCTGTTGACTCTTGACATTGCAGGAAGAAAATCTGCATGCAGCTGAAGATTCACTTCTCCAATGTGTTACAGCTTACAAAGAGGTAAGCAATTAATAGCTTCTCCAAATATGAATCTGGCTTATGAACCTAGAACCTCGAGATTATTCTGGATGATCCACTATTGAAAATAATCTTTCACTCTTAATTAACTTACTTATCCCAGCTTTCATTAGTATGTAATGTAAGTATCTATTTGTCCTCTTGCTACTCCAAAGAATTCGTCACTAACAAAAATGAATTTTAATAGTGTGGGAAAAAAAACCATTGGACACTGATTCCATGTTTTTCATTCTTCCATTTTTGTTTCCTTTGTTTTGTGCAGTTTGGTTATGGAACTCAGCTGCAAGATTCTTCTGAAGTAAAGTCAGAATACCTTTCGTGTCTTAAGCATCTCTCAGCTTTATTAGCAAAGAAAGAGACGACGCTTAACTCAAAGGCAAGTCCTATTTCTTTACCAGAGCTCAAGGAAGAAATTAAGCGTATTGACATCGATCTTCGTTCACAAAAGACAGGCTAAAGCTTGTGAAGGAAACGGTAGAATCTCTCTATCTACAGAGATCAAAATGTCGAATATTGATCATGTTTTCCTGTTGAGACTATAGGATGAAGAACTGAGAGAGAAAACTGACCTTTTCTCACCGGAAATATTTACTCTGGTTTTTGTGTGTTGTTACGGATTTATACAAGTTAACCTGAAAACAATTTACAAATAATAAAAGTCAGTTATTTAAGAAAGTAACAATGTTATCTATAAACTTAAAGAAACGCATGATTCTTTCCTGTAAAATGACCTTAAATCAAACCCCTAACTTGGTGAGAGGAAAAACTAAGTTAGTTGGAAACCCATATTCTAAAATGGTCCGATCACCTCCACTAATTGATGGCCCAAAGGAAGATCTAATTCCATCGAGATAGTTCAGGAAGATCTAATTCCATCGAGATAGTTCATTGAACATTATCTCGAGGAATAGGTCAATCCACTTATTTTCAATTGGTTTTGAGTTAGAAATATGTATTTTAACATTAAGAAAACGAATATGAACCAAAATTTAAACTATACCGAATCAAACAAAATGATAATTGAATTATCTGTATATGTTATTTCATACACTAAAAACCCCTCGATAACTAAAAATTTCTGTAACGTCACGACCGCCCCTACCAGTGGGCCCCACGTTCTCTTTCGGGCTTATGGGCACCACCTCTGTCTGACGGTCGATGCGTCATGTCCAAGAGGCTTTAAAGACTTGTTACCAAAACTACAAATCACCACATGATCTTTCCCCATACTTTGGGTTCACTCGCATGGTTCCGACAATTGTTTTCCGGAAGTTCACCCATCTTGAACTACTCAAGCCCAAACACATTTAATTCTGAAATTCTATCGGGATGTTTAACTGAAAAGATATGTGCACTTTGATGATATAGGTGGTTAAATCAATTCTTTTAAACCTTTCCGCATGCACCATTATATTTTTGAAATTGGGTGTTACAGTTTCAAACAGAGAAATGGTATTTGTCAATTCCTAAATAAACAATCTCGAATTTACAAAATTAACAATCAATTTTGAAAACCCAATAAAAACCTCAAGCTGCCATCTGTAAACCCTTAAACCCTTCTCCAAGGTTTCATCTTTTACAAAATTCTTCTACAAAAAATCGATTCTCATCGAAAACTTTAACAAATTAGAATCCACCAAGATTCATGTTATGACAAAAGCATACAAATTTACATACAAACATATGTTTCCTAATAGCCCCATTTGATCCCGAATGATCCAGAGATTATCTCATCCTTCTTTGCTCTCACTCGAAACCCTCTTCAAGCTCTGCAAATCCGAGATTCATCTTAATCAAATCCATGCCCGAATCATCCGCAAAGGTCTTGAACAAGACCAGAATCTCATCTCAATCTTCATCTCTTCGTCTTCTTCGTCTTCTTCGTCTCTCTCTTACTCTTCCTCTGTTTTTGAACGTGTTCCTTCTCCTGGAACTTATCTCTGGAATCATTTGATTAAAGGGTACTCGAATAAGTTTCTCTTCTTTGAGACTGTTTCGATTCTAATGCGGATGATGAGAACAGGTTTAGCTAGACCTGATGAGTATACTTTTCCTTTGGTTATGAAAGTTTGTTCTAACAATGGACAGGTTCGTGTTGGTTCATCGGTTCATGGGTTAGTTTTGAGAATTGGGTTTGATAAAGATGTTGTTGTGGGTACAAGTTTTGTTGATTTTTATGGTAAATGTAAGGATTTGTTTAGTGCACGTAAGGTGTTTGGGGAAATGCCTGAGAGAAATGCTGTTTCTTGGACAGCTTTGGTTGTTGCCTATGTGAAATCTGGGGAGTTAGAGGAAGCGAAGAGCATGTTTGATCTTATGCCTGAGCGTAATTTGGGATCTTGGAATGCTTTGGTTGATGGGTTGGTTAAATCTGGTGATTTGGTTAATGCTAAGAAGTTGTTTGATGAAATGCCTAAGAGAGATATAATTTCGTATACCTCTATGATTGATGGGTATGCTAAAGGTGGTGATATGGTTTCTGCAAGGGATTTGTTTGAGGAAGCGAGGGGTGTTGATGTTAGAGCATGGTCAGCTTTGATATTGGGTTATGCACAGAACGGTCAGCCGAATGAGGCTTTTAAGGTTTTTAGCGAAATGTGTGCGAAGAATGTCAAACCTGATGAGTTTATAATGGTGGGTTTGATGTCAGCTTGTTCTCAGATGGGTTGTTTTGAGTTATGTGAAAAGGTTGATTCTTATCTGCACCAAAGGATGAATAAGTTTTCTAGTCATTATGTTGTACCTGCTTTGATAGACATGAATGCCAAGTGTGGCCACATGGACAGAGCAGCTAAGTTGTTTGAAGAGATGCCTCAGCGAGATCTTGTTTCATATTGTTCGATGATGGAAGGAATGGCGATCCACGGGTGTGGAAGTGAAGCTATTCGACTGTTTGAGAAAATGGTAGACGAAGGTATTGTTCCTGATGAAGTTGCCTTCACAGTAATATTGAAAGTTTGTGGCCAATCCAGGCTTGTTGAGGAGGGATTGAGGTATTTCGAGTTAATGCGAAAGAAATATTCTATTTTGGCATCTCCTGATCATTATTCATGCATTGTGAATCTTCTTAGCCGGACAGGGAAGCTTAAAGAGGCCTATGAGCTTATCAAATCCATGCCCTTTGAAGCTCATGCTAGTGCTTGGGGTTCACTTTTGGGTGGTTGTAGTCTACATGGGAATACTGAGATAGCAGAGGTAGTTGCAAGGCACCTCTTTGAGCTTGAACCACAAAGTGCCGGTAGTTACGTGCTTCTGTCAAATATTTATGCAGCTTTAGACCGGTGGACGGATGTTGCTCATCTTAGGGACAAAATGAACGAAAATGGTATTACAAAGATTTGTGGCCGAAGTTGGATAAGTCGATAAGCACTTGTCAGGTTTCATCTAACGGTGTCAATGCAAGACTTTTGCTTAACCTAACAAGACGTTCAGGCAAAAGAGCACCTAAACAGAACCAGCCTGAAACATCATTGTTTTTGGTACATAGCTGGAGAGGTTGGATAACATGTTTACCATGATCAGGCTTCAAATCCATTGTGTTATTTTTCTGGTTGGATGCTTTGAGGAGGTCATAGATAACCAAGAATGATTCACGAGACGAAAAGAGCTTCATTTATGGTTTGTTTGTTGTCTCAGAGATCTCATTGCGTCGTCTGATTTGTCGTTTCGATTGTAACAAAATGCTAAGGTATCCTCTGTACTGAACATGTAGGTTAACGCAGATTTCAGAAGTGAGAGGGCTGTTGACAAAATTCATAAGAGAAAGATCTGTTACATACTAATGTATTCGCTTATGATCTACCTTCAAAGATTAAATAGTTTGGTTATGATATATCTACGTACCCGACTCTGTTTGTCGTTGTCGATTACTACTAGGCTATAAACTGGCTTAATAAGATCAACACTATATGTAAATTACCTTCAAACTATAGAAAACTTAAATAATAATATAGCACATTACAAAAATAGTTTAAAGCTTAAAATTATCTGGGAGTTTATCTGCTCTTATCTCTCTGGTCATATGACATAATTTAATCTCTTTGGATTAACATATATTGGTCTCGATGATTCACGAAATCTCTCTTCGAAAGTCTTCTAAGCTGTATGTTGTGCCATCATCATCGTCGTCATCATCGTCATCCTCCTCATAATCTTCATCAAATACATAATCTTCATCGTCATCATCATCATTGTTGACCTCAGCATCAACATGAAGATTATAATCTTCTTCATCTTCACGATTATCCATAAGTTGGCAACTGTAATGATGATACTTAGTCCATTTGTGCCCACATCTGTAGCAAAACTCATATCCACATCTACACAATGAATGTAAGAAGACATTATGAAATAAAACTATCCATATGAAGTAGCTTTGTCGGATTCAATATATTTACCTGCAAGTTATGTGATTGCAACCCTCAGTCAGTTCAATCATGTGCTTACACTCGGAACATTGACGCCACATTTGGTCGTTTGCCAGAACCTTAAGCATCATGTCATTAACCAGACGTTCAGAGTGAATTCTCTTGTAATCAGCACAGGACAAATCAGAATGCCATGGTACTTTGCAGTCAATGCAGAAGAGTTCAGAGCATTTGATACATGCTCGGACATTGGATTGTTCGGCTTCTCTTGAAAGCTCGGTTTTGGACATCAACATTGAGCAGCTTCGATATGGGCAGTAGATTTTCTCAGCATCGGGAATTAAGTCCTCCTCCATTTTACGTTTCCACATCTCAATCAGCTTTGGTGTCAAAACCATGCTACAACTTTCAAGAGTGAGCTCAGACTTGCATCCATCTTCAAGGCACGGGGGCACTATTCCGCTACGAAGCTTCACTTTCACTTGCTGTTTCACGCAAGAAAAGCAATGACGGTGAAGGCATTTGTCGTTCAATAACATGTGCTCAGCGTCGGTTTTGTCACTACAAATGGAACAAGTCAATGGTTTTTCTTGTGTTGCCTTCACAAGTGCATCTATAGCAAGTCTAAGAGCAAAGTTATCATCTCGCGTCGCAACCAAAACAGTTCCAGTAGAAGCCAGTCTCCCTCTAAGGCGTTGGACTTCTTCCAAAAGATGGACATTCTTCTGCTGAGGCTTCTCTCTACCAATTATCTGCAGTACAAGTTCAGAGACAAGCCAACAATTAGTTTATAACCCATCTAAAGCGAGAGGGCTTATACTATACTATTTCTCATTACGATCAATCGTTTGGGACTACACCTTCCAAGTAACACTATGAACAAATATTTTGATTGGTGGTATCAATATAATAATACAAATAATTAATAAGATAAGCAACGAATCTAAAAATCCATAATACCACAAAAAGATTTCATATGCTATCTAAAACAAGGCCATTTCTCTTAATGTACCACTCATTATTACTACCAAAACTTGGACTACTCAAATTCCAAAAAAAAATATTTTGCATTATCTAAGTCAGAGTAGCACTACTTGTTTTCACAAAAATAACCAAAGAAATAACAAAGTTATGAAAAACTTACGGTTTGGTAAATTTGACGGTCATCGCAACAAATCACGACATTTTTAACCCCACGGTGAATTGATTCATATAACCCAGTAATTAGTGCTAGAATATCTGCTTCTTCGCGGTTAATCACAGCTTCATAAAGTGATTTATTCATTCCATAGAATAAGTTATCCGCCTCGTCGCATATCGCGACTCCAAACCCAACTTTCACAATCGCTTTCTTGTCTGTCGCCGTTTCACCGCTCACCAAACCCTTGAAGTACAATTTGTAGACTACATTATCCACACAACTTTGTGTCTCAAAGGTGGATTGGCCAACCTTAGAACTTCCCTCACCTTTGCGATTTGGGATATCTTTGGTTACCGCATAATCCATCCGACGTTTTTTAGAAATGCAATTTATAACATGATTTTCCATGATTGTTTAATATCCAAATTTTATCGAGAAAGATCGAGTCTATATATAGAGGACGAGAGGAGAATTGAGAAATTGTAAAATAAAATCTCATTAACTACAATAGTCGTCTTTTAAAAGAAAGGTTAATCTAAAAGGTCATTTGCGTGTAAATTGTGACGGATCATAAATGTATATGTTTGACTAGATTTTTTACTAAATATTGCTCTAATGATATTTTTGATTTCTAAAGTAGTAAAATTCGAACAATCTAACTTTTCTTTTTTTGTTGTTCATGTAATCATTTCTTTTTTATCCAACAAAATAAGCCTTTAAATTTTTAAGTCAGACCCATTGATGTAAACTTAAACTCTCTACAATAATTTTTAATCTAAACCTCTAATATAAAGTTTTTGCCATTCAATTCCAAAGTTTTCTCTTAATGATTTTAAGAATATAACAAGAAAAAAACAAAAACAAAAAATAAAGCAGTTAGATTTTTACGACCTTTAAAATTTTTAAAAATTCAAAAAATCTGATTGGGTGAAAAAAGACTATTGAGCAACACATGTAAGCCAGACTACTTTAAACGTGTTATTAAACAGTTTGAACAACTGGTTTACTTGTTGAAAATTATTATATTTGCAAGAGTTTATGACTTGTTAGCGAGCGGATGGGACATCGAATAAATAAAAAAAATGACTCAGATAAATATAATTTATAATTATAAAATTTATAAAAAGACAAAAAATTATCTTATTAACAAAATGATTAAAAAAATTAAATACAATTAATAATAAATAAACAAAGTACTACATAATATTCAAAAACATAATTAATTTCATAATAAAATAATTATTAGTTCATGCATCTGGTTCATCACCAAAAACTCAAGTAATATGACAAATGTATTTGAATTCATAAATATTTCGCATTGATAAAACTTATGTTCGTATTTTGCCTTTTTTAGTTTGGATTAACATCATGATATTGATGGAGAATAACCTTAATATGTGGGGTTTGATACAAAAGAATTATTTTATCTGTTGTTTATGTGATTTTTTTAACAACATGGAACTGTAGTAAACGCTTGCAAAAAAATACCTTTTGAAATTCAGCAATTTGAAGTGGTGGATTCGTTCCAAGAACCTAAATAGGCTAACTGTGGGCATTTACTATAATGATGCTTTTGGTCTATAACGGAAAGAGACTCTCTACGAGTTTTTTTTGTTTTTTTAATACAACTCCAAACACTTTATTCTAACATAGAAGTAATATACTAAAACTATTTGATGTATTCAGACTCTTCACATAAGATAACAACCATTATCTCAAATGGTTTAATTTCAATATAGAAAACTAATTTGGGTGACAATTTAGTAGATTTATTCCTAAAAGTCTGATACTGTTTAAAAATGGAGTATCACATGATATTGTTTATGGTACATCAATTTGTGAGGGTTGAATTAGGTTGTTGTTAGGAGAATAGAAGTAAAGTTACTTCATCCAATATTGATCATGTTAGGTTAATGTTATTTTGATTATAGTGTTTATAAAATATTGATATCAATAATTCATATCACCTTTCCTTTATAGTGTTTAATCGATTCATACACCAACATTCTCTTTCTTTTTCCAACAGCCTCGCATGTTCCCACAACTATGCTTTTGTTCCAATGCATCATCCCAATTTTTTCATCAGAATTAAAATAAGACCAAGTCATAGAACAATCCATATATGATATATCGATATAATGAGAAGCGGTTTCACCAATTTTTTGTTCCAATGAGTTGAATCCTCCTCAACACAACATTCTACGTACATATTATTTCATTGAAAGAAAAATATTGAAAAAATAAACTAAGGTACAAAAAGAATATATAAGAAATGTAGATTGTGCGTCCAACTACAAAAATACAACACTTTTCCTACGGAATAATTGTTGTATCCACCAATGGACCCAAAAGCAAGAGCAACAACAACTACTAATAATAATACTCTTTTTCTCATTTTATCAAATCATTTTCACATACGCGTATTTATTAATTTTTATTTTGGCAACACGCGTATTTATATATTTATGATTCTTTCTTTTTTTCTTTCTAAGCATTTCCCTCTATTAACGTGTCCACTCCAAATTCCACAAACCCAAAAAACATTATAATCAATGAACGATGCTTCCATTCGCCAACTACTACATTTCAACACCAATTATGTCCGAGAAGAAGAGCATCACCAGAAGCCGTAACAATAGTAGAAAGAAGAGATGGTCACCGACGCTCTTTGCCGGAGGAGGAGGAGGAAGAGGAGGAGGAGGAGATGATGAGCTGGCGACAGTGAAAGCTGCGGCGTGGGCTTGGTACCAAAGACACGAAGGAAAGCCGATGATGAGAGAGTTCGATCTCTCGAAAAGAGCCATAAGAACACCTCGACCTTCGCGGTATAAGCTCGAGGCCAACAAGACCATGATCCTCTCCGAGAATAAGGTTTCTAAACCACACTCTAATCATTTTTTGCGTGGAGATCAAGAAACCAAGTTGTCTAGTCTTCTTGATTCTTATGAGATCAAGAGCATCTCTAAGAGGATTGATGAGGGTTCGTTACCAACTATTGGTTTCTGGAATGATCATGGTCAACATTATGATCATAATATGTTGCAGAAGAAGCTTGAATATGATAGTAAGCAAGAGAATGGGTTGGTGAAAAAAATGAGCATTAGAAATTTGTGGAAAGGAATGATTATGATGGCTCCAAGGACGGTTTGTGGAAGAAGTGATGACGTGGATCTTGGGGCATATCATCGGGTTGGTCCAAGAACAAAGAAGGTTGCACCGACGAGTGTCAATATGCGTACCGGCCGACGCTAACTCTATGTCTCTATAGTATCTACTCTCTAGTTATTAAGGAGCTAAAATATGTGTTTAGACATTATTAATGCTAAAAGGACTTCTTTTCCACAATATTAATTAAAGGGTTTTAACAAGTTTGTGTATATTAATTTAACTTTTTAGGTCATTCTAGAGAATATTGTGCCCATACCTATATAATTTTCCACAATATTATCTCTTCTTTTTTTTTAAATTTCATTCATGGTCATTCGTTTCTCTTGACTTAGTGTTTCTACGGAAGCTTTGATCAAAATTTATTTTGATTTGTGAATTGTGATCCACATATATTTATAGTCATTTTGTTGGAATCTCATCATATGCTTAACTCTACAAAGAACCGATTTGAAGAAGATAAGAGCTGAGTAACCAAAGAATGGAGTCACCTACACAAGTAACCAAAATAAAGATTCGTAAACCCAATGGGCCATTAGTTGGAGTAAGGCCCAGTTTTTTTATATTGGTGTCGTTCATAGATGTTAGTATAAAGTAGAAACTAGGGGAACATTAGGCGAACAAGATTTGCATTGGATGACTATTTTTCAAGTATAAATAATTGAATTAGTACAAAAAGTAGGAAGATTCATATTCGTAGTGTATATATTTTATGACTCTAATAAATAAAAGAGAGGAAATGAATAATTCGTAGTGTATATATTTTATGACTCTAATCAATAAAAGAGAGGAAATAAACAATTTGATCTAAATATATACACTACATAAAATACAACTTAATGAACAATTTGTTTATCCTTTATGATCTTCTTACCTACAACTTTAGATCAAAATTTAGTTATTCAACTTGTCAAAATAAGTTTTAGTCTTGGAATTAAGTAGAGGGTAAGCACAATTTCCATTTCGTTCTGTTCCATCTCGTACCATTTCTCAAATTCTCGTCCCATTAGACAGGACGAGACGAGACGTAAACCAGAATTTTTGAAGTCCCGTTTATGACCTATATATATAATAAATAATTATGTATATTCATAGTATATGTATATATTATATAATATTATAAAATTAATTTAATTCTTTATTGTTATTATTTTATGTTTAAATTATCTATATCGGAATATGTTTTTTTCTTAATTTTTAACTAACATATAACATTATTTTAAAAAATATTATTTAACTTTTCTTATTTCTTATTTGGAACATATTTATTCTAGATAAAATAAGAGAAACATTGTAAATACATTATTGCGAGCATTTTTATTTTATTTTAATTGTAACTTGTTCTAAGATTTTTCTTATAGGAATTTCCGTTCTTATTCCGACCCGTCTCGTTTCGAATTCTTAGATTTAAGGAGAGTTAAATGATGAGTTGACTAAATTTCTCTTATCAAAAAAAAAAAGGCTGGCCAAATTTCTCAATATCCACGTTCATAGTAGTGCATGCATGTATATTGTTATTGTATAAGTAAGTCTCGAATGTCGAGTTTGTTAAAGAATGACATATCGAGTGCTTCGGGGTAGTGCTTTGGTCAAGATTTTCGCTACTTGAATATGAGTGGAAACATGAGTATAGTCAATTTTCCACATATGATTTTATCTTCAAAGAGATGGTATTCGTTGATGTTGTTCATATCATATGCTCTTAGAGAATTGAATGATTGTCAATGTGTTTCACCGACTTCTTGTCATCATCAAATTGGCATAGGTAATCATTAAAAAAAGGGAATATATACCACCACCCAAATATATCTAAAACTAAATCTACGCATGGTTATTATATTGTCTCCCATTCCTATTACTTCTCGTTCCAGTCGTGTTTTCGTTCTACACGGATATAAGACAAATACATGAGACACTAAACAGTTACGGTTTAGGGATTAGATGATTTACATATAATTAATATTAATAGGTTGGGGCAAGATGATCTATATATACAAATTAAGTGGATATTGAGAAATTTCATTAATACATATTTTGTCAATATTCATCTCATTCCAATTATATTTAGTAGTATCAATAAAAACTTAAATATGTCATTTTTCATTTTTCTATGTTATTCGTCAGCATTCTCATGTTGATTATATTAAAAAGAAAAATGAAAATTGCTTTGAATTGTAACTACTAACCAGCATAAATGGGCATAGATGCATACAATAAATCCAATTTATATGGGATATAAATTAGGTTGTGGATCTCTAGCTTCACCAAAAAGCAAGAATTAAATGAAGATTGTATGGATTACTGGATTATAACAACTGGCACTTTGACCTATGATTTATCCACTTTACTTGGAGTTTAGTGCCTTAAAATAATAAACTCGGAAATGTGAAATAGCATGAGTTACCTGCTTTTGACTATTTAACATAACAGCTGTTTATAGATATGCATGCACCAGTAGAATCTAATACACACATATATGTCTATATGTAGATCGAGGATGGTCCCTGATAAGTGATAGCTCTATGTGTGGCAGTCCCAAAAGACGTGGCTTTGATCCAACAAGTAAAACAGTCCCTATGTATATATATATATATATATATATAATTTTCAAAACATTACCTTAAAAGTAACCAGAGCAAAGTAATAGTACGTATAGTACTTATTTTTCCAACTCAGTAACTTATGATATGCCTATAAGATAATGAATGATGAAGTGAAACAATTTATGGAATACAAATTTATGATCGGTTGTATAATTAATCAACATAATTTTGGGGAGAAACAAACTGATCGATAGTGATATGAAACATGGAGTTTCATATGTGGCACTAAGTACTAACCAAATCAAATTAGTGTGATATATATAGAAATTTCGTAGACTAAAAGTTCAAACCCTTTTTGGCAATTTTAATTGTACTAGTTAGATTTAGTTCTGTTGCAAACACTTGAGATACGATGATTAAACAAAAGTAATTAGTCATGAATGAACAAAATTGCAAATGATATTTAACATTTACACCCAAAAATATATATAGCAATGATGCATGAAATGAATAAAACAATCGTGATACGAATAAGGTCATTGTCAGGAATAAAGGAGAATAAGAAATCCAAAGTGAGTTGAGTTCGGCGAAAGACTTGGAACTAAGCTGTCGGCTACTCCCCCAAAATCTATCCAGCTCATCTTTTGGGCCCCCATTTTTTACCCTTTTCATTCAAATTCTGCTTTTCTTTTTCAAAATTTCAAAACAATAAACGTAAGTTTTTTTTTCAACTGAGCTTTACCTCGAATTCACTATATAACGTTATGATTTAGTTTTGACAGAGGTAAATAGTGACAAGTAAAATTTAATATTTGGTAGTTGTTGAAGGTTGTTTCTACAAAACAAACTTACTTTCGTATTTTTAAACTATGTAAAACAATCTCAAGAAACTTATAAGCTGAGACTCAGAGGTTTTATTTTTTTGAGTGATGAGGATTTGAGAAACTTGTAGATTTGAACATTTATCAAAGTGGTAGCTTACAAAAATTCAGTGTTGGGAATTAACACTAAATTCTTAAACTATTGTATCTTGTTTTGTTTTGTTTTATTTTGGTAAGCTTTTAGTTTTTGTCAAGATTGCATATGAAATAGTTTTTGTCAAGATTGCATATGAAATTACTAAAAAAAGTGAGAGATTTTCGTATAGAATGTTAAAATAAATCACATATATATAGTTTATCTTAGACCGATCAACAATTAATTTAAAAATCTCACAAATTTTTTTGCGATTTGTTTTTTTTCGTGTTTGGTTAAGAAAAAGAAGGAATGTTTTATAAACGACTCTTACTAATTTTATTAATAAAATCTTCAAAGCCTGGACTGAATTAATGAAAAAAGTACATAGCTAATTAATGTTATCTCTATCAAACATGTTGATTCATGGGAAAGAAAAAGAGAGAAGCCTAGCTAAGGCCGATTACTTTAGATTTACTTTTTAATGACAACAAAATATGACGTTGCCGACTTGCCGTATCTCAGTGGTAATTGATTACCAGTGTTCTGCTCGATTTCATCATCATGTGTCATTGTCTTCATTTGCATCATGTGTTTTTGTTGGCCTCAGTCATTGCCTCTCTCCCTAAATCGGTCACTTGTATCTATCTATCATCTTTAAATTCTCATAAATACGACCACTTTCTATCATCTTATGTGTTATCTATTTTCAATTTCGGTTTGTCTTATTAGTTATTAGGAAATACTGACACTACAATAGACCACGACTCAAGCAATAACATTCTTGTTTGTCTTTCCATTTGATCTTTTGAAGTTTTATTTTCGACAAGAAAATCTAATCGTAAGTGAGTTTAGATATTTTACGGCCGAAACCAATGGACAAATGTGTTTTTTTAGAAAAACATAGATGCATAAAAATAAAAATAAAAGAAATAATAACATAGATAAATTTTCAATGTATTTAATGATAAATTGTTTTTAACCACACCTAATATTGAAAATCCGCAAAAAAAAAGTTAACAAAAATAAGCACACAACCAAAAAGAAAAAGAAAAATTATACACAATAAACATATTCGAAAAAATTGCGTAGTGGTTTTGATTAAAACTTTATGATTTGTTGTTATCCATTTTCTTGATTTACTTTTTATTTTTGTCAACGTTATTAATTTTCTTTGTATATGAGTAAATTGTTTTATAAGTAGTTAAACAATGAAAATATTACACAAAAAAAAAACAATTAAAACTTGGACAATTTTGTTGATAACAAGTTATATTAACCATTTAATATACAAGCTTTTAATTATCATAGTACAAACATTTATACATAGTTCCAGAGCCTAATAAAGATTGAGAAGTTTGCTTCAGACAGTTGTCCTTCTACGGGACCCACAAAAATCCCAGATTTCCTATACACCATTCGATCAAACATCCAACGATCATCATAATGAGATACAACTCAAAACTAATACGCACGACCGTAGAAGAATATTCACCTACTCACGGCAATAATCTACACTCAGCTTTACTAAAACCAACTCTCCTATTGGTCACATCAAACTCAACCCAAAGATTTTGCTGATGAACGTTCCCGATTATATTACTAGCTGCACCAAGCATGCTTGACCGTCCGATTCCAACACAGTGAATCCCACCTCCTACGTTAACCAAAAGGCTTTGTTTCTCAACGAGTATCTCAACACCTCTCCCAAACTCAAACACAAGATCGCCTATCAACCGTCCGATCTCCATCGAATGGTTACCATCAAAACACATGTCAGCTGTCGAACCGTACACGTAACCTTTCTTTAATCTTGATCCCACAAGCCTCACTATTTCTTCTTTGACTTTATCATACGCCACGTCGACTAAGTGAGTAAATTCAGAACCCGAATCAACCATGGTTTGACCCGACCCACCTGCATCGGGTCTAAAAACAGAACCGGGTATGTTGAGTCTCTTTTGTCCGATTCTGATACCTTGTAATGGTACAGTGTAAGCTAAAGGGTCTAGATTCGGCATGCGTTGACTTTGAGGAAAAGTCAAAAGAGAAACGTATTTGAAACCACGAGAATTCGGGTTATCTCCGAGGTAAAACGAGCCGGTTGAGGCTAAACCGGGACGGTTTGACCGGGTTGGGATACAGTAAGAGAATTTAGAAATCTTTGCTTGTGAGATAAAAGAAAGACGACCAAGATTCATTCCCAAAATACCCTTCTCGTCAGTTGACTCTTTAGCACAACCAAGAATCAAAGGAGGGGTAGTTTGGGAATTTGAGAAAGTGAATTTTTCTTTAACGAGATTGCCCTCGGCGAAGGTTCCATCAGCGTAGAAGTAAGAGTAGTGACAGAGACGGTTCGAGTCACAAGACGTGGGAAGGGTAAAATCGGGAATTCTAGGTTTACAAAGAGGATGAGAGCAAGGTAGGTCGGAGAACGATGAAGATAAAGAAGGATCAAACGACGTCGTTGGAGGAGGAAGTGGTTTCTTGATTTTCTTGGGATGGCATTGGATCCATGAGAGTTGGCTTCCGGTGTCAAGAACTAGCTCTTGTGACTGAGATGGTGTTCCTATGGGAAGAGAGAGGATTAGAGCCATTGAGTATTTGATGTTTGATCGGAAAGTGTACGGAGACGACGGCGGAGATGGGTTCCGGCGAGAAAGGAGGGAGGTTTTGAAGGAGGAGGAGTTTGTGGTTGGAGTGAGACGAAGAGATGTGAGAGGAAAGTGGAGAGAAAGAGACGAAGACCATGAGAGAGAAACTGAGTAGCAGAAGAAGAAGAAGATATAGAGAAGTTTTAAGAAGAGAGGTTTTGAAATGGTAGACATTTTTTTTTGTGAGTGAGAGTGAGTGAGGAGAGAGATAGATTATGGGAGAGTGGTTTATATATAGACATCCACACGCGTACGAATATTATAAGAAGAAAAAAGATAAGAGAAATTGAGGGAGATTGTGCAACTAAATTAAAGTGGTTAGCTTCGTATGATTTTTGTAATTTTATCGTCTGTTTTGTATAATATATGGTTTTAAGATAGTCTTTGTGTCGGTTGGTAATGCATGGATAAGGCTAGGAAATATAACTAAGTTTTTGCTTCTACGTATTTTTTAGTTTTTGTATGGGTTTGGACTAATTATTGGATGATTAGGTGTCAATTTAGAGGTTTCAGCTGAACGACCTAGGTCTTTTTAATATGAACTCAATGACCTATTATTCAGAATATTAAAAGATCTTTCTAGTATACTAGTAAGTCTAGATTAATAAAGTAAATGGCTTCGTTGATACTCAAATTTTGTATCCGCTCGATTGAATTCGTTTACGGTGTGTTTCTACAAAAGTAAAGATTCATGCATCCGGAAAAAAAATAAAAGATTGATTGTTTATAACATTCATTTAGATTTCAAAAACATTCTTTGATCTCCTGGTTAATTGGTAAACAAACGAACAATCCATATTTAGCAATCATATACGTTAATTAATCTAAAACTGATGTACTTACAAGTTACGTTGAGTGGTTTTTGTGTTGCTTCTTTTTCACGTTCATTTTGATATAGTACAAAATAATATATCGTTGTTGATGAACAAAAGAATGGCCCATGAAGCAGTTGACACGTAGTCAAAGGTGTTAAAGAGAAGACGACAGAGATACTGAGAGTGATAGAAAGCGAAATTCCGGAACGCGTTTTCTCTTCGATTTCAGACAAAATGGTCTTCGGTTTTTAGACTTTGGTTTGGTGAAATTTATATTTTATATTGATATATTTGGTAATTGATTTTTGTTCATACTGTTCAAGAGTCAATATTACATGTAGTTTCCACAACTTTCACGTAATGGCTAAGAAGAACATTGATTTTATGGAAAGTCCTACTGGCTTGCACCTTAAACCGTCAATAGAAAAAATTATATAGTTGTAGAATACAAACCAATCAAGAAAATCAATAAAAATGGCAAATTTATTCATATTTTATATTGGAAAAAAGCACCATTAATATATCAAACGAAGAGAAATGTTTGGTTAGGTGGAGAGGAACACAAATATATTCTTTTTAAAAAGTATATACGTTAACTTAATTTTTTTTAAAAATATTTTGTAGAATTATTTTTTCCCTTTTCTTATATAAACTATTCAAAATGTTTATAACCACCAAATTACAATCATTATTCATTTGTTAGTTGTTTAAAAAGTGACTTTATCTAGAAATGATCTATCAAACAATTTTAGTCCATTATTTAGTCTTAATAGTCCATATGATCTTAATCGAAATGTTCAGATTCGTTAGCATTAATTACATTTTCATCTCCTCTACAAATTTTTTGAATAAAAGAGTTCAATTCCTTTTCTTTTTTTTGTTGCAAATGATATATTAAAAACATCGTTGACAACAAAAAGTTAATCGAACTAAAAATAATAAATATAAAGTAGAATCTCAATATTATATTTGTGATAGGACGTTGATAGGTTAATCGGTGTATTAGTTAGCTATTCAAATAATAATAAAAGTTTTTAAAGTTATAATTTCCAGCGCAACAAAAAAAAGAAAAACTAATTAATCCTACTGATTTTGACTCGAAAACATTATAGATCTAGAGACCCATAACCAATATGAGTATAACCTCTTGGCTAATAAGAAAAAGAAAGAAAGAAAACTATTAATTTATTCAATCATGTAGATAGAGGAGAATATATTACGCGTTGGTGTAAACGTTTGTTGATGCAATTATCTGGCTCAAGGCTCAAACTTGTTTTTCTATTCGCAAAGATTTTGGATACTTTGGAANATATATATATATATATATATATTTTACCTACATGCATCAAATCAATGCCATAGTTGAATTTTTTTTTTTCCTGGTATAAGAATCAGCTATTATTAATATTTTAATTTAGCTATGATATAACTAAAAAACGAAAGTGTCTATTTTTAATGATTTTATAACTAAGCTAAGCACAAAACCTTACAATAAGTCCTAAAATTAATGTTTGCATGATACAAAGAAAAAATGTGGTATTTTGCCTTATTTGCAAAGTCTGTGGTCCAAAAATTCCAAAATTATATATCTGTTTTATTAATAACTTTTAAAATTTTAAAATTAAAATTAAATAAAAGTTCTTCAATCGTCGGAGTATTCATCTAATCTCCTATGTAAAATCATATTATTGAAGCTAGAAAATTTCTATGAATCTGAAATCATAACAAAACTTGCCCATACAATGATACAAAATAAATATCATCTACTTCCATTCATGAGTTCAAGAGCTTCTACAGAATATTGGTACTATTTAGAAATATATACTTTGTATACGCATGCCTATATTTGAGAAGATCATTTTCCGCCGGATGACATAAACTGGTGTACACAAAAGATATTCATTTGCAAGTGACGTTGACAACATGACATAAAGTCATCGACTTATTTGGATCACTAAAATAAATGCATGCAACGTCATCAAAATGAAACTGTGATGTTACAAATATACAATAAGTAATGTAATAAAAGAGGAGTAATACTCAACATCGAGTAAGTGAGGAAAAAATACAGTATAATGATCTCTCGAAAACAAAACTGTGAAGAGGAAAAAAATGAATTCCCGACAGGGACTTGTGCATTTGATCGTGAACTTTTGACACATTCACGTTTTTAATTTGTATACTTTAGATCTTTAAAATTGGAGTGTCGTTGTTTTATCCAACACGAAGCCGTGCAATTATTAAATTTTGTAACCTGGTTTATTTACAAATATCTTCATGGCAGTTATACGTTGGGTCTCTTTTGAGTTAATTCTATTTATGATTGTCATATTTGGGATTTTGTTAGTGGTTATACTCAATAACAAATGTTGAACTGAAACATCTGTTACGTGGCTTGCATGATTGGTGAACCAAAAAAAATTAGTTCAAGATACTTTTTTTTTGGCTAAATCTAAATTTCTAAAAAAAGAGTTTACATTAATTAGTTCAAGAGAAAGTGACAAGAATCCGATATGCGATTTGTTTACATTAATTTAATACGATACATTTGGGCTTAACATCCGCTTTTAACCTAAAACCAATTCGCAATAGATGTAATGGTTCTAAAACTTTATATACTACTTGATAATTTCTCCAATTTCCGATGTTGGACATTTTTTATTAAGACCCTTCCTCACGTTCATGCATCACTAGCTTTGAAACGTGAGCATATGTGGGAATAACATTTACAAGATGGGCCAACGAAAAAGATAGATTCAAGTTGAACATAGACTTCCAACCTACAATCAACTGACAGAAGTGGCTCTAAACTTTTATATAATACTTGATAATTTCTTCAACTTCCAATTTGATACTTTTTTATTAACACATTAGAAATTTCAAATGAGATAGTAGTAGTATAAGTATTTTGTTTTTCTTCAAACCCACATAGATAGATTAAAAAGAAATAGTATTCTTAAGGTTTTGTATGTTTTAGTTTTCAAAATTTATAACATGTAAACGCACATATGTTTTCAGTTTCATCAACAAAAAAGTAGTGAAATTTCTCTATAATAAACTCGACACACTGTTGTTACTAATTGATAAAAACAAAATTTTTGCTAATCAAATGAGAAAATAATACATTAAGATGAGTAATTTTGTAAGTCATGAATGGGTTCTTCAAGCCTGTGTGATTGATGTTCAGTTCAACGGGTTCTCTAGCCGTAGAAATCAAGCTCTGCCTTCTTCAGTACGCATGAAACTCTTTCAAAGAACTCTGTTTCACTTTCCTTCACTTCCTCAAGAGTCTTAGTCTCATGTTCATCCGCCTATAACAACATACATCATATCTCAAATTGTGACAAAACCAGATCAAAGTGATAAAGGTCATGTAACGGTTTCAAGCTTATTATCATTGAGCAAAACCAAACCTCTTTGAACTTCAAAAGAACCAAGTTTGAGACTGTTGCTGGCTTTTTTGCATCCCATCTGATTATTCATAACTTCCCATTATATTTTTTTGTCAGATTTCCATTGAGCTTAGTAAAAGGAGTGAATCAACATACCTTACGAGCATCAACTCATTCATGGCTCGCCACATCCCTCTGCCAACATCTTTTGCAGTCTCATCTCTAGCACTTCGTCCGTGCCACAACTCTTTCACTATGTACATCACTTCCTCAACATCCACCTACAGAAAACAAAAGGAGATACAAACTTTTAATCATTTTCAGGAATTGGACAAAAGTTTAGAGGAGTTCTCAAGAAGCTGCTATTAACTTCACAAGTAGTTTCAAGTGTCTCATATAACTCAGATACCATCTCTTTTTTCTATTAGTCTTTTTCTTAACAAGTTCTAGCAACTATATTATCAGTGAGACCAATCTGAATACCTCGACTTCAGCAGATGTGCCATAAACTGTCTCCTCATGCTCAATAAGGCGTTGATGAAGCAATCGGTAATGATCCAAATCTAGATTCACTATAGGCTCCATCTGAACTTGCACACCTGCAAGTTGTGTTATAACATAGGAGGCCATAATTTGTCCAAATATAGCCGGGATGGTTCCGAGAACAGGAATTATCCGAACACGAAAGCCAGGAACAACCTGTAATCACACACAAGCTATAAGATCAATGACTAATGTAAATATTGGAAGTAAATATTCAGTGTTTCAAGAACTAAAATTAGTTACTTGATAATCTAAAGGATTCTCGTCTTCTCCATTTGTCCCCTCAAAGGGAAGCAGCTTTGCTTTTGGTTTTTCCAGGGAAAATACAACAGGAATGCCTCCTTCAATGCCGTGTTTTCTCCTCAATCTGTGTCTTACCTGAAAAATCCAGAATGATATAGGAGATTAAAAGTGAGTGTACTAATACCTTAAGATGGTATTTCAATAGAGGAAAGAGTTAGAAGTGTTACAGATCGAGATAACGGGTCAATTGTTGACTCTCTTATATCAGCCACTCTGATTCTTGTTGGGTCAGCTCTAGCCCCAGCACCAGTTGCACTCAGAACTTTCAAACCCCTCTTAACACATGCAGCCAAAAGTCCCACCTAACATTATATTTGAAATGAGGCAATTATATCAGTGTGCTATAACCTTAAGCATTATTGGAAATAGACGGATCAATTCGCGTCTGCAAAGAAAGGGTACCTTTGTATCGATGTTGTCAATGCAGTCCAGAACGAAATCTGGCTTGCCTGAAAGAATTTCTTCTTCAGATGATGAGTCATACAGCATCACCTTGGCTTCTATATGGCATTCAGGAAAGATTGAAGAGAAATGCTTCTTGAGACACATAGCTTTCGGAATACCAACATCTGCTCGTGTTGCAACAGCGTGTCGATTTAATGATGATAGTGACACCTTCTCATGTATTTAAGAATAAGTTCATGAATATATATGTAAAGGGGAAAGAAACAAAGTTCTCTTGGAAGAACACAAGTGGATCATGCAAATATCTCTAAAACAGACCTTAAATCTGTGTAATGAAGAGAAAAGTGAAGCCAAATAGAACCAATGATACCTGATCAAAGTCAACAAGGAGAAGCTTGCCAACACCTGACCTCAAGAGCATAGATGCAGCATGACTCCCTACACCTCCAAGTCCAATAACCACAACATATGATCCAGTTACTTTATGCTGCGATTCAAGACCGAAAAACTGTATATTCCTAAAGAGATATAAATCAACATAAACCATTTAGTATCAACATAGCACCAAGTCCTCAGAAACAACAATTTCATTGCTAATTAAAAGGTACCTGGTTAAATGTTCAGAAACAATTTCATCTTTCAAAAGATCTTGACCATTTGCTACAGTATCTGGTCTTGTTTCAGATTCAATACCATTTCCTGCTGTTAACATAGGTATTAAAACAAAAAAAAAAAACAGATTTTTATGAAGAAACAAAGAACACTAATTTTTTCATCAAAGGGGAAAAAAANAAAACTTGCATTGCAAAATGACAAGTACCTAAGAAATTAGTTTCTGGGTTTTCATTAAGCTGCTTCAATGAACTCCTGCCATGGATAAAAGCTCGAGTCAGCTTTCAACTATTTCGAAGCTACTTAGGATTTAGAAGTTCTATAACAATGAAATTGAGAGTCTAGAGATGATATAAAAAGGGTTTTTGCCTGGAGAGAAGTTTAAGGAGAGCGACGGTGGAGATGGATCCGATAAGAGCTCCGGCTCCGACGAGACTTAGATACTTTGATTTCTCCTCCATTACCGTTTGATTTCTCTTTCCGACCAAAAAGACACAATCGAATTTTAAGGTTTAACGAATGTGTGTAGGGTTTATTTATTAAACATCAGTGTTTAACAAACTACTTATCATTTAAAACCTCGTATTTTTGTGTTTCTTGATTTTAAGTCCCTAATCTTTAAATTTATCAATAAAACTCTTACCTAAGAATTACTTCTCTCTTTTTTTATTTTTTTCTTGTCTATATTTGAGAAACATGAGACGAACTTTTTAACGCTCAAGAGAATAATTAACAAGATAACTTGATCTTGTAAACTCATTTAGCATTTTTTTTTTTTTTTTAAACCGGGAAGTAAATCAACAAGAATCAAATTTTAAATTCTT
>Ga0041059_1000326_pt1 | contig 34364 bp, 16 predicted proteins | sample AraColnosormetaG_FD_56232 | JGI IMG/M metagenome (GOLD analysis project Ga0041059, IMG submission 56232) | Arabidopsis roots microbial communities from North Carolina, USA - Col MF nosort | ecosystem: Host-associated > Plants > Roots > Unclassified | place: USA: North Carolina | collected...
AAAAAAAAAAAAAAAAAGTAATTTATATCATCACTCCAAGAATATAGGGAAATATGGGTATTTGCATGGGAGGATTGATATAAGGATAGTCGTGACGCCGACGGTGAATCGTTTTGTCGGTGGTGGGTTCCATTTTCATCTCTTTTTTTTTTTACTTATTTATAAATTTTAAAAAATCTAAATTAGAACTCTAAAAAACGATTGGTGACTTTAGTAAAAGGAAAAACAACTTGCTACTTTTTGGCAACAAACCTAAAATTCCGGGAACTACAATCTATAATAATCTTTTACGATTTTCTAGAGTGGAGGATCTATCAATTTATAGAATTTTCGAATTTTCACAGATTTGTTTTCTATAACAATTTTTTAAAATTCTCATAATTGTTATATTAGTACTAGATATTTTAGTGATGATACCTACTGAAAAATAAATATCTTGCAATAGAAAACGATTTTTCCATCATCATTATTAACAAAGAAACAACATGTGACTATTATTTTGTTCTTTGTTTCATCAACATTCAATAACAAATAAAATTCATGAAAAATAATAATTAAATAAAACCAAAACAATAGTGTAATTATGTGAAAATAATAGTTAGATTTTAAAAGAAATGAAAAAGATAGAAAACGAAAGGAGAGACAGAGAGTGAACGGAAAGAAAAAAAGATGGACGATAAAATAAATAAATATTTTTTTTTTTTTGCACACCCAAAAATTGCAGAAGGAAGCTATATATGTTAACGTTAGCTTCTCTGCAAATCTCCTTATCTCACTCTCTCGCGTCCATTTTTTTTTCTCAATTCGTCTTCAAAAATTCGTTAGATAGAGAAGAATCTAAAAGTCTCTCTCGGTCATCGGAATATCTTCTTCTCAGGAATTCGACGAGACTATTCGAAATCGGAAATCGCGCTTTGAATCTGAAACTCAGAATTTAGAGGACGCTTACTCCAAAGAATCTAGGGTAAATTCTACGTTCCTTTCGTCTCTATAATCAAATTATATATGCACAGATCGAGTTTACTGTTTTGTTTTCCTTCATGAAGCTCGACGAATTTTGGTAAAAACCAGATCTGGATTTCGTAATTTTGCTTTCTCTGTTTCGTATTCTTCATTTGTCACTGATTCAAATAGCATTTGCTTCCGTATAAACAAATTCTATCTTAATCTCCTGTAAGCAAATCTGTGGAATAATCTGGATAATCTCCAGTATATAGTTTTCGAATTTGGATTCATTTCGATTTTTTCGCTTTGTGTATGTGCACAATTCCAGATTCATTGTTTTTGATTACATTTTGTTGTTTGTTTGGTGAAATTTAAGATTAAAGACGATTCCGTCTCTGGCAAGTAATGATTAATGCTAATTCTCTTCATCTTACACTTTTTTTTTGAAGTCCTTTATGCTTTTTAGCTGTCTCTCTGCAAGCTTTTTTTTTGGGTACAGATTTGTTTTCAGACTTTAAATGCGAAAGTGAATAAGACTTTAAATAGAGATTCATTCATGTGTATGCATTTATTGTTATTTCATCGATTCATTGTTTATTGTTCTCGAGTTTTGATGGACAAATGTGAGAGCATGTTATAGCGGTCGAATCTGGGTCCCAAAACGCCATGTGAGATTACATTAAAGCAACAATCTATTATTGTCGGCAATGTTGTTTGTTCCTTTTAGATCTCGATTCTATACATCCTTTGTTTCCTCAACTTTCGAAATACTCATTTGTCAAATAGTAACACTTGGCCCATCATTTGTTTATTCAATGAATTAACCAAATAAAGTTCTATTTTCTAACTTTTTCATTAATGGCAGAAGCTTGTTTGCTGCTCTTGTCTACTGACTTATTTATTCAATCTCATGTTGCTAATTTTGTAGGTGTTAACTTTCTAAGAAAAGGAGTTTGTTAAAACAATGAAGTATAAAGATGAGAAGTACGAGAAAGCTGAGAAGGGTTCAAGGATTTTGCCCAAGACAGTTTTACTGATTCTTCTTTGTGGACTTTCGTTCTATCTTGGAGGGTTGTATTGTGGGAAGAACATAATTGAAGTTAGTGATGTTGCAAAAGCTGAATCTTCTTCCTTAGATGTTGATGACTCTCTTCAAGTCAAATCTGTTTCTTTCTCGGAATGTAGCAGTGACTACCAAGATTACACTCCTTGCACTGATCCAAGGGTATATTCAAATTGCTGATTTTTGTGGTATGAGTGCTTGAATTTGGAAAAAGTGTAGCTAATGTTTTGATTTCGTTTTGCTTGTTCAGAAATGGAAGAAGTATGGTACTCACAGGCTTACTTTCATGGAGCGACATTGTCCTCCTGTGTTTGATAGAAAGCAGTGTCTGGTTCCTCCTCCTGATGGCTATAAGCCACCGATAAGATGGCCAAAGAGCAAAGACGAATGTTGGTACAGGTATATGTTTGTCCCTTTTCTCAACCTTATGATTGCATCTCTTAATTACTTGTATCTCTAAATCTCTCCTGTCTTCAGCTATTTGAAGTAAGTTGGTAATTTGATTTCAGGAATGTGCCATATGATTGGATTAACAAGCAGAAATCTAACCAGAATTGGCTAAGGAAAGAGGGTGAAAAGTTCATTTTTCCTGGTGGGGGTACAATGTTTCCACATGGAGTCAGTGCCTATGTCGATCTGATGCAAGATTTGATCCCTGAAATGAAAGATGGGACTATACGCACAGCCATTGACACTGGTTGTGGGGTAAGTTTATATTTTTGTAGAATATAACTTTGGCAAATATCGGATTAGATGTTCTCTTCTTCAACTCCATTGATCTTGATCTGTTTTTAAGGTTGCGAGCTGGGGAGGCGATTTGTTGGACCGGGGTATCCTCACGGTATCACTCGCCCCGAGGGATAATCACGAAGCTCAAGTCCAGTTTGCTCTAGAACGTGGAATTCCTGCGATTCTTGGCATCATTTCCACTCAACGTCTCCCTTTCCCTTCAAATTCATTTGATATGGCTCATTGCTCAAGATGCCTTATTCCGTGGACAGAATTTGGTAATTTAACTGGCTTTGATCAATTGAATTGCTATATTGAATCTTCTTGATCATCGAAAAATGCAGGTGAGTATATCTTTAAACAACCTTTGTTTCTTTCCTGTCTCTCTCAGGTGGAGTATATCTTCTGGAGGTTCACCGTATCCTAAGACCTGGTGGCTTCTGGGTCTTATCTGGTCCACCAGTCAACTATGAGAACCGTTGGAAAGGTTGGGACACAACCATTGAAGAGCAGAGATCAAACTACGAGAAGCTGCAGGAATTGTTATCTTCAATGTGCTTCAAAATGTATGCCAAGAAAGACGATATCGCAGTCTGGCAAAAATCTCCAGACAATCTATGCTATAACAAGTTGTCTAACGACCCTGATGCATACCCGCCAAAATGTGACGACAGCCTTGAGCCAGATTCTGCTTGGTATACACCATTACGCCCTTGCGTTGTGGTTCCAAGCCCTAAGCTAAAGAAGACGGATTTGGAATCTACTCCCAAGTGGCCAGAAAGATTACACACAACTCCTGAAAGAATCTCTGATGTTCCTGGAGGAAATGGTAACGTGTTTAAACATGATGATAGCAAATGGAAAACAAGGGCTAAGCATTACAAGAAGCTGTTACCCGCGATTGGTTCTGACAAAATTCGGAATGTTATGGATATGAACACTGCTTATGGAGGTTTGGCTGCTGCTCTGGTCAATGATCCTTTGTGGGTCATGAATGTCGTCTCTTCTTATGCTGCAAACACACTTCCCGTTGTGTTTGATCGTGGATTGATCGGAACATATCATGACTGGTAAATTCATCTCGACCACCTAATCTTTTTCTACTTTCAAACACTTGAGCTCGCATACATAATGTGGTCTGTTGTTTCATAGGTGTGAAGCTTTTTCGACGTATCCAAGAACTTATGATCTTCTTCACGTAGATGGGCTGTTTACATCTGAAAGCCAGAGGTAATGATAGAACAGAGATATCACAGCTTAGGTCTTTAAAAATCCATTGATGATCTGATATGTAATGGTCCGGCTTTGGGCAGGTGTGATATGAAATATGTAATGCTGGAAATGGATAGGATCTTACGTCCTAGCGGGTATGCGATTATACGCGAATCGAGCTACTTCGCAGATTCAATTGCTTCTGTTGCTAAAGAGCTGAGATGGAGTTGCCGTAAAGAACAAACAGAGTCTGCATCAGCCAATGAGAAGCTCTTGATTTGCCAGAAGAAGCTGTGGTATTCATCTAACGCAAGTTCAGAAACAAATTAAATAAACAAAAAAGAAAGAAATAATAGGACAAATCGAAAGCTTAAGCTTAAAGCTTTTGTTTTGTTCGGAGGTATCTTGAGAACAAAGTCTCAACAACAACACGCATAGGTTATTTGTGTTGCTTCAAAGCCAAGAAAGCTATTGAAAGCTGCCAATTCAATTTTATTATCCCAGCATATTTATCAATTTTCGTTTTTTTTTTCGCTTTTAGTATATGCTTGGTGAGAATTATATATTTCTTTTATTTTTAAATTGTAACTTTAAATTTTACTTTAAACGGTGATGTTCGAGATTTCTCGAATGTTAGGTATAATGATTTGAGATCTTCTTGTATTTTTTTACACGTTAACATGTTTGGTGGTCCATTTAGATTAAGCGATTATAAAATTTTCTCTTCGTTTCCCTAATGCTAATAAAATATGAGTGTTTTTTCAACAATCATTTATACGGATGAAGAGCAAACTCACCGTATGTAAAGTATTTGCAGTTTGCTTGTAAAAAAAATCGTGTTTCAAAAATATTTTAGGACAAAAAAATTAGATATACAATTGTAAAGTAAATCTAGCTAGTCGTGTTCGTTAGGTGGACGATCCGAAATCGAATAAGATAAACTAATTTTAAATATGATTGCAGGAACAAATTAAAAATTATGCTTAAACATATTTTTCTATAAAACAAATATAAACAATCTCCTTAATATTCAAAAATCGCATATTCCCTAATCCCTACCATTATGCAACAAGTTAAAAGTTCTACAGAGGGAAACAATTTGAATTTATTTTCGCCTTTTTTTTTCCAAACAACTTGAATTTGTTTCCCTCTAATTATATCCAACAAAAATTGGAACTTGTGATCCGGACCGGAACTAGATTTCAGCATCTTGCAATCTTTTTAAAACATGAAAGACCGATTTTTTTTTTTGATAATTAAAGACGATAATTCCAAACGTGTTGTATCATCGTATTTAACTCTTCAACAGATAATATCAACATTTATTATTTTATAAACATGTAAACTTATAACAATAATGGCGGTAATTTTATTTTATGTTTGGTAAATCCCCATGAATCATGAATAATATATAGCTCTCATAGAAAAGTCAAGAAAAAAAAATACCAGTGTTACATCGTGGAAGGCAAGAATAAAGAGGCGGCCACGTAAAGATACCGATGAATCCTTAGCGGGCCATAATAAAGAAAAGACACAACCACGTGATAATCCCACGGTTATATATGAAAAGAACACCGTAAGTTCGTAGAGTGAGACACAGACGATTATAGCAGTTTCGAACGCGACACGACCACAATATCATCAATGACGATCGAACCAAAGTAGAAAATATTCTTTTTCTAGCTCGGGAATATAAAATCGTAGGGTTTTTTTTTGGTCATCACGAGAGAACCGCACATTGAAAAGGGAAGGAAGAGAGATATTTGGCAGAGAGAGAAAACGTTGGAGGAAGGATTGATATTTGTTGGACTTTGGATCGAAAAATTGAAAGGTAAAAGAGGTAGAGAAGCTCTGGATTCCGTCTCTTCCCGTCGTCGGCGACGGTGGTTTTGCCCGTTGGCTCTGAGGTATTTCTTTCGCAGATCTCCATCTCTCCATTTCATTTCTCTCTTTATGGTCTCGAATTTGATCAGAGTGGATCTAATTTTTCGTTTTGATTAATATAAATTCATTTGGTATGCTTGGATTCGTCTGTTTGGGATCTGTTTGAGTCGGATTTGATGTGTTCGGATTATTTGATTGAAATTTAGGGTTTCTTAGGTAGAATTATTGATTTAGTATTGATTGATATATCCTCGAATTGGATATGTTTGTTTTCCAGCTTTTTCCAGCTTTTTTCAGATCTGTGAGGTATAAAGTGGGCCAATAGTTAGGTGATGATGGCACCACGGTTCAGATATTGTGCTTTGTTATCTTATCTGCATTTTAATTATTGCTGCTAGGTTTTTATGGTTTCGTGAACGATGATTACTTTTGCTAATGTTGTTTATGAGACTGTAATGTAAGTTGAGTCCATTTTTAGAGCTTGCCTGGCTTTTGGATGGTTTTCTTCTAGCTATTGTTGTGTCCATCTTTGGATTTCTTATAATTTTTTAATTGCTTTTTCATTGCTATCAGGTTATATCAGGCTTTAATTTAAGTGGATTGTCATCTTCTGAGATATGGAACAAGTTTTTGTCTGGCCAAGCTGCTACCACTATCGGCTTTTCTCATTCCAAGAAGCGCTCGATTGGCGGTTTCTTGTACGTTCTGATTTCCTTGTGGGCTCTTTCGTTAACTGCACTTAGTGGTCAAACCCTCTTCTATGATCTTTAGGGGAAGGTGTGAGGCAAATTTCTGAGACAGGTATGGCTTTCGATTAAACCTGTTTTATTCTACACGAGTCTTCCCTCCTTAGATAGTTTGCCATTGGAACTTTAGTGCGTGTTATGCATTTGGTACAAGTTGAATTTCTTGTAATTATCCCAATTGTAGTTTTTAATAGGTTTCATTAAGATGGTTTAGACTTTCTTATGAGTGGCAAAATAAGAAAATTTGAGAAATGGTAAAACTGCTAATTTTTTTTGGACAATTTGAAAAGGAAAAATATAAACAAACAATGAACACGGAAGTGTTGTATGCCATCACGTCAACCCCACACTTAATGATATCTTTTGTGCACATATTCATATCTATCAGAGGATATTTACATATCCGACATTTTCGTTTTTTTTGCAGGGCTGAAGTCTGCAAATTCTTCCTTCGCATAGTCCTAGAGAAACCTCTTTGTTCCTCTCTTTCATATCTTGTTCTTATGGGTGCTGGTTGAAGAAAGATACATCAATTTCTTTTCTTTTTCAGTTTACAAATGTCGTTTCCTTGAGTCTGAACCCCTGAGTGAGATGTTGTGAGCATAGGGTCCTTCCTATTAGCCAAAACAGTCTTTCTTGTTGGTTCCTTCGCGTCTTTGAGTTCTCAGTATGTGTTTTCCTCTTCTCTTGCTCTCTTTCTTTTGCCTAAATGGTCAACCCGTTTATGTTCGAAGTAAATAACGGTCAGTCTACCCAGCTGGAGAATCATTGATTTTACTGCCTTGGTGTCAAGTACTTCCTACGAACGACTGGAAGATTAATGCTATATAAATCTTTCAGAAGTTCTTTACTTACATAATATAAAGAGGCTACTTTGCTTAACCAGAAAAAAAAAGATGGACAGGTAGCTTAGTTTTCTCTCAACTTGTTTTTTAATATCTTTTTCATCGGGCCCCTTGATTTGTGGCTTATGAGTTTAGTTCTCAATGCCTTATGAATTTCTAGGTACAAGTTAATTAAAGAGGTTGGTGATGGAACTTTTGGTAGTGTTTGGCGAGCTATAAATAAGCAGACGGGTGAAGTCGTAAGTTACTTTCTTGGAGAGCTATCTATTACTGGTAGAATGTTCTGTACTTGGTTTTTAACTAAGTGAAATTTTCTATGAGCAGGTTGCAATTAAGAAAATGAAAAAGAAGTACTACTCTTGGGATGAATGTATTAATCTGAGAGAAGTTAAGGTATTGAACTGCCTTTGTTTAAATGCTTTTTTTTTTCTTGTTTACTGTATGTGTACTTATTCCTCCTTTTCCCTCCTATTAGTCGCTCAGGAGAATGAATCATCCAAACATTGTGAAGTTGAAGGAAGTAATCCGGGAAAATGATATCCTATACTTTGTCTTTGAGTACATGGTATACTTCTTTCCTGCTTGTTGTTAGGTATTTTCTGATACTTTTATTCATTGCTCTGAATCTACTTTATGTCATTCTTTCTTGATCAGGAGTGCAATCTTTACCAACTTATGAAGGATCGACAAAAGCTTTTTGCAGAAGCTGATATCAAAAATTGGTGCTTTCAAGTCTTCCAAGGCCTTTCTTACATGCATCAGCGTGGTTACTTCCACCGCGATCTTAAGCCAGGTAATTGATATAGCCTTGAGGTGTGAGATACATAGCTTCAAACATCTGCTCTGAAGATTAGCAATTCTGAGTTTAGTCACTGTCTTTCTAACAATCCTTGTTTAATAGTTTGTCACTGAATATGTATATTGTGTTGGTTGTTGCAGAAAATCTGTTAGTCTCTAAAGACATCATTAAGATTGCTGATTTTGGCCTGGCACGTGAGGTTAATTCGAGTCCACCTTTTACCGAGTATGTTTCTACACGCTGGTAAGAGTCGCTTCCCTTTTTATTATTGCAATGAGTCATTCAGATATATCAATATCTATGCATATTTGTACTTCATTGGCCCATATGTTGATGAAATGCTATACCAGTGCTGCCTTATAGACCCAAAAGTCTTTGTTCTAATAGGTACAGGGCTCCTGAAGTACTTCTACAGTCATATGTATACACATCGAAAGTTGGTTAGTATCAATACTATGGCAAGAAATAATTGTTCTTTATCTTTAATGATGCGATTTAGTGCTTAACAATTTGATAATTGTTTTTTTATTCAGATATGTGGGCGATGGGAGCTATTATGGCTGAGTTGTTGTCTCTTCGCCCCATTTTTCCTGGGGCTAGGTAACGTAGCAGTGATTAATTTGTTTTTTTCTGATTTAAAACGTTGCAAAATTAAATGTTAATAAACAAGTGAAAAATCTTGTCGTATCATTCTTGCAGTGAAGCAGATGAAATCTACAAAATCTGCAGTGTCATAGGCACCCCAACTGAGGAGACCTGGTTGGAGGGACTTAATCTTGCAAACACAATAAACTATCAATTCCCTCAGGTACTTGCTCAAGCTTGAAAAATTGTGTCTTGAACCTCACTGTTTTTTTTTGTTTTTTTTTGTTTTTTTTTGTATCAGACAATAACGATTGTCATCGTGTAGCTTCCTGGTGTACCTCTTTCTAGCTTGATGCCATCTGCTAGTGAAGACGCAATTAATCTTATTGAGGTATTTTAACAACTCTTAAAAGTGATCTTCTATGAATCCAAGAAGGTATTTCTTTTATTCTCTGACATTAATCTCCACATTTTAACATGATCATTCAGCGACTTTGCTCGTGGGATCCATCCAGCAGACCGACTGCTGCAGAGGTGCTGCAGCACCCGTTCTTCCAGGTACACCTAGAAAGTTTTTGATTGGACGATATGCGACAACTGTTATAGCTATACTCCTTATCTAACCCCGTTCTCATATGGCAGAGTTGCTTTTATGTCCCACCATCTCTTCGTCCCAAGCCTTCTGTTGCAAGAACTCCTCCGCCTGGTAATTTCATTGTTTGTTGACTACCAATGTCAGGTTATATGTGTTTTGAGATTGTTACAATCCATTTTTTTTGTTTATGTCATATAGTCGGGCCTAGGGGATCATTCGAGCACCAATCAGTTAAACGGTACCCAGTGTCTCTTGCCAATGCTAAGCCATTCAATAGCTATGTTTCCCCAAAGTCAAATGCCGCTTTTGGCAGTGGTGTCCAGCGGAAACTTGATATGGTTAATCAAGATGGGACGAGAAACACTAAACCCGTGAGAAGTTCTGTCAGAGACTCCAAATACAGACCACCCGGAAAAAAGAGTCCTCGTAAGTAAAAAAAGCTATAAACCCACCTTTTTTTCTTTAACATGTACAATCGTTGTTTTACTTCATCTAACAAAACAAATCCATTCAATTGGAGATAATGCAGCAGCAGCATCGTTGAACAAGAACCGGGTCACTCGTAGTAGTGTATCCGAGACTGCTGATAAACTCGCAAACATGACCATTGGAGCAACTGGATCTCGAAGACACTCTGTGTCTGTGGTTGGACAGCATCAACAGCTGAAACCACCTCCGATGAAGGCAGGTTGGGTAGGAGAAACACGTGACATGTTCCTTAGACCAACACAACCCACCACCAATGCCTACTCTAGGAAAGTCGCCGGATGACCCCTAAACCAATAGTAACTCAAGCATGCCTCTTCTGAGCAAATATTTTACTTTATAAACTCTCTAATAATCTTATACATCATCAGAAAAAACAAGTCTCCTTTTTTCTTTTTTTTTCGACGGCGCGTCTTTGCCTCGTCAATGGTTCTGCTTTTGTTTTCTTTTCTTAATTTCTGTATTGTTAAGGTTTGTTTTTTGCGTGTGTGACAATTTGGTTTGCAATAAAGATCGACTTGGGTCTATTTGTTTGCAATAAATTTGATACTATTCACTAATTCAGACCCTTTAGGATCGGTAAAGAAATTTTCGAAGAGATATGCAGAAGAAGCCCGTCGATAGAAAATCTCCAAAGTAAATCCTCAGCAAAATTTACATCTGTTTATAAAACCAAAGAGCTTTTATTGCATAGTCTATCTCTTGTCTGAGGAATTCCAAAAGGACTGCCAAAAGACAGGCCAGTTCTTCTTAGCTTCGTTCCAGCCTAACAAGGAACCTTCTCTCAACGGATCCCAGCTCGAAGACACGATCCCATAGCTCACACCAGCTAAAGCCGTACCAAAGAAGACGAACGAAACAATAAACGGAACCCATGTAGGCACATCAACTTTCAATCCCACTTTGAGATAGTAAAAGAATGGGAAGAACAAAAGACCAATGAAGAGTGGTAACCCCACTGTAAATCCCATTCTGCTTATCATTCTGTTGGTCACTATCTCTGGAATTACACCTCTCTCACGTTCATCTTCTTCATCATCATCATCTTCGTCTTCATCGTCGTCGTCTTCATCACTTTGGTTTCCGGGTTTTGGCTTTTTCGACTTCTTGGTTTTCTTAGGAGGAGGTCCAAATCCTTTCGGGCTATTCATCGTTGCGTGTAATGGTGCTATACGCGATATCTCTAAGCGGTTAATGCAAGTAATGGACTTAGGAACTTGACTCTTCGTTTTATCTCTCAGTCTTTCTACTAAACTACTACACTGTTTGTTGTTTCCATCAAGCTGCGCAAATAAAAGCAATTCCGAAAAGGACAATCTCAATGCTACAGAAAACTTTATGTAACAAGAGATCGGAAACGAGATAGTGGAGTCATTGTTTGATTTAAGAGATGATTATGACGCCATTAAAGTGGAATCAAACTGAAAGAAAATGGAAGGAACGATTTGACTAAGTTTTGATCGATACCAAGAGAGAACGAGTTGACTCAGCATAAGTGAACTATACAGAGACACAGATTGAAGGAGATAGAGAGAAGATGATTACCTTGGAAGAAGATCTACGATGAGCAGAGAGCTTGAAGGAACATGGTACAGAAGCCATTCTTTCTTTCGTTCTATGTTCTGTTTCGACTTTCGAGTGGGAGAAAATGGATAAGGTTCTTACCAATTGCTTAATACCGCTTTAATCCAGTTCGGTACGCATTCGGTTCATCCGGTTCAATGGTTTTCCTAAAATTAATTTTTGCACTTTTGAACAAGACGAAGAAGATTAACGAGCGGCTCTCCGGTCACCACCTTCCTCGTCGGGAGATTCAAAGGAGGATTCTCCGATCGGAAGAGCGAGGAAAATGACGGAAAGATTTAACGAGGTGAATAATTTTCTCTTTGTACTCGATTACTGGCGAATTTTGATGTACTATGATACGAAGATTTTGGATTTCGTGTTATCGTTTTCCAGTTTTGGCAAAGTTTGATCAATCGTTCTGGGTTATATCAGCGCAACTACGAATTAGGTATGTAACACGAATCTAATTTGCCTTTTTTGATCTGAGAATTTCCTCTTTCGTTTGGTAGTGAGTTTCTGTTGGATCATGATAGTGTTACACTGTGACAATACCTAAGATGCTAGTGATAACCCGTATGAGTTTGCTTCATTGTCAGGATTTTGCATTTGATTAGGCTGTGAAGCTTACTTAATAGTAGAAACACACAAATCATGTAAACAGAAGAAAATTTGAGAAACCTTAAGTTGTGGCGGCTCTGAATGGCCGCCATTCTTGATCTGAGCTAATCAAATCAACCCCCTAGGCCAAAGTGAGCCATTAGTAGCCAAACGAAGTTGATGAACTCCCCACCTTTGCTAAGAAGCTCCATACGTGTTGTTGCATCACAATGTGATGCTGCATGGAAGAGGAACTCCAACCACACTTTGCTAAGTATCTTCCATTTGTCTTCTCCAAAGTTCTTTTCCACTCTCTGAAGTTCTTTGGCCAGTGAGCTTGCCTCAAATAACACTGATTTGCTATGATTTCCTTTGACTTCCCTAGGTTCGATACTTGTATCGGCTGAAAGAATTTCCTTGCTGGCTAATTTCACATTTCTAGAGTCTCTGATGATACCCATCTTCTTGAAGAACCTATCAGCCTCGGCTAATGTGTCTCTGAATCTGATCTTTCCTATGCCAGCTACTTCTGACATCAGCTTAGGCTGCATGATCAAGAGATACATCATGTAGTCCGAGATGATTTTGCTGATCTTGCGGTTAGTGTGATACTCAGATTTGTCGCAGTTCTCTTTAGCAGAATCTTCCTCTTGGTAACAGAGTTCTGTGGCGATGTGCCAAATCAAAAGACTGTGTTCATAATCAACATCTGTTATGTAATGTAGCAGCATATCATGGTCTGCTATTTGAATCTGGGTATGGCTAGATGCCCAATCTCTCCTAGCCGATGATTTTGTTGTGGTATTCTCCAGGCTGTATAGAATCTGGGAATTTTTTTGCAGCTCAGAAAATATGAAAGACCATAGGTTTCTTGTCAAGGGTTCACGGTGTACAGATCTTACCAGTCTTATCTCATAGAACAGATCATTGATGCCTAGGAAGTTGATGACGGAGGTGACAAGATACACGAAAAAGTTAGGTACATTGAACCAAAACTCAACAAAAGCCTTGAAGATGCCGATAATAGAACGAGCAACTTGATTTTGCCCTGGCGGTAGAATAATCACATGGTGGATGATATACCAGTGAAGAGCACAAAACCATTTGGCTATGTTACTAAACCAAGTCTGGATGATGGAGAAAATGAAACTGAAAGGGCAAACTGCTATCTTCCATAAAAGCTGGCATGCTCTACTCCTGGGGTCGTGGATCCTTTCTGTATCTGCCTTCATGGAGTATGTGAGAAAGTTTAACATTGTGATGCTTCCAGTCCATCTTCTGAGTAGAAACGGTGTGTTAAGCACCTCCTGCTGATCTCCCTCACGACATGTTTGCCACTTCCACTTTGGCCTCTTCAGAAAAAGTATCCAGTTGAGTATGTGGTCTTTCCCTGAATACCTTTCGTCGGGGTCATCCTTTAGCTTAGCAAGGATGGCTGTTGTCCAGTCAGAAACCATGAACATGTGGATGGATATAACATCCAGAGCTATGCCAACTAAGAACAACGTATAGGTGATCACGATGTCGGCTTTGTGAAATTCTTGGATCTTATTGTGTCTGTAATGGTAGATGGTGAAGGCTGACAGAAGGGATCCCAGTGATATGAATCGTGACACAAGTCCAACCCAACTATGAAGAACCGAACCTTTTGTATACAGTCCTTCATAGATAAAATCGAGCTCGGCTTCTATAATGCAGAAAGCTTCATCTTTTAGTTGCAATGCACTGAAGAAGGCCTTGCTTTCATCGCGCAGCTCCAAGCTAAATATGTTATTGACCATAAGACTCTTAAAATTTTTGAAGAACAAGAATGCATATTGAAGAATCTCAAGGTGGGTTAACTCTTTATGTGGTTGCAATAACTTCAGAGGTTTTGGTTGTCCGCGATGCTCCTTCATGTTCATCTCAGAAGCAAGTTTCGTGTCCATGTCTAAGTCCCTTGTTTGATCGGTGTAGTCAAACCTTGAATTGGACGCCTGCAACATCGAGTTCCTGTACTTGTCTGAACTCGCGAGGTACAACGCAATTGTCCGTTCCAAATACTTAGAAGTCCCAGCAATGAAAAGCAACAAGATTATCACCGAGAGTACATTGGGTAGAGACTGGACAACTACATATACACCTGCAAGCGCCTGAAAGACAAGCCCAAGAAAATGTCTGTTCCAGAGAGCATTGTCTTCGAGGGAAAAGGCAGTGATGGTGTCTGGTCCACCAAGGTGTAAGAGCAAGAAAGGTGCCCACAAGGCGACGAGCTTCTTGTTTTGAGGAGGATCATCAGGTTTAAGATATTTACCTTGGTTCTTGGCAATCAATGCAACTGCAAAATTCGCAGACAAATCTGCCAGGAGATACGATGACCACAAGAGCAGGATCAGGAACTTGTTGGGCGTTCGTTTCCTCAAGGGGGCAAAGAAAATGAGAATGGTCTGAAGCGAGAGACTGAGGATTATCACTCCCCTAATATTCCATGTGTCCCAAACATCTTTGATATGTTTGGAACTTTATTCACCAAAGTTGACATCCTCCACACTTGGATCGGAGCTGCTTTCCGCTGTATAGGCTTGGGATGCCTATTTTCATCCCTTTACATATTCAAAGTAACGAAAAAAGATGGATACGACGGTTTTGATGTTTGCCTCACATATGCTTTGATCTTTGGTGGAATCGCACTCGATTTCATTTCCATCCTCATATTCTGTGTATCTGACTGGACATTTGCTAGATTAGGGAAGCCTAAGGAGGAGCTGGATAAGAAAGATACCAGGTTTGACAGATTTCTCAATTGGCTCCTCAGTTTCAGGGACCTGAACTGGAAGAAATGCATGTGTCACGAGCAAGAAGAACTCTGTCACAAGGTGCCTGGTAGACTCTTTATATTTCGGAGATGGTCTGAGTACGTATATGCATACAACCTGATTGGCTCCTCTCTGAAGATAAAACCCAAGAGTATCCATTACACAAGGGGTTACATACATTGTTCCGTTGACGCCATCATTCGAACCTTGCACATTGATTTTGTTGTTGATATCATCATCAGAGGAACGAAGTTAGTTTCCAAAGCCTCGAATGGCATCCGCAAGAATATAGACTCTAAGATGATTCATCTGTTCATCAACTTTCCGTGGACTCGTCGGACTCTTTACCCTTTCAGGCTTTTTATTAGATTCTGCTTAGGAATTCCGTTGATCAACTATCTCCTAGAATTCTTCAGCATCTCAGATCAGGTAAATGAGATAGTGTTCACATCCCGCACACGCCTCACCAAAGAGCTCTGGGAATTCATATTTGAAGAGGTCAAGCATAGATCGCTCTTAGTTGTTGGATCGGAAAGTGCCAGCCATATATATTCGGCTAGAGGCGACTGGATTCTGCGCGATATGCAAATCGAGGATTATTATGAGAAACTCCTGCCATATGTCACTGAAGTGGAGTATGATCAGGGCATTCTGGTGTGGCACGTTGCAACTGAGCTCTTACACCAAACAGAAGTAGACAATGCAGCAAGAAATGTCAGAAGCAAAGAGTACAGCAAAACCATTTCAGACTACATGATGTACCTCTTAGTCGCACAATCCTCTCTTATGTCAACAGTTGCAGGAATTGATAAGATAAAATTCAAAGACGCTATAGCAGAAGCCAAAAACTCTAAAGAGGCTAAAAAGCTGTTTCAGAAGATGCATGTTGAGGGTTCAAGAGATGCAAAGAAGGCCTGTGCAGCAATTGTGGATTCCTTTACGGAATTTGAGCTAGGGAATGGGAACGCCAGACGGTATCAAAGCAAGTCCATGTTGTTCCAAGCGAGCATGCTAGCGAAGGAGCTTCTGCATATAACAAATGAAAGAGGCAATGATGCAATGTGGAAAGTAGTGAGCAAAGTGTGGGTGGAGATGCTTTGCTACGCAGCAACTCACTGTGATTCTAAACAACATGCAGCTCAACTCAACAAAGGTGGTGAACTGATCAACTTTGTTTGGCTATTGATGGCTCATTTCGGACTCGGAGAGCAATTCAGGACCACCAAGGAAGATTCTAGAGCCACACTGATTCTTACCAAAACAAGCACCTCTTGCCTTGTGTAACACATTGTATCTCTCGTCTTTTGTCTTCAACATCTTTGGTTATTGTTGACTAATCATAATCCACAACTCGTCTCAATTCTTTAAAACCCTAATTTGCTATATGTAACCTAAATTGCCTTACTGCCTGAGTATTTCGTGCTCCTGCTCCATATTCAAACCAGAGAATCCAGAAGTAGCTTTGCTAACTTTTCTAACTCTAATTTCAAAACAGAGAATTTAGCTTCTAAGATCAGATTAATCCTGAGTTGTTTTTGGGCTTAACCTGATCGTGTTCATCCTGTGAGCAAAAATCTCAATCAGAGCCACCACTGATATCGTCGTCACTTTCACCTGAGAGAATCGTGCATTACCACTTTCTTGAGATTTCGCGAGCTTTGTTCCAGCCTTCCAGATTTGAGTGACGAATCTGAACAAACTTTAGGGTTTCGAAACGCCGGACTCCGAGAACCAGGCATCGAACGCCGGAGAAGAAGGATACTGAAATCGATTATATATGTTGCTGCCGTAGTTTGGTTTTATTAGTAAACCGGATCAGATTGTACCGGTTATGTCTGTTCGGTCCGATTCTTATTTTTTAATCCAAGCGTAAAACGATGAGTGGTTTTGATCCACTGGTTCTCTTAGTGAATTCGTCTGAGAAAACAAAAGAAATCGAACGAAGAGTGTGTGCACTTGAGGATCGAATTAAGGTGAGAACAAAGAAGAGAGAAGAATCGAAATAGCAAATCTCTTGATGGTAAATTTTACAAATTTTGTTCTTTGTAGATATTGTTCTATTTCGTAGGTTTATCCAAGTTTATACATACCCCAGGTTTCAGCTGGAATTGGTTTATTGATTAGTACTTATTGGATTGTTCGCGATCCTGAAAAGGTTCGAATTTTATGGGGGTTTCGAGAGAATCTGTGGGAAAAATATGAGCTTTATGTTTTGTTGGTGACACTGTTGAATATCCATTGATTCAGCTTCTCAATTCAATGTGCATTGGATTTGATTTAGTTTCAGTGGGTACTGAAAGATAATTTAGTTGGGTCAATGTAAACTTATTCCGTTTTCAAATCTTTACCAATTTTGCAGGTCTTGATGATCATTAAAGGTATATTTCGGAGATATGAAAAATGGAATCCTGTGCATCCTACTTATGGAGCATTTTGGGGAATGGGGATTGGGATTGGTTGTGGCGTCGGATGGGGACCTGGTTTTGGCCCTGAGGTCATTGGTTATGTCGGTGCTGGCTGCGGTGTTGGTTTTAGTGTTGGTATAACACTTGCTGGTCTCGGCATTGGTCTTCCCACAAATTTTCTTCTTGCAGCTCCTTATAACAGTATGTACCTCAGACTCTCTCTCTTTCTCTCACACATTTTTTCATAAATATGTATTCTCCATACCAAGTAAACTCTTAGTTTTGAACTTTCTTGATTCGGGTCTTTGGCAACTTGAATGCACAGGTCATGTAGTAATCTTTTGTCTGCTGATTTTATTTTCAGCTGTGGAAGCAACTAGAAAGGGTGCTTTTAATTTCTTTGGTAAAAACCTCTCAACCAATGGTTGGAGTGATTTGATGCCTCAAATCGCGGGGTTGCAGAGACAAGTCAGTGAGATATGCTCTGGTTTTAACAAGAAGCCTCATTTAAATAATGCCATTGACCTAAAAAGTTTTCCTTTGTTCATTTCACATGATTGTGGCAAATTTGGAAGTCATCTTCTCCATGTGCGCAAAGGTACAAATTCAATTAGTCTTAACATTTTGCTATATCACTGTGCAAAGTTCTTCTCTATCCGTTTTCTTTGTCAATGATAAGGTACGTTAGTCTTAGTATTTCAAATAGAAGCTAGTCTGAGCATTTACCTTGCCTTTATCTTACATATAACTAGCTTGCACTCCAACACTCATTTCAGTCTCATGTTAATGTTTCTCTAGATAGAAAATGTTTCTGTTATTCAATGGCAACCCCTATATTCTTTAGAACAAAGTGGATAGAGAACAGTTAGATTTATCATTTTTCTTTGCAGGTTCGGAGGACAATAAATCATCAGCTATGTAATGCTACCCACCACGAGGATCTTAAGCATCTGAGACGCATTTCGAGATAGTTACTTTGATGGAATTTGTGAATGTGACTGAAATATTCAGCACAAATCAGAACATGGTTCCTGTCTTGTTTGGAGAAGCACTATGAACCAAACCTGAAGCCCTTGTGATTTAGAGTTACAGAGATACATTAAAAGGGTTCGGGATTTCACAGTAGCATTCATAGACAGTTCAGGTTAGTTAAACGTGCTTCACAAAAAGAAAAAAAACAGAAGTGTAGTTGAGGTCACACCACAGGTTTATGCTTTGCTCTTAATCAAATATTTATCTTTCTCTTTTTTGTTATTTGTCCTTTTTAATTCCATTTGCTTTATTCCTTACTTGTGGGGATTAAATGTTTGCAGAGAAAGATAATTCGACTGAATAAATACACTTTTACCTGTATACTTGTTATATATTTGTGTCACCCCAAAGTGAAAGCTGCAGACTTTGAAACACAGAAATTCTTCCCATTGTAGTGTTTTTTTCTCAGAAACACAAGAAGAGCTTATGGATATTGCTAAGAAGTTCATATCTGAAATTGATGACAAGCTCGAGTCTAAATCAGAATTTGATAAAGAGCTCGAGAAAATCAAGTCTTCCTTCAATGAAGAATATGAGAAATGGTCGTCTGGAAAACAGAGGGGATCTTCCTCTAAGCATGGAAACCAGTCCACACATGGTGATTCATCACCAACTCGTAACAGCAGCGGCAGCAGTAAAAAAGGGCGGCCTAAGGCGAACCGTGTGGAGACAAGCTCTGAGCTTCCGGATCACCTCATTCGTGGTTTCATTAACGAGAAACTGTTCTTGAAGAACTTCTTGCTGAAGCAAAAGGAATCCGAAGAGTTCAAGACTCTAGCAATTGTGGGGAAATACGGAGTTGGGAAAACGACATTGTGTCAGGCTGTGTTCAACGACGAAGATGTTAAGCAAGTTTATTTCCCGAGGATATGGGTTTCTATGTACAGCAAAGAAACAAAAGAAGACGAAGATCCCAAGATAGATGTTGTGAAGAGGATCTTGAGATCCCTTGGAGTTGAAGATGAGATGTTTAAACACATCAAAACAGAAGCAGAAGAAGAGAAGAGTATCAAAGATGAAGCTGGGGAAAGAGAGGAAGAGACGGTCAAAGAAAAGGAGCTTGCTCGATTATTGTATGCTCTTCACTTGAATCTGATTGGGAAGAAGTATCTGATAGTGTTGGATGATGTTTGGGAAGACAACGAGTGGGATCAAAGGCTCGATGATGAGAAGAAGCAACAGGAAAAATCACATCTTTCTTGTGGGTTTCCTAAAGGGTTTGGTGGGAAAGTGATTATGACTAGCAGAGACGAGAGATTGGCGAAGGCGATAGTCGGAGAAGAAGAGAATCTGCAGCGTTTGTTTCCAAGATCCGATGCAGAGAGCTTGTGGGAGATTTACATTGATGCAGTACCCACCAAGGTGGACGATGCAGCAGCCACGAATTTGGGCGATGCAGTAGCCACAAATGCGGGCGATGCAGTAGCCCCGAAAGTGAATCCGAGGTATCCGGGAAGATACAAACAAGAGCTTATGGATAAGTCTTGTGGTATTCCTTTGGCTGCTCGAATGCTGGCGAAGATTGAGCCTGTGAAAGTGGATGAAATTGGAAACATAGATAGGAAGCAGAGCTTCTAACTTCTAACGCAATATCTATGTATTTACTATTTACTCTCTGATATAAGGAAGCTATTCAAGATTACTATATAAAGTTATTTTATTGTTCTAGAAACTGTTAAGAGTTGTCACTTGTGTGAGTGTAAACCTATGGCAGTTAATAAAGATTAAAAAGAGATTTTAATACATATTTTTATCATCTTAGAGTTTCACGATTTTCTTGAGATTGATCCTCGTAGCTTGTTGATGATGATTTGTGGATTAAAAACCACGACATAGCGTATTGCGGAAGTGCTGCTTGAACTACCGATTTGACAGAGGACCTCTTGGATAATTTTCATTTCTAAGCTTTTAGACACTTTACTTATACATATCTAAAACTACTAGTTATTTTGGAAATTTGGAAAAATGATAATGGTATTTTTTTACTATCACGTGTGAAAATTCCTCTTAAAGAATACTGATCTTTCAAAGTACTTCAATTTTGAAAGAAGTAATGAAACAGTATTAGAATATTAATTTCCTTTCAGCTTAAGAGAAGTGGCAGATTCTCCCTAGAAATATGTTAAGTTAAACATCTGTACCCTCACTTTTGTAAAACCTGTATCACATATCACCAAACATAAGTAGAACAAAGGATCATCAAAAGACAAAAAAACTAGAGCAATACATGTGATTAGCATGTAACTTTTTCCTTTGTATGTAATAAGGAAAGAAAAGTTTTTGCTTGTGTAGTAAACAATTCCAAAAGTCATATATTCGAAAAATATAGGGGCATAATTGTTACTCTGAATTCTGAAATAATAAGGGTGAATAATTATTGGAAGAATCTAATATTTATACTTGGCGTTTTTGTTTCGACAGAGTGTAATCTAAAACTTGAATTTTGTTATTGTTGTTTTACAAAATCAGGATAGGCTTGACATGGAAGTTATCGGAGCTGGACTTGTATAAATAAGTGAATCAATCAACGAAGGATAACAAAACAAAACATAAACAAAAACTAGAAAGAAAAAACTATCAGTGGAGAAAACTAATCTGATTAAGTCACTCTAAACAATTAAGGTTCTTCTCATACCTCTCTCTTTGTTTCGAATTTTAAATTTTAGTTTTGTATTGTTAGTTGATATTTGTCATATATTGCATGGATATATAGGGGTAGTGTGGTATACTCTCTGAATACATCTCTTAAGTTCATAAAAATAAAGTTACTATCCTAGTAGCAATCTCAATAATTTTGTTTAACAATGATCTCTTCAAGAAAACTCAAATCAAAGGTTTAAATATTTCCTCTCTCATTTTTTATTTTCCTAGAGATGGAGAAGCAAGATCAAACAAGCAGAGAAGAGATTCTGAAGAAGATAATGGATTCATTGGGACAAGACGGTGTACCTTCAAAAACCGTCCTCGTTGGTGAAGCTGGTATAGGGAAGACATGGCTTGCAAAAGAAGTCAGCCAACGTGTTACTCAAGAAAAGTACAATGTCCTCTGGTTACACCTGAACAAAAAGATTGAAGACGAGAAGTCGCTTTACGAGATTCTAGCTGCTCAGTTGTCGATAATTTACGAGTTTGAAGAAGGCGAAGAACCTGATGAGCTTGATTATCCATTGGAGAGCTTGAAAGAGAAGATTAAAGAAGAGATGATCAAACACAAGAAGGATAATCTTCTGTTGATTTTGGATGATGAAGGAAGTATGACAACTGAAGAAGATGTGATGCAAGAATTAAACCTCCAAGATTTTCTTAAGGAGTACTCGGCTGTGAAGATTCTAGTCACAAGAAGAGATGAAAGAGAGGAGAAAGAATCCACAACGATCAAAGTCGGTCCGCTTACAGAAAAGGAGTCATTGGACTTACTCCACGATGCCGAGGACTTACTTACATCATTTACCTCTGAAGATTGGCCTGTTCTGCTAAAGAGACTTTGCGATAACAAAGAGATCAAAGAACCTACTTTGATGTCTTGCATTTTAAGCAAGAGCAAGGGCTTACCAGCTGCGATCGTTGTCTTAATCAAGTCTTTAAACAGCATTAAGTCGATGTCTGCGAAGCAGAGGAAGATCTTTAAAGAACTGATTCTATCTTCCAAGTCATTAGATGAAGCAGCTGCTTCCAAGAACGCTATAGATCGCAGCCGCTACAATCCTGTCTTGCAATTAAGCTACGAGCTGTTAAAGCCTGACGAGACGGTCAAACGTCCGGTGATTGCTTGCTTTTGGCATATCTTGGACTTCTACAAGTACTCTGGATGCGCTTACTACCGTGACCTAATAGTGCATTGGATGCTTGAAGGGTATTTTGATCCGGTTAAGTCAGTTGACAAAGCTTACCAAGAAGGACATTCCATTTTAATGGACTTTATGAACAGAGGAATCTTGAAAATACAAGAAGACAACATGGTGGTTCCAGAGTTCTCCATGAGCAACCTATTAGATCTTCAAGATTGTGGATTCTTTGGAAGATCTTCTCTTGGATTTGACAGAGTTTACGGTGGAGACAAGAGAAAGGGGCTAGGGAAAATCATCTTGATCGATGATATGATACAGACAATTCAATCGAAGAAGAAGAATATCACGACGATTATCGCTAGCGGAAACCGTTTACGTAGAGAGGTTCATGGGAAGTTCTTTGAGAAACCAGAGATGCAAGATCTTGAAGTTGTAGTCCTCTTTGAGCCAACGTTCCATGAACTTGTTCTGTCTTTATCTAAGCTAAAGAAACTCCGAGTACTTGTTATCAGAGACTGTGATCTAATCGATAACATCGATAAGCTCAGTGGTCTTCAAGGCCTACATGTTCTTGAAGTCTCTGGTGCTAGCTCTCTAGTTAACATCCCTGATGATTTCTTCAAGAACATGACTCAGCTTCAAAGCCTTAATCTTTCGGGACTTGCAATCAAATCTTCGCCTTCCACAATCGAAAAGCTAAGCATGCTTCGTTGCTTCATCCTAAGGCACTGCTCTGAGCTACAAGATCTGCCTAACTTCATTGTGGAAACAAGAAAACTTGAAGTTATTGACATTCACGGAGCTAGGAAACTTGAGTCTTACTTTGATAGAGTTAAAGATTGGAAGGACTATAAAGGCAAGAACAAGAACTTTGCTCAGCTTCAGCTGCTTGAACACCTAGACTTCTCAGAGACTAAAATCATCCGTCTGCCGATATTTCATCTCAAAGACTCTACTAACGATTTCAGTACTATGCCAATCTTGACCCGGCTCTTGCTGAGAAACTGTACAAGGCTTAAGAGATTGCCACAGCTTAGGCCTTTGACTAATCTTCAGATTCTTGATGCATGTGGTGCTACAGACTTAGTGGAGATGCTTGAAGTGTGTTTAGAGGAGAAGAAAGAGCTTAGGATCCTCGATATGTCAAAGACAAGTCTTCCCGAGTTAGCCGACACGATTGCTGATGTTGTCAATCTCAATAAGCTTCTGTTAAGGAATTGCTCACTGATTGAAGAGCTTCCAAGCATTGAGAAACTGACACACCTTGAAGTTTTCGACGTTTCTGGTTGCATTAAGTTGAAGAATATCAATGGATCCTTTGGGGAGATGTCTTACCTCCATGAAGTGAATCTTTCAGAAACTAATCTTAGTGAGTTACCTGACAAAATCTCAGAGCTATCTAACCTTAAGGAGCTCATCATAAGAAAATGTTCCAAGCTAAAGACTCTTCCAAACCTTGAGAAGCTAACAAATCTTGAGATCTTCGATGTTTCGGGCTGCACCGAGTTGGAAACAATCGAGGGATCATTCGAGAATCTGTCTTGCCTCCACAAAGTGAATCTTTCGGAAACTAATCTTGGTGAGTTACCTAACAAAATCTCAGAGCTATCTAACCTCAAAGAGCTCATCCTAAGAAACTGTTCTAAGCTAAAGGCTCTTCCAAATCTTGAGAAGCTAACACATCTAGTGATCTTCGATGTTTCGGGATGCACCAATCTGGATAAAATCGAGGAATCATTCGAGAGTATGTCTTACCTTTGCGAGGTTAATCTCTCTGGGACTAATCTGAAAACGTTTCCTGAGTTGCCAAAACAGAGCATCCTCTGTTCTTCAAAACGTATTGTTCTCGCGGATTCGAGTTGTATAGAGCGAGACCAGTGGAGCCAAATAAAAGAGTGTTTAACAAGTAAGTCAGAGGGCTCTAGCTTCTCTAATGTAGGGGAAAAAACCCGCGAGAAACTTCTTTATCACGGCAATAGATACAGAGTTATTGATCCTGAAGTTCCTTTGAATATCGATATTGTTGACATCAAAAGATCCACTGATCTTAAAACAGAGTATATAGCCAAAGCAGAGTATGTCTCTATAGCAGAGAATGGATCCAAAAGCGTATCTTCTCTCTTCGACGAGTTGCAGATGGCATCGGTAAAAGGTTGTTGGGTAGAGAGGTGCAAGAACATGGATGTTCTCTTCGAATCAGATGAACAACTAGAGAAAGAGAAATCATCATCACCATCATTGCAGACTCTTTGGATCTCAAATCTTCCATTGCTAACAAGCTTATACAGTAGTAAAGGAGGATTCATTTTCAAGAACCTTAAGAAGCTAAGCGTAGATTGTTGTCCAAGCATCAAATGGCTATTCCCGGAGATTCCTGATAACCTTGAGATTCTTCGTGTGAAGTTCTGTGATAAGTTGGAGAGATTGTTTGAAGTAAAAGCAGGAGAATTATCGAAGCTTCGTAAGCTTCACCTTCTTGATTTGCCTGTTTTATCAGTACTTGGAGCTAATTTCCCGAATCTGGAGAAATGCACAATTGAGAAATGTCCGAAATTGAAAGCTAGAGAAGATGAACCGAGGATTGGAGCAAGGATTACAGATGAAATTTCAGAGGATCAACCTCACAAGTAAGTGAAGTTAACAACTAAACAAATCGAAACTTTATTTTGTTTTCACACTCTCTGTTCTGTTCTTCTTCATGTGCAGGAATACTATTGGGCCTGAAACCCAAACTCCTACCCAGCCCACAAAAGCTACAGACACAGTTTAATCTCTCTGTTCTTCTTCACACGACGAGGATGAAGAAACAAAATTTCCGCTGATCTTATATTATCTCACCGTTAATAATTATCCAAGTCTTGAACTTTGACAGAGCTTGTAATTCGAAACTTTTCAAAATGGTTACTTTGTGTTGTGTTGTGTGAACTCTTAAAATAAAGAATAAATGAATGTTATTTTATTTTTAGTCGTCTTCAAGTTTTGGTCTGCGATCGTGAAATTTACGCAGAGAGAGATCAGAATCGAAGAAAACATTGCAATATAAAAGAGTCACCTTCGAGTTCGTGTCTCACTCCGATAAAGCAATGAGTCTATTCGGGCTTGGAAGGTGAATTACTGATTCCTCTCCGTAATTTGTCCGAAAAAAGAGAGTATTTTTTCTAGAGATTTCGAGATTGTTTGTTATCTCAGATCTTTCGAATAGTTATTCCTGATTGGGTATTAATATTTCAATATGTTGATTTTTGTGGATTTGCTGAGTAATGGTTGTGAATGAAGATTTGATTGTTCAATTTTTCTATTATTCAGAACTTGATGGAACCAATGTTAACTTACTACCATTGTCAATGTGTCCTGAATGATTCTTGTCAAAATCTTGTTCAAGTTAATGTAGAATTTGCTTATCTGATTCTATGAATTTGCATTGTTTATGTTCATCTGATTAGAAATCAAAAGACTTTCCGTCCTAAGAAGAGCGCACCATCAGGAACCAAGGTTTGTAGATTCGATTATTTGACTTGTTTCTTTTACAAATGTGATTCATGTTTTTGTAGCCTTATAAAGCGTGTTGTTTTGATCTTTTTAGGGAGCAGAGCTTCGAAAGCATATAGATGCAACTTTAGGTAGTGGTAATCTTAGAGAAGCCGTCAAACTTCCTCCGGGAGAGGATTTAAACGAATGGCTTGCAGTTAACAGTGAGCTTATAACTACACCATCACTTTTTCCTCATGGTTTCACTCTGTTGATTAAGTTGTTGTTTTTCTTCAGCTGTGGATTTCTTCAATCAGGTGAATCTGTTATTTGGTACACTTACCGAGTTTTGCACCCCGGAGAACTGTTCTACAATGACTGCTGGTCCCAAGTACAGATTTCTCTTCTTCATTATATAAGTAATTTTGGTGCTCATGATTGATATAGTAATTTGATCACTGTTTTCTCTTAAGATCTTGAATACAAAAAACTTTGAAACTGCTGGAGCAATATGGGCATTTGTAAAGTGGAAAAGAGTCTTTGTTTTTGAGTGACAATTATCTCGATGATCAACTACTGACTCATATGTAACTATTCCATTGGTGAAATGCGTCGGTTGCAACGTTTCAGGTACGAATACAGATGGGCCGATGGTGTACAAATCAAGAAGCCTATTGAGGTTTCAGCTCCAAAGTATGTTGAATACTTGATGGATTGGATCGAGACACAACTCGATGATGAGACCATATTTCCTCAAAAACTTGGTAAAATAACCTTACTCTGGCATATCTTTGATGATTATGGATAAAAAGACATTGGTCTCAATCCATGGTAAATTCTGACAGGTGCAGCTTTTCCTCCAAACTTCAAGGAAGTGGTGAAGACAATCTTTAAACGACTATTCCGAGTTTACGCACACATATACCACTCTCATTTCCAGAAAATAGTTAGTCTCAAAGAGGAAGCTCATCTCAACACTTGCTTCAAACACTTCATCCTCTTCACTCATGTATCTATAAACCCTCTTTTACTCATCATTAATCTTCCATTCTAGTCTTTTATCAGTCACTGAGTTTGTTGATTTTTGATTTTTATTGGTCTGGTTTTGTTTTGCAGGAGTTTGTTCTCATTGACAAGAAAGAACTCGCTCCTCTTCAAGAACTCATAGAATCTATCATTGCACCTTACTAAACCAAACAAAACCCAAATCCTCTGTCCAATTACAAGACTTTTTTTTTTCAATCACATTCATGGTAATAAGTTTTAACCCCAACTGTAAAAAATTGCTGTTTCTGTTTGTAAAAAAAGAATATGCAATACACTGCTGAACCTTGGATTTTATTTAAATGGTTACATTCGAAATTTCACTGGATTACATATATGACTCGTTTACATAATTGCTATGAAGTTTGTTGATCAATAACTTTGAAGTTTTGGCTTTCGTTGAAAAGGAAAAGACTAACTTTTTGTATGTTTGCATAAATGTTGTGGTGTTGTACTGTTGTCTTACTTAAAAACTAAGAATAAAGACGTCAGCCAATTATTGTGGTTCACGTGTATGTGGTTAACACGTCAGCTATTTTGTTGATACGGCGTCGTTTTCTTCTCTGCCTAACGGAATAAGATGGCCGTCAGCGACCTTCTCAATGGATTGCTTCGTCACCTAACGACAAAATACCAAAATGCGGTTTTGAACTGATTTGGCATGACTTTAATTAATTAATGACTCCTCCATTAAATTAAATTAAAACATTATTCATCATTTATGTTTGTTTAACTGACTAAACTTACGTCTTTGGCGTGATTAGTTATTTTAATTTATTTATTTATTTTGAGTATACACAGATATTTCTCTCTCTGCTGTTTTATTTTTTTATAGAAAATATTAATTTAGCTTTGGATTTTTTTCTTTTTTTTTCTCTGTCAAAGTTGAATTGCTTTTTCTCTTGTTTTTCGTCGAAGTGGAAAATTTGATTTTATTTTTTCCGGAATTTTGAAAATCTGTGAGCTCATAAATCTTCGCTAATCGCAGAGACGAATCTGCGAAAATTCCAACACCAGATTCCGGCGCCGGAGCGCCGATGAACAATCAGGTCGTTTAGTAAAATTCGATGAATCTCCCGCGGAAATAATTAGATTCGATTTCGATTTCCGTGGGGAAGTTTTGTGCCATTTGATTTGTTTTCGTTCGTCCCCGTTGGAGATTTTTTGTAATTTCTGGGGACAGAAACAATGTCTAAGGTAGTGTACGAAGGATGGATGGTTAGGTATGGAAGGAGGAAGATCGGACGATCGTATATTCATATGAGGTATTTTGTGTTGGAGCCTCGTCTTTTGGCGTATTACAAGAAGAAACCTCAGGATTATCAGGTGAAATTATACCTCAGCTTTAGCGAATTTTGTTCTGTCTGCTTCAATTTGTATTTCCTTTGTTATGAGCTGGAGAAATGGTGCGAGGTTTTAGCTGAAAGATGAATTTTGGAATGTTAAAATAGGTTCCTATCAAGACCATGTTAATTGATGGTAACTGCAGAGTTGAGGATCGAGGCTTGAAAACACATCATGGACATGTGAGTCTTCGTTTTAACCTTTTCTATTACCATGTTGATACTTGAAGTGCTTATTGATGTGTATGTGATGTGTTCCATTGAGTGTGTTACATGAGTTATCTAATGCTAGATTTCTTATAAACATATCACTTATGCATATACAATCTCTTTTGGGCTTGTCGGCTCCACTTTGCAGATGGTTTACGTTTTGTCTGTCTATAACAAAAAAGAAAAGAGTCATAGAATTACGGTATGTTATCTTTACTTTAAGATTAGCTAACACTGGACTTTTCGTGTTACTTGGCAATTTCATGCTTTTGGGTTCGTTAATGTGGAGTATGTTTCTTGCTAGATGGCAGCGTTCAACATTCAGGAAGCACTAATGTGGAAGGAAAAAATTGAGTCTGTTATAGACCAGGTGAGCCATCTGCCTGCCAAAGTGCCAATACCTGAATTACAAAAGCTTCCTCCCCTTTCACTGTTTAAACATTTGTAGATTAGTAATTTATCTGATTCCCTAACTATGTTTTGCACTGGTGCAGCATCAAGAGTCCCAAGTTCCAAATGGTCAGCAGTATGTTTCATTTGAATATAAATCTGGAATGGATACTGGAAGGACTGCTTCATCTTCAGACCATGAAAGCCAGTAAGTGCCTATTTTAAAATACTTATCTATTACTTCCTCCACGTCGAATCATTTTCCCAACAACTTAATGGCTAAAGTTTCTTACTTATAGGATTTCCTGACTCAATCATAACAAATTATGTTCTGATTATTCTCATTGTTCATAGACTTGATCTCCTTGTTATGGGATGACCGTCCAGATTGTTCAAATTAAGGGGTTTGTGGCGGCAATTTATGATTAGTAAATAATTGAAAAATGTCATTCTATTAGATAAAAAAATATTGGAAGTAAACTACCAATCATAATCCGTGTCTGGCCCCTATCCCGAACCGCCTGTCTCAGTCATTCTAAGACTGTCAGAATTTACAAAGGCCAGAAGAGGCTAACAAAGTGCTGCATGTAGAGAGTACCCATCATATATCATTCTTTTTGATGTTTGTCCCTATGTTGTTTATCTTTTGAGTTTGATATGCATATACTTATGCAAAACAAGATCTGCAATTTCCTTTAGATTTAGTGCGGCAGAGGATGAAGAGGACTCTCGACGTAGCTTAATGAGGAGGACAACTATTGGAAATGGTTATTTTCGAATTCACTTATTTGTGTCCTAATCTGGTACTGCGATCCTGGCTGATTGATCACCTCAAAAAAACTTGCAGGTCCTCCAGAATCTGTACTTGACTGGACCAAAGAATTTGATGCAGAGTTGGCGAACCAGAATTCCGACAACCAAGCATTTTCCAGGAAACACTGGCGTCTCCTTCAGTGCCAAAATGGTTAGTGGTTTTACAGGGGCTCTAGAAGATGCTGCTATATCTGAAATGCAATTTAGTATACTATTTCCCCTCGATAAACTACAACAATTATGAGATCTTATTTGGAACATGTGGATTCCAGTGCCTTTATTAGTTATATCTGCTCTGGGAACTGGAAGATCGCTTTTAATGATCAATCAATACAATCTTCTATCTTCATGGGTTTCGTTATTGCTTTTACTTTCATTTTTAATTGTTTTTGAGTGATTTTTTCAAGTTTTCATTAGCTCAAGGCTCTTAATCCTTTTTTAGGAACATATATATTTGATTATTGCTTTTTAGAAGTTGGTTTGAATTAACTTTTGTTTTTCTACACATTTGGCAGGTCTTCGGATTTTTGAAGAGCTTCTTGAAGTTGATTACCTTGTACGGAAATCTCGAATACCTTATTTATTATGGCGTGATTCCCATTTGATTACATAGTAACTCTATATAGACAAGAACCATCATTATAGTGCTACATGTGCAGCCAAGAAGCTGTAGCAGGGCAATGAAGGCTGTTGGTGTAGTGGAGGCAACATGTGAGGAAATATTCGAGCTTCTGATGAGCATGGACGGCACTCGTTATGAGTAGGTGCTTCTCTGCCTTCTATTTTCCCGACTAATTTCCTTACTGTAGGAGATGGCTTGTACAGTGTTCCTTTTTCTTCATTTTGTTGCAGTTAGACACTATTATTTGGAAAAATTGTTAAATATTTCCTTGTAGTTTTATGCCTTTTAATGTTGGTTCTATGTTTTTCTGTTTCTTTCCCTGAAAAAACAGTTTTGCTTGTCCAATGTTTTAAAGTATGTATCCAAAAGTCTTGTATTTTAGTGTTTATCTGTATCTGAAGTTATCTGTGTTCCTGTTCGATACAGGTGGGACTGCAGCTTTCAGTTTGGTAGCTTAGTGGAAGAGGTCGATGGTCACACAGCAGTCCTCTATCACAGACTTCTGCTCGACTGGTTTCCAATGTAAGGTTGCACCTGAAAAAATATTGTCTACTTATAGTCAAGCTGACAAAATGTGATGATTTTATTCCAAATGAATTAAACCTTACTACTACATCATTAGGAAAATAGACTGTGTCTCTCAAAGGTGTCTTTCTTTTTTGCCATAATACAATGCTGTATAAGACTGGGGACAGAAAAACAGCTCAGAGTTATTATTTTGTTTCATTTGTGATATTTCCTGTTTCCAGTTTGAAATTTAGTTCACTGTTTCCACGAGCTCTGCTTTATCCTGATTATTAAATCAAATGGTTCAGGATTGTGTGGCCTCGCGACCTCTGTTATGTCCGCTATTGGCGCCGTAATGATGATGGGAGTTATGGTATCTTTCTTTCCTCTTTACTCATCTAGAATCTGCTGGAAAGATTAGTTTTATAAAACTTGTTGGTTATTTATCTTGCTCTTTCTGTGAAGTTGTGTTGTTCCGTTCTAGGGAGCATGAGAATTGTGGTCCACAACCTGGATGTGTTCGGGCTCATCTTGAGAGTACGTTAAGCAAACTAATTGGTTTTAACCGCTTGATAAAATACTTCTACCCTTTGATGTACTACTATCTAACCTCGGCTATTTTTGTTTCGCGTAGGTGGAGGATATAATATTTCCCCACTAAAGCCTCGGAATGGGAGGCCTAGAACGCAAGTGCAACATCTAATACAAATTGATCTAAAAGGGTGGGGTGCAGGCTATCTTCCAGCATTTCAACAACATTGTCTTCTTCAAATGCTGAATAGTGTTGCTGGTAAGTGCTTTCATGCTTCCTTTCCACTGGTTTCCTTAGGTCCTTGCAGAAAAGTAATTTCATTGGCTATTTAAAAATCCTCCGTCTTAATTCATGGTACTGTGCTTAACTGCTTTTCACAGGTTTGCGGGAATGGTTTTCACAGACAGATGAGAGAGGTGTTCATACCCGGATCCCTGTCATGGTTAATATGGCATCATCTTCCTTGAGCTTGACTAAGAGTGGGAAGTCTCTGCATAAGTCTGCCTTTTCTCTTGATCAAACAAATTCCGTTAACAGAAACTCCTTGCTTATGGATGAAGACTCGGATGATGATGATGAATTTCAGATTGCTGAATCAGAACAAGAGGTTTGAATATCAAGCATTTTGATTTTAAAATCTTAATCAGCATCCGAAATTGAATCGTCATTCTTGTGTACTATTTCAGCCTGAAACAAGTAAACCAGAGACCGATGTCAAGAGACCAGGTGTGCACCCTATCAGTAAGTGTGAAAATGCTATTTGAGCCAATTAGGATATCTAATAGCAATGATTTTTGGTGCGATTTGAAACTACAGAAGAAGAACCTGCTCACAACATTGATCTGTCATGCTTCTCGGGTAACCTAAAGCGCAATGAAAACGAAAACGCCCGTAACTGCTGGAGGATTTCTGATGGTAACAACTTCAAAGTTCGGGGCAAGAATTTCGGTCAAGAGAAAAGAAAGGTTGGCAAAATTTTCATCTTATTAATATAGAATGGTTAGGTTCTTACAGCCAACTAACTTTTGTTTCTGTCCATTTAACACTATACGGAAGATACCTGCTGGCAAGCATCTTATGGATCTCGTTGCTGTTGACTGGTTCAAAGACAGTAAAAGAATAGATCATGTTGCTAGACGCAAAGGCTGCGCAGCACAAGTAAGATACACAAGCACCTTAATTTTAGTTACCTAATGGAGAGAATATTCCACTCAATGACTCAATATTCTTCCCATGCTATTCCTTAGCTTGTGGATGAATCTTAATCACTTAGAAAGATTATTGAGTCTTTTGATACACATGTTCAGGTTGCTGCAGAAAAAGGTCTATTCTCAATGGTGGTAAATGTTCAAGTAAGCTTAGCCCATCAACTGTCATTAAGATTCCTAACATTGAGTACAAACCAAAGTCATATTTATATAGGTTTAATACTGGTGTTTATATAGGTTCCAGGATCAACACACTACAGTATGGTGTTTTATTTCGTGATGAAAGAACTAGTACCTGGGTCCCTCTTGCAACGGTTTGTGGATGGTGATGATGAATTCCGAAATAGTAGGCTAAAGCTTATACCATTAGTTCCTAAGGTATGTTTATCTCTTTGTGATTACTGCTACAATTATATGGAGATTCTATAGGAAGTGGATTTCACGTAGAACTAAACTCTATGCCAGGGCTCATGGATAGTACGGCAAAGTGTGGGAAGCACCCCTTGTCTCCTTGGGAAAGCAGTGGACTGCAACTACATCCGTGGCCCGACATACTTAGAAGTGAGCAGACCCATAGATCTAGTTTATGAGTGCCTCTAGAACCAAAAATAACTCAAAATACTTTATCTTGTTGATGTAGATTGACGTAGATATTGGTTCATCAACCGTTGCAAATGGAGTGCTCGGCCTCGTCATTGGCGTAATCACGTCTCTGGTTGTGGAAATGGCTTTCCTTGTACAGGTAATTTATCGATAAACTGACCCATAACATTTGGATTTACTCAGGTAACTGAGGCTGTTATTATGCATACAACTCATGTTTGGGTTTAACAGGCAAATACAGCGGAAGAACAGCCAGAGAGGCTTATCGGTGCAGTTCGGGTTTCGCATATTGAGCTCTCTTCGGCTATAGTTCCGAATCTGGAGTCAGAATAAACCCTTGAGAAATTATCATCAAACTTCATATATAAGTTCTGTCACATTAAGTGTTTGGTGGTTCTTTGGAATAGTCACTGCTTCAATTCTTTATCTTGCGTCTACTTTTAGTTTTCCTTTATTTCAATACATCTTTTTCTTTTTTTTAGTAATGTCAAAAAATTTATAGTTAAAAGTAGTTTGTTATGTATCTATCTATTAACATTGCGTCAATATTGTAATGCGTTGCCTTTATCATGCATGATACCTGCGCCATTAAAGTCGACATGACAAATTAGTAGCCGAATGTCTTTTCACTTTGCAGAGTTTTATATATCTTTAACTAAATTCTCAGAATAGCTTATTCATATATCATTGGTTACCAAACGTTGCATCAATGATTCTTCTAGTTCGGCATGTAACGTTAAGAGGTTGGATCAATGATTCTCTAAACACAAAAATTACTCGTGGTCCATGAAATATGGTTACAGATATCCATCCTAAACATTGAAGACAAGTCGTTTGCTTTCTAAGAACTGTCTGCCCGGCATGACATGGTTATACATATTTTTTTGCTAAAAATGCGAGTATTTTATTCTAAACGAGATAGATTGTCTTCTATTTTACGAAATTTCATTGTGTTTTTTGTTTGTTTTGTTTGATTGGAAAAGAATGCTTTGCAATAGAGGGAAACTAACGAATGGTTCCAAGACAATGTCTTAAATTAGATATAGGATCAAAATGCCTATCTAAGTTATCATAGTGTATCAAAGATATAACTTCTTGTATACATATGTATAAGTTGTTCTTCATCATCTTTTATTCGTAAAGCATCATCAATTCGCTTGCAGCATCGGGACATGAGTAAATCCTTGCAACTCATTGTCACCGTTCTATGTATCTTCACCATCCTCGTTCTAGGTTTGTATTTCTTATAACCGGTATTATATATTATAGTAATTAAGTTTGTTACGTCAACTATGAGCCATAATTAGATATCGAGATTCTATATTATATTATGGAGTTTCGTAATAGCGAGTTAAATTCTTGAATGTCAATTTTATATATGAATTAAAGATGACAATACAAGCTAAATCGATGCAGAAACGTATGTTAGAGAATTTGAGGTAATTGATTGGGTATCCTCAAATTATGGGATGCTCGAATCGTCTAATAAGTGTATGTATGTTAAAGTTCTTATAAACTGTTTTTGGCAATTAACAAAAAAAAAAAAAAAAAA
>Ga0041059_1000327_pt1 | contig 34341 bp, 26 predicted proteins | sample AraColnosormetaG_FD_56232 | JGI IMG/M metagenome (GOLD analysis project Ga0041059, IMG submission 56232) | Arabidopsis roots microbial communities from North Carolina, USA - Col MF nosort | ecosystem: Host-associated > Plants > Roots > Unclassified | place: USA: North Carolina | collected...
TTTTTTTTTTTTTGTCGGCAACTGTCGTTTAATATGGCTTTTTACTAAACCGGAATTGAAATAACCGGGTTTTGAACAGATAATATTAATTTCAAACGACACCGTTTTGGAGTTGTGTCTAACACTTTGATTGATTCTGAAATCTGGATTCGTCTCCTCCATTAAACATCTCTCGTCTGATAACACCGATCCATCTCTTTCTTTCTCTCTCCGTCGACTCTCGTTCTTAAAGATGAAAGCTTTCTACGTATTCGTTGTTGCTCTTCTTCTCACCTTGAATTATAGGGTTCGTTTTTGTTCCTTCGTGTCTTGCTCTCGTTTACGGAATTGCTTGTATGTAATGACATGGATCTGACTTTTGTTTGTGTATAGGGAGAAGCAAGTGGTTCTGTTTTCTTCATTGATGGATCCAACAATCAATATCTTCGTCCACGATCATCCAGTGAGGTAATGATTTTCGTCCCAAATGTGTGGATGACCGATTTGAAATAATCTCAAATTTGATCATTTTATATTTCAATCTAAGATCGTTTCTGGAAATTATACGAGTTTGGTCCATTGAAGTAGTAAAATAAGATCTATTGTTTGGTCTAAGTGGCACCAATTTGTAGTTTTCTTGTCTGTTTTTTTTTGTTATTTTGATATTGATGAGAGATCAATGGACAGATTGCAAATTTATGTTTGACAAGTACTAAAGTTTGTGATTTAATAGTTCTTTTTGATGAATTTTAGTTAAATCTCTTTTCTTTGAATTGAAATGCACAGGCACTTCCCATGTCGCCTGTTGAAATATCTGCAGCAGTGTCTGCCTTGTTGGGTTTTGCACCTTCAGCAACTTTGACAGCTGATGGCTCATCCAAGGTTATTTTAGTATTATAGTAGAGTTGTTTTTCTCTCTCTGGGTTAAAGTCCTGTACTTCATCGTTTATTTGTTTTGCATTTTGTTATAGTTGAACAAGATTCTAAAACCTAATCCATTTGAGAGGCCTCGCGCTGCTTTTGTGCTAGAAATCGCTGGAGCTGATGGTATGTGATTGGAAAGCTTTAGTTTTCTGACATGAACCAAAAATTTTAGTTGTAAAATATTCAAGTGTTTGTTTTTTACTTGCAGATATGCTTTTGGAAACCTCCCCTAGTCATTCTTTCTTGGGCAATGCCATAAGGAGCAGTATTAAGTCTGATTCGTACAAAGCTGATACTGAACTTCCAGGTGCCCTATCAGCTTGAATACCAGAACCATCTGAGCATGACTAGTTTCTAACTTTTTTTTCTTTATGGGTTTAAGTCTTACTTTGGATATTCTGCTAATCTTTTCAAAATTCTGCAGACAATGAAGTGGTTGTTGTGTCTGTCAATGAACCCTCCTCTGATGTGACTGACAAGGACATTAATGATTTTGTTAGTTAACAGCACCTGTCATTCTAAGTGCAAACACTATTTTTTTTTCCTTTTTAATATAATGTGACCACAAGTTAATGGTGTGGTTATAATATACTTAGGCATCTTGGTTGGGTGGATCATATGTTGCTGGAGCTGAACCATCGTCTGGATTGTTGAGTATCCCTCTGGCTGGGGGTGCTAATGTGGAGTTCAATTTGGAAAAGGTAATATTCTTAATTCCATGAAAAATTGTATGATTTTATGTGGGAGAGGTTGCTGTATTACCTGTAGATATTGTGATTTTCATATGAAGAAGGCACATGACTTTTGTTTCTCTGGGCAGGAAGCAGAGAGGAAATTTGCATTGAACCTTTTGGGTCTATATCAGAATATCAGACAGGCAGTCAGCGTTTATGACGATTTATCTCATGGTATTGACAGAACTGCCGAATTAACGGTTGGACGCTTTGGTGGTATCGATGTAAGGGCATTTTTGTTATTCTGTTTTTTTCCCTTTCCTCAGTTTCTCAGTCTTGGTATATAAATTAGAGGGTGGAGTTCATTGCATACGCAAATGTGTCACCTTTAGTCTCTTCAAAACTTATGACATTTCTGTTGATCGTAATAATGGCTGTTGGTTGTGCACTCTTTTCGGGATACTCCTGCTTAGCTATTTAAGGAATAGCAGAGGATTCGAAAGTGAATTATGATAAGATCTCAGGGAACTGGAAATGTTTTGAGCTGGTTGTAGTCGTCTAAGCTATCTTTACACTTATTGTATCCAAGGATTGCAAGGCTGATAAGGACCTTGTAATGAGTTTATATCTTGAGTTTATTTTTCATTGAAAATGTCTAATTGTTCAACCATCATGTTATTGTACTTAGCTTATATTTGTTTGCAAAGGTTGTCAATGTCTCTAATATAATTTATTCTTTCTGGAAATTATAGGCTTTAGCACAGGAGTATGGACAAGGTATGGCTAAGCAAGGGATGGATGTATTACTTTCCACATTATCAAAGCTATTCAATCTGTTGGAGACATCTCATAAAGGTGAATTGTCTCTCTGATTTAATAAACTCGTTTTCAAAGATATGTGTTAGAAAGTAGTTCAAGATGGGGAACTCATTCTCTGGAACATTTGTCTTTTTTCTTAACTGAATTTATGTAAGCTGAGAGATGTATTGGCTCTTGTAGGCCAAATTGTTGGGGTTATCGTCCTTGATGAGAGAGTAAACCAAGAATCAGAAAATCTTTTGAACTTTGGGTCTTCCCGTTCATCTGCACGCTCAATGGTGGAAGTGGAGGGAATTCCAAGTGCAGCCATTATCGCTGAGGTTATACTTGTTAGGCTGACTCTTGCATGGTTGACTGGAATCATTCTTCTCATTGCAACTATCCTTGGGGTAAGATCTCATTACTACTAGTCTACTACCAAGCAGATTCTTTGGCCAATGTAAAGTTGAATGTTTCCACCTAAAGTGGCCTATTGAAGAACTCAATCGTAGTTTGAAAACTGAATGTATTAAGTCACTCGAAGTTGACGTACTTGTCATGTTGGTTGCAGGTATACTTCCTTATGAACATGCCTTTGACGAAGGATACTCTTCTATATTCAAATGTAAAGCTCGACTAAGAAATGAAACAGAGCTTCAAAACGGCAAAAGGACACTGATTTTCTCTACAGGTCGTTCGTTTACATATTTTTGTGTGTATCAAGCCGTGTTTCTCAACTGGCCGCCTTTGAAACCGGTGTCATTTGAATGTTTAAAGAGAAGGATGAAACTTTTGGTGGTCAGAGCAGTTGATGTGTTATGTGTATATTGCCATATTGGTTGCATTCTCGACTTATAATTATTTTCTTTCTTACATACATTTTGAGTCTCAGTCCTAATAATAAAAGACCACTTTGGACACTTGATGTGTATCTTCTGTCTCTGTAAGAGCTTTTGATCATGAATCTGAATATATTATTGCAACTTCTCCAGGAGCTTTGTTTTGCATAAGACAGCATCATTAGGCTGCTCATTTACAAATGTCACCATCGACCTCTATTAGTTCAGTTTGATTCAATATAGTTCGATTTGGTTCTAGTTATTACTTAGTAGACCATATGCGAGTACAGAACTGAAGTAAATGATATGACCAAGAGGGGTTCATAGAATAATTCTTTGTAATAAAGTTCCACTAAGCAATAAGAGAAGAAACCTTGATGTTTTCTCAAGTAAGTAAGAAGAGAAGCATCATACAAACAAACAAAAATTACAAATCCTTTATTGGGACACGAGTATGATTAAACTCATCGTTGTCTGACTCTTTGATCAAATTAAGTGTACCGAGTTTTCATGCTATATAGCTCTTTATATTTTGCGGTTCATAGATTTGTCTTAGGTTTGGGTTTGTGGGCAATGCGTCTGGTCACACTGCGCATTGTCACAAATTCCTCTGCAGAAGATGGATGTATCCCAACCTGTGTTTTGTTCACAATATTAATTATCTTTAGTTAGAGCAAACATCAAACTGGTGAAAGTGAAACCCAAGTGCTTGGAAGACGTATGACTTACCGTGCTATCAAATTGTGCTTTGGTTGCTCCACACTTGAGCGCAATTGCAATCCCCTGCATTAAGCCATACAATATAATCACTTAAAATCAAGACACGCTTCGGATCAAACTCTAATCCATTTACAATACTAAATACTTCTCAAACTCAAATCAGGTTCTATATGGTTAGAAGAAAAATTCAGACATGCAATCGTCTTTAATCAACCCAAATCTTTCAGCTACCCTGTAAATGATTTTTGTTCTTGACACCTATGCACCACTCAGTAGAGCAGCTAAAGGGAAGTAAAATAAATGGTAGAAGCTACTATAAAGGAAAACTTGCCTGCATGATCTCAGCTGCATCAGGACCGCACATGGATGCTCCAATAACCTTATCACTCTTCTCATCAACTATTAGCTTCATCAATGTCTTTTCCTGGCGTCTATAACCAAAATAATTTAGTGATTAGTTCAAAGAGTGATCAGGTGCAAGCATATTGAAGAAAATCAAGAACTTTTCTAAGGATTTTCTAAAACTTAGAACTTTCAATGCTTTAGACAAAAAAAAAAAGAAAAGAACTTTCAATGCTTGCATACCCAGAAATGGTGTTCTTCATTGGATTAAAGCCTGAGGTGAAGACCAGAATATCACCGGTTGCTTGTTCTACTGCTTCTTCTTCGCTGAGACCCACTACAGCTAGTGGTGGTATGCTGGAAGACATAAGGAAACAAAAATAAAAATAAAAAATATTTAGAAAATGTAATATCTATATAACTATGAGAATACTGATATTTCCAGAGTAGCAGATATGTTTGTGGAGTAACTCTATAATTATGATAATATTGGGGCTATACAGTAAAAACATATGCCAATATAGGAGAAATGTTTGTGGAGTACTTTCAGATATTTTCAGAGTTTGATATTCACATTTTAAAGATCACATAGTTTGTGGAGAATTGTTCCGGGACACAATACACATAGTTTGAGGTAACTAGTGCCTGCAATATGACACACAAATAAAGCAAACTTTCATCCTATCAGAAAGAATACTTACCAAAATACAGCACAGGCGACATTGCTGTATTCTGCTTTAGTAGGCTTTCCACCAAAAGCAGTGTTCTGCAAGCATCAAAACAATCCACAAATGGAATACATAAGTAGACATTCCCAAACACAAAAGCTGAAATAGTTGGTGGTAGGTACAACTCCTCGAAAGGTTTGTGTAAATTATATGTGCAAGATAAGAGGCACAGACCGCAAAACAGGTGGCCTCCATTAACGCAACAGGTGTAAGGTTAATTCGGTTTGTGGCATCTCCTACAGCCCATATGCTAGGTATATTAGTTCGTGAATACTCGTCAACCTGAGGATAATGTACTGAATTAGTAGCTGCAAGAGGAGAATGTTTCCCCAGAAAGTCACGGAAAACTTTATTCAGGATAAATTTTAGTATCTGCAAATTTAGGAAATTGTTAAAACCTTCACAGCTCCAGCCTGATCAAGTTCAACACCAACAGCTTCTAAATTCAATCTTTTGGTATTAGGACTTCTGCCTGTATCAAATATAAACAAAAGATACATCCTTAGACAGCTGGAGGTAAAGCTACAGAGCTTCCTGGTCTACAATAATTCAGGAATTTTAACACCAAAATACCAATCATGCTCCATTTCAATAATAAGTAGATTCCTCAAAAATTAAGTTCAAGGGAGGAAGCAAAACCCGCACAAACATACAACTATCGAAAAACAGAATGAAGAAACCTACTGTTCCGTAAACCCAAAAATCCACGCAGAGGAACATGTATTAGAGTAGAAGAGAACAGAGATAAAAGTACTCTATTATAAACAAACGAAATTTGAGAATCACGTAACAGAAAATTTACCAGTAGCAAATAGGACGACATCTGCCACGAATTCCTCCCCATGGGACGATATGACTTTGATCCCCTGGTCTGTTTTTGTCAACTAAATGGAAAGATAGTGTATGTTCAGTAAAGTACTATGAACTCATGAAACAAGTGAAAAGAACGTATATAGTAATGAGACATGAAAAGTAATAATCATATTCAGATACCTGAGTCAAACTTGTTTGTGGATGCAGATTAACGCCCCTTCCTTCAAGATTTCTAGCAACTAGTGCCCTCATTTCGTCATCAAAACCCCTGAAAAGTAGAGTTTTAGAAAGAAAAGAAGCTAAAACAAAGAGATGGACTTTCAGTTATTCAACATAATTTGACAGAGAACCAGCACCTTAGCGGAAGTTCCTTCCTGAAGAATAAATCTACAGTAGCACCCATTCCACGCCATATTGATGCAAACTCCACAGCAATATACCTAATTAAAACGTAAATAGAAACGAGGATTAAACCATTGAAACAGCTGGCATGTTAGGTACAGCAGGAGGAAAACATTGAGGAAGACATTACCCTCCTCCAAGCACTATAGCACGCTTGGGAAATTCTTCCAAGCTCAAAGCTTCATCAGATGTAATAGCCAGCTCCTATAAAAGACAGTTTATGTATAACTCAGTGGACTTTCCATAAATAGCAGTTAATAGTTTTTCTCACAGACTAATTTAGAGAAATCATATTGCAAACATACAGATGTGTCTGTTATTTCTATTAAAATCTTTCCGGACTTACTCTGAAGATAATGATTTCATAAATACCAAGCACATCACACTATAGTAGATAAAAAAAATAACATGAACACAGAAACTTACATGTCCAGGAATATTAGGCTTTTGCGCCCGACTGCCAGTGGCAATCAATATGTGCTTTGCGGTATAACTTATTTTTGTGCCATCTATTTGTCTCACCTCCACTTCGTTGGGACCAACTACTCTTCCTTCACCTTCATACAATTTCACCGCAGCATTTGCCAATAACCGCTTGTAGATATTATTCAGTCTTAGTATCTCATCAGTCTGCACAGAAGGAATTAAAGACAGTAATTGATTATTTATGACCGAATTAGTTACATCGCAAAAATATCCAATCTACTGAGCACACTAGAAAAAACTATAGCAGCAAAAAACCATTCCCCACCATCTAACTTTCATACTTGACAAAACAATAATATAAGTATCTTCAGTAGGTTGCGGAAAAATATCAATGCTTATACATCCCAGAGTTTTAGTAGTTTCTCATTGTGAGAAATCCAAGACACTATACTGCTATTACAACCAAAACATCCAAAAATATTAACCTAAAGGTCACTTTCTTGAAATAGTTTCAACCATAATTTCTTCACAACTTAAAGATCAAAGGAAGATATTACAGTGTCAAGGAGAAAGCTACAACGCTAATCGTTTTACAATAAGCTGATTTCATTGGGATAACTTCGAGCAACTGGTGCAAGTGTATCAAGAAATATTTCACTCAATTACTGAAAAATAAGAATACGTAAGCATTATAGCAATTCCTGCATACCTTCTTTTGCAAAAGCTTCTTCCATGTGAAGTCGACTTTCTCATTTATTTCCCACCCATAATTTTTAGCATCCTGCCAGCAGTTAAACAACAGTATACATCATCAAACACAATTCTCTCTCAGTTGACATGAATTGTTCATAGACATATAGCCTAAACAATAATTTAGGAACATGAATACAATTTTGCAAATATTGCTAGGGAAAATGACTATTAAGAAGTTTGCTTTTACAGCTTAAAGAAAGACATTGAAATGATGATTAAAAAACATGGTTCATACCTCAAGTTCACCACCGTAAGTAGCTCCATAGACGAGAATCTTTTTAGGAACACAACCACGGATAACACAGCTGAAAGCCAAAAAAAGTGGAAACAAATAAAGGTATAAGATCGTGTAAGATTCCAACGTTTGATAATGCATCAACAAGGAACTTACGTTCCACCAACGCCTCCAATCTCCTCAGAGCTAATAGGGTGAAATGGAAGCTCACAAATACCAACCTACAACAATTGATTCAGAACAAACAACAACAACACATTAATACCAAAACCAGACATACACTAATGTCTAGAGATCATCACTATCCTCAAAAATAATTCAGACCTTAGCGCCATGATTAGCCGAAAACCTAGCAGCACGAACACCGCCACTCCCGGCACCGATGACAAACAAATCAAAATCATAGTGCGTCGCGTTGGCTTCATCAGCCGCCACCTTATCAATCTCACCATCAACAAGCATCTTCCTCGCCATGATTATGCAGACTCACACAAATCCAAACTGCCAAAAAAGAAAATCGAATAATCAATCAACACCACATGAAGCAAAATAACGAAATGAAACTAACAAACAGTGAATCTCGAATCAGCAAAAACAAACCCGATCGATAGGATGTTTGTCTATAATGATGAAATCGTTCGATGAATCGCGAATATCAAAGAAGAAGCAGTGTTACCTTAAGCGTTGAAGCGACAAAGCAAGAACACTAAAAGATCAAGAGAAGAGAGACACAGATACGGAGAGGAGGAAATAATCAAATGATTGTGTGGGTAATGTTAAATTGGATCTCTTCTTAATCACACATCGATATTGTTTTACACTGACTTAAGTTTTTTTAGGCTAAAGTCATTAATATAATTAAACCATTGAGTTTTTTAGATTGATCAATACCTTTATGTATACCAACTTAGTGCTCCCTACGAAACATATGCTCAAACAATTGAAAGCGACTTTTAAAACGAAGACATGGAATCTTTCAAAACTTAAGGTCTAAATTGAACGCTAAAAAGCGTACGTAGGCGTTGTCATTATATGCTCTTACGTGGCTTTTCTTTTAGCCAATAATTCAAAACCAACAGAAGAAAAGAAGAACACAAATTGTTCTTCTCAGATTATTATTTATTATCTAAACAAAACAAGAGTCAAGTCACCTCCACACCAAAATGTTGAACAACATTTACGTTTCCATCATCTTTTTATGGAAACTTTTCCCACATACTCCTCTCTATTAATATTATTACAACTCAGGAACTATGTCGGCTAGTTCCTCTCCTTAAATAACATTTCCTCTTTTTTATATATGTTACTCCGATAATCATATCAGAGATGTGAATTTACTTGTATCTTATATATAACAAGACCGAATGATTTAGCAAGAACAGCTTAATGCTGAATTACCAAAACACTTTGCCTTGTGTTTCACAACTTTGAAGTTGTTCGAGAATCTTCGGCTTCTAGGGGATAAGTGTACTCTGTCCATCATGTTGATCTGTGGAGCGTCCAGAATTGCCTTTGGCAACGATAATGCCCATTGCATTCCCCATATCGCGAGCGGTCTCATGTATATCAGTGACCGGTAATGCCCATCCATTGTCCAACCTTCCGGTGTCTGGAACCAATATCTGTTATTCGGTTCAACAAAGATACATCATCATCATGCTCGAGTATATCTATGTGTGTGTGATATCGAAACAATTAACAGACTGGATATAAAGAAGAAAGAAAACTTACCCGAAACCTTCTTCTGACCAGCCAGCTGTGAAAATTCCCTCAGCAGTGGTGAAACCTTGTTCTTCCATTCCAGAGAGGATCATAGTAGCCGCAGCTGCATAAGTAACACCTGTCCATATCTCACGAGACTGCATGCACGTGTCATCCACTTTCCCATCCGGATGCATCCCATTTACAGCACCCATTTTACCTCCTTTTGTCTTCATCACATTGAAATCAAAGATCTTTTGCATAGTGCTTCTGATTTTGGATTCCTCAAATAATGGAGGCAGACCTGAAGACGCGGCATACCATTGACCCGCCAGCTGATCGGTCTGTATAGATTTGCTGTTGCTGCTTGACCCACTGTCGTAATTGAAGTATGATCCATTCCAGAGTTTCGTTTCCAGTGCTGCCTTTGCATTCAAAAACTTATTTTTACAAAGTTCTGCAAAGAATTTGTCACCAATTTGGAGAGCCATTGCTGCTGCAGCTTGAAGAGCAGCCAGCCACAGGCAACCGCAGTAGGCACTCACGCCATGAACAGTCCATGTATCATATGTCTGATCTGGGAAACCATCATTCTCTATTAGATCGTCATTGTCTCTATCAAACTGTTCCATGTACTCCATAGCAGCACGAACTGCGGGCCACACGTCTATTCCAAATTGGTAATCCCCTGTAGCTGCAAAATCTCTATACACCTGAAGCACAAACTTTGGGTTCAGATCCTTCCACCTGCTTGTGTCATGTATGTTGTAGGCATTCATTTCATTCCAAGGATCATGCATCCCCAGATCGTGAGGAACAGCACCTCTGACCTTGCGAATTCCCACATTTCCTTCTGCCAGGAACTTAACCTTCCTACCATCTTCAGACAACACGGCTTTCGCAAAATCACGCTGGATGTTTAGTTCGATCTTTGGGAATAGCATAAGGAGCGCATATGATGCGTAAAAGTGTACATCATATGTGCACCACATCACATACTCCACACCTTCCAAATACAGAAACCGACCAACATCATCGCCATCATCTACATGGGGAGTATCGACAAATAAACCATTCCGGTTATGAATGGCTGATACTTCATCATTGCTTTTTACTCCAACGCTGTTGCCATTACCAAGGTCATTCCGTTGATCATTAATGTCAAGTCCACCGACCTTACCATCTGAATTTCCTAATCCCGATTGTTGATGCTGACTATTCCCATTAGCATTGAGTGAAGAAGAGTCTGCAACCAAAAACCGTTGATAAGGTGATACAATAATTTCAAGGCACCAAAATAATGAAACAACAAAATTTTGTTAAAAGCGAAGAACACAATTTTACAATCAAGAGTTTGACTTTGAAGAAGCGTATAGATGTGTACCTATCCAAACTGTACCACCGGCAACCAAAAAGTAAAGCTCATTGAACAGAGTGAACTTGTACCTACAAAAATACAAAATAGTTCAGGGCAGAACGGTGAGAGAGCAAAGTATTCAAAGATCTATTAGGTTCCAAAGCAATTACCACTCAGGGAGCCTTTCATCTCTGAGAATGGGATTCTGCCATGCTTCAATATCTTCCTCCCACCTCTTATAATCTGAAGTTGAAAACCGATGCTGGTCAATAATGCATAAGCACTATTCCACGTAAAACGGAAGACAAATTGTGTGTATGTGTAACATGGAACAATTTCAGTTAACAACATTATCAGGTATACATCCATACAGGGTGGCAACTTAAGTGAAGCATATGACACATGAACATCAGCACCACAAATACATACTTGTCAGTGCATCATGCACAAGGTCCAACGCTGCTCTTGGCGAAGTACCATAAAATTTAGTGTATCTCCTGCAAACCAAAGACGGAAAAAGACAGAAAACAGAACCCAGAAATCAACAGTGTATAACCAAAGACAGAAAATCAACAGCGTATACACATTAATATATTGGTAGCTTCTCAAAGCATGTATTCCATACACTCAATTCGGCCATGGGTTTAAGCTTTGTTAAACAAATGACACCCAAAAGGGAAAATTTATGCTTCCCTCTATTTAATGCTGAAGTATTAACCTACGTTTGCTTGAGCATTTTCTATGTGTACAACTAGTGCCAGGCACTATGCTTTATCTTTAGCTTGCCTAGAACTATCTTTCTCTCTCAGAGTTATTCTTCTCTTTAAAAATATATAAAACACATAACTGAGAGCGTCTTCAAGATTCTGGACTTAGAAGCAGATCCAGCATTACTGAGAAAAGATGTAAACTACAAACAACACAGAAAACTGATGCAATGGACAGAACAAGTAGCCAACTTTAAGACAACATTGATCATATGAAAATAAGTTGGTGATAACGATTATCAAAGAACCAACTTAACTTGTTGGGAAGAGGCTACAAAGGTTGTACTTTATTTACCTGTCATATGTGCTTCCCTTTGAAAATTTCACTTTTGGCGATGACCATGAAAGTGCAAAAGACACAGTGCACTTGCCATGAGCTTCTACCCATGCCGAAGCCGAGACTGCTGCACAAATAGTGTCTCCAGCTAATGAAGGTGTGCTTGGCCCGCTATTGAAGTTTTCTTGATCAAATTTCCCATCCTTGTAGGTTAAATATCGCAACTTTAGTCTCATTTATTAAAATGACACCATATATATTAAACCAAAGGTCTTACAAATTGACAATTCAGCACAAAGAGCAATGATAAAGTCAAAAGCATCTTTTGACAAGGTATGAAATCTACATGCACATAGTAAGAGAACGATGATCTAGAGAAAGTCACCTGTTCCATTGTATCCCACATATCTTTCGCTGTAAAAGAACTATCTTCAGACAATCCAAAGCATGGTAAAACAGTTACATTAACATTCTGAGTCTCAGAAGCAGCAATCGCAAATGTAACAGGAGGATTTCCTTTGCCTGTCCTGCAAAATCAGCACACATTCAAAACAAATATATCCGCTTAGAGTAAAGAACACAACCTTCTCCTGCAATAAGCATATATTCTAGCAGATTCAACTTCATCAAGGGCGCATGGCGCATGTGAATAGATAAGCCAGTAAAGAATGTCATACACTCAAGAAGCATATATAGAGAAAGAATATGACTAGACTATTCAGGCAGACACAGGTATAACACAACTACAAGCTTCAACAGGAAGCAGACTGCACCGGGTAAGTTGATGTTCCGAGATAAATTGTCAACTAATCACACAGCAGTAGAACAAATCACACTAAAAAGACTTGGAAGATAAGGAGACGCGCATACACTTGGACAGATAATGCAACAAGATAAGAGCGGTACATTTATAGTCTGAATGCAGTACACTAAGCCTTCACACTTAAAGAAAAGTCTACCTAGGGAACATTTTGGTGCTAATAACTGCATGGGAGACTCCGGCCTCAACTATCTATTTTCTCTGTTTTGTGCATTAACTATTGACCGATAAGGTGTACTTAGTTGGCGGACTTTCTAATTATGTGTAGGTACCATTTTATCTTTTGCTAAGTTTATCAGATCAATTATTAACAATAACACTTAAGGTACTGCCATTTCGTAACCGTCCTCCATTTAACCAATAAGAAATAATGGTACAATGGACCACATTTTTCAAATCGTTGAATCTACCGCGAGATATATGCAAACCAACCGTAATATATAGTTAATATTAAGGTAAGATGACTTGCTTGTGATGTAAGAGGACGCCAGAGACCCCATCTTCACCTCTGAAAAGAAAAAGGAACCAAAAATAAATAAACATCAACTTGAAGCAATAATCATTTATGGAAAAGACGGCACATATTTTGTCTTACATGAATGGCTCATTCACATGACCCCCTGACATATGTGAAGTCCCACCCATTGAATTCTGCACAACATAAAGGTGATAAACATATCTTCCCTCTGCTCTTCTATATAATGTACATCAAGTAATTCAGATGTCAACTCACCGCCCATGTGAAAAGAAGGCTGACTTTTGCCCTTTCCTTTCCAGTGTTCACCAACTACAACAAAAAACATACGTCACAAGGTTTTCCTCAGATTTTTATGGAAAGTGATTGATGCTCATACCATTTCTGATATATAATATAAGGATATGGAGAAATTCATTATCTAATTTGCTTTAGCCATCAGAGAACTATAACAGGAGTAAGTGAATAGCGTTTCTAAGATGGATGGAGTCTCCCACCAAATAAGCCATCACACAAATTTGTGGTCTGAGCTTCAACAAGAAGCCCATGGCAAGTTCATGTACATTGGCACTTTGATTACCTACTAATCTAAGGCAAAAGCATCACTACAGATCCCTACATGTGGAATATGCATATATCCATTCTTATTTCACTGCTTTCAAAGAAGCAGGCACCAACTCAATGTGAATAGGCACTAGATGAACGGATTACTTACAGTATATACAAAAACAGCTGCTGGAAGACTACTATCTCGATAATTGTTTGGTATAAAAGGTGATATTTGCCGGCAGGAAATCTTTAACTCTGGATCAGGCTCACCTAGAAACAGAAGAATCGTTACAAGAGATACACCGACAGAAATATGCTAGCTTTAAATGACGAATTCCTGCAGGGTCGTACCATCATATATAGTCCAAGCCCGAGGAAATAGAGCATGATAAGTTGAATGCTGGCCATTCAGATTCCAGCCCCATGAAGAAAGACCTTTATCACGCGACTTTCTGAGACGATGAAACCAATCTAAGGTATGTGAATTAAGAAAAAAATTGCATCATTGAATTAGAGGATATTTATAAAACAGATTTTTACCCTAAACTTCCATGCTGGCCTGGAGACAAAACTGATGCATACTTTTTGTGTCCACCATCTCGTGAAATAAAAATCTGCAAAGAATGGGCCCAAGGAAATGTAATAAGAAACACAAGTGTCAGAAAGTTTAGATAACATAAGGAAAAACTTGGCACATACTACAAACAAGAAAACATTTCTGGTAGAAGCAAAATTAACAAAAGCCTAATAGCTTAATGATGATCAGAACATGGGTAACCACAGAAGAAACTTACAGAGAACTGATTAGACATCATAGGTGATGGATCGCAAGTCCCAGGAGTGATTTGCCACTGCTTAAACTCCCCTCTGAAGCCCCTAGATATGCTTCCACTTCTGCAATTACAAGCACGATTGGTCAAACCTAAATTACGAAACTATGCCAAATAAAACCAAAAATCAGAGGCTATCTGCTATGTACCCCATTCCTCCGAGTGGAACACCTTGGGATGCAGATGGTTTGCAGTTCTCTTTGGTGAAGGGATCGATAGGTGCTTTCTGTAGTAATCATAAGTTAAATCTCCGCAAACAAAGACCAAAACTTTGTACCATAAATATGTAAATCAAGAAACTCTATTGATCAAGGGAGTTACCCTTCCATGGGAGGCCTCTTCTCTGACATAAGACCATAATCGTATCCCCAAGCGTACCTGTAATTCCGAAAATAAGAAGTAAAGAGACGCCCCATACAACAACGAAGCGAAGGAAATAAACACAAGATGTCTCTTTGTTTACCATTTTAATGGCTTCCCTAAAAGTAATAGTGAATTCTTTTAAGATATTGGCATGGCAGTTTAATCTCCTCCTCCATGCGTGTGGTGGCGGAGCAGCACTATCAAAATCGAGCTATGGAAACAAAGACAAGTCAAAAGTCAAATTTTCCAATCGTCATGATTCCTAAACTACTAAAAATAGACTCACCAATTGCAAAGTACTTCTGCTGATGAATTCCTCAGTCGGCCATGAATGCTTTCTACGGTGAAACAAAGTTGCTCCAACCATATTTACTATACTTCTCGATTCTACACTGATTTGATCAAAGAAAATTGAAAGCAATAAGGAATTAAGGATCAACACGAAATTGCATATACTTCTTAACTTTAAAAAGGTTGAATTTTTTTACCTTTTATTTACATAAAAGAACAAAAGGTATTTCTCAGGGAAGCATTTGCAGCGAATTGAAACGGCACCGTCTCAGTCGCAACAATCCCCGATTCAAAACCTAAAGGAAGTGACAATGAAAACGGTTCACATTCAGACGAATCGGTAGAAGCGAAATTTTGAATACAAAGGCAAATCAAAACATACCAAAAAGTTTTGTATTCGATCTGTCACGTTGAATAGTCAATAGGACAAAAATATGAAATCCGATGAGATTTTCTCAGAAGAAGAAGGAGGAGGAGGAGAAGAATTGGATTCGAATCTTCGAAAATCGGTTTGATGGTATTGGTGAGATTTAGAGGAATCTATGTGGATGCTGACGTGGCGTCGTCGTGGCGAGCGGAGAATCGACCGTCAGAGACAAGGTTCTCATACGGTGGCAAGTGGTTTTTAAACTCTTTTGATTTGCGTGCGTCTCCACAGTGACGAAGACGAAGACCAAAGAGAAATAGAAAGAGAGACTAATTTTGCATTGCGTTTTTTTACGTTTTAGTCCTTTTAGTTTTGTCAAAAGTGTTGTTTTGACACTTTTTTTTTAATCTAATCAGGAACATGTTTAAAGACCACTTAACATTATTAATTGGGGAATCTTTCACCGACCACATCTGGATAATAGGGTTGGATTTGGAAATCTCTTGTCTGGTTTTTAAATTTAATTATCGTATATTGTAGTAATTTATAAACATATTAACAACTAATATAAGGTAACTAATTAAAAGAGATTATCCAGATTAGTTGTACACTTGTCTTTTTCGAGAACGTATTTGTACGGTTTTACAAATTTTCTTCTAAAAAATGTGTCACTGTCTTAAGCCAATTATTTGCTGAATTAGATTAAAAAAACAAAACTTTCTATGATAACGTATTTTAAGAATAATTTATATATAAAGACATTATATTATACTCAAATGCCAATTTGTAGTAATAAAAAAAGGTATTATCGTTTTTAAAATAATTTTAAATGTCAAACATACAAGCTCATGTCTAAACTATTAAATTTTACAATTGTTAGGTAAATTAATATAGGAAACCTAATTAAAGAGTTGGAGATCAGTTGTTTTTTTTCTTGAACAAATATTTTGATTGGACAAATGTCTTTTTCCTACTATGGCTATGGACCTATGGTTTACAATGTTTCTTTTTAATTGCGACATTTGATGCTGTTGGTAAGATTAAGACAATTAGTTATTGAAATACATAAGAAAACATTTTTAACCAAAATAAAAAATACATAAGAAAACACTATAACAGCGACATCGACGTCATTAAATATTGTTTTATAAGAAAAATATATCATACTCAAATGGCAAATTATGTAACAGTATAAAATAGAAGAAATTTTAAATAACTAAATGTCAAACATTTTAATATATAATTGTGTAAATAGGTTTATATCTTAATATAGTTACCTTTTGATAATCCGAATAGTAACTATGTTTTGCGATATAAAGAAAATGCGATGCAATTCAAATAGTAACGAAAATACATAAATATATATATATATATAGAGAGATTTTAATATTGTTATAATATTATTGCGATGTGGTTTTGGATGTGGTCTACATCATCATTCGTGTTCTATACATGAGTTGTGATTTTCTCCAATGTTAATAAGTGAATATCGAAATCAACGGAGGAATAGAAAATATAATAAAAGCCGAAAAACCAAGGTGGCGCCGACGTAGCACAAAGAAAAAGTACAAAAAAGTCAAAACTCGTTGCCGACGTAATGACTATCGGTGTAAATCCGAGGTCGCGACTTCGAATCGTTCTAAAACCCATTTTACATGCTCCCATTTTTTTTTTCGAACAAATGATGTCACAATCTCAGAGTCAATAAATAAAATGGAAACAAATAATCATCATATGAACTTGGTCTTGCCACGTGGACCCTCCATTGCCGTTACCTTCCGGTGAAATACCAAACACTCCGCTTCCACTTAGAGCCGTAGAAGAGCTACTACTTCATCAACCACAACCACTATCTCCTCAAAATCTCTCTCTACCGATCGATGGAAGCAGCAGTGCCACGTCTCGTCAATTGCGGACCGGAGCCAATTCGATTCTCCGTCTCCTCCCGCCGCTCCTTCGTCTCCGGGATTCCTCACCGTAATAAACGCTCTCGCCAGATTCTAGCCGTCGCTACTGATCCTAAACCTACACAGACTAGTCCACCCAAGTCCACCACCGTAAACGGATCTTCTTCTCCATCGTCTGCGTCAAAAGTAGTCAACAACAATGTTTCCACTGTACGATTTCTACTCCTACCTCTGCCGATTATGTTATGGTTCAATTGAGCAATTTCATAGAAAATTTCTATTGGATTGTGTAAAATTATAACCTCGAATTTTGGTTTATGGCAATGGTACAGAGAATTAACGATGTATCAAAAGAGATTAAAAGAGTACGAGCTCAAATGGAAGAAGATGAACAGTTATCTGTGTTGATGAGAGGGCTTCGTGGCCAGAATTTGAAGGATTCGGTTTTTGCTGATGATAATATTCAGCTAAGGCTTGTTGAGGTAAACACTCTTTGGCAATTCAGCTGAGATTTTAGTATTGTATTTAGCATTGTAATGTTTTAATTTTGTCTTTGTTGGGATTTGTAGACTGGTGAAAGCAGTGAGTTCTTACCTTTGGTATATGATCCGGAGACCATTTCTGCCTATTGGGGGAAACGGCCTCGTGCTGTTGCTTCTCGAGTTATCCAGTTGCTTTCGGTTGCTGGAGGGTTTCTATCGCGTATTGCAGGGGATGTAATAAACAAGAAAGTTAAAGAGGTAATATTTTGTTTACTGCTCTTCTAGCTAAGAGTAGAAAAGATAGTTGTGACTTGAAGATTGGTGATATATGTAAACTCCTTTAGCTAGGATTGAGTGGATAAACAGTAGACAATTTTCATTTCCTATCTTTCAGTTTCTTCCTTGTTCCAAGCATGGAGCCCATGATGTGAATTTTTTTGCAGAGCCTATGATCAACATAACTTTGTTTAATCCCCAGTGCATTTGAGCAATAGATGTTGGTTTAAATCTTTGAAAACGATGTAGTACACAGTTGTAGTATTTTATTCAATTTAGGTGTGTATATCTTTGTTCACGTTTCAATTCTCTTTTGCTTGCAATTATTTTATATGCAGTTTGAGTCTCATTTTCCGTCTGTCATCATTTTCAGAATGAGGTTGCTAGGGCAATTGAATTGAGGGAAATTGTAACTTCCTTGGGTCCAGCATACATTAAACTTGGGCAAGCTTTGAGTATTCGACCAGATATATTGTCACCCGCTGCAATGACAGAGCTACAAAAGTTGTGTGATAAGGTATGATGCTGCAATTATATCTTTCCCTTCATTCATTCCCAAATAATTTTGATTGCTAAACTTGTCTGTTTTTTTGTTTATGTGAAGGTCCCTTCATATCCTGATGATGTAGCAATGGCTCTAATTGAGGAGGAGCTTGGGAAGCCATGGTACGACGTTTATTCCGAGCTCTCTCCTTCCCCAATCGCTGCTGGTAAATCTCAGACCATCAATGAACATGCACACCTTATCATTTCAATAGAGTTTTATGTCAAATGATTCATTGTTATTCTGGTTTTTCAGCATCCCTGGGACAAGTTTATAAGGGAAGACTAAAGGAAAATGGGGATCTAGTGGCAGTAAAAGTACAGAGGCCTTTCGTTCTCGAGACTGTGACTGTTGACTTGTTTGTGATACGGAATTTAGGTCTATTTCTGCGGAAGTTCCCTCAGGCAAGGTTTTGTCTGACGGCTCAGCTTATGCAGTTCTGTAATTGTTCTCTTTCACCTCAATGACTTTCGATCTTCTTGTTTTCATGGTAATTTGTGCAGGTGTCAGTAGATGTTGTTGGACTGGTTGATGAATGGGCTGCTCGCTTTTTTGAGGAGCTGGATTATGTTAACGAGGGAGAAAATGGAACATATTTTGCAGAAATGATGAAGAAAGATCTTCCACAAGTAGGCTTCATAACTTTTCTAATGGACCCTTTAGTTCGTTGTCTATATATGAGGCGTCTGATCATAAAATTGTATTTGACAAGTACCTATGTGGATTTATATCCGTGGAATGGTTCGTAATCATGCAATTATTGTTTCAGGTTGTTGTACCTAAAACCTACCAAAAGTACACGTCAAGGAAGGTTCTTACAACCTCATGGATTGATGGTGAGAAACTGTCACAAAGTATTGAGAGTGATGTCGGCGAACTTGTGAATGTTGGTGTTATTTGTTACCTAAAGCAGGTAACTCTTCCTACATGCTTGTTACGGAGCATAATTAATGTGGTCCTAGCTTACTTGCGTTCATTAAATCGTCCGCTTTGTTCAGCTTTTTCTGCAATCATGCTAAATGACATAGATCTAGGCATGCTATGCTAAGTTTTTCTGAGATAGTTAATTCTTTACCAATTGAAGTGATGGTACATATAATTCTTTGGTTGTTCCTATTATCCTATATAGCATGGCTAGTCAATGTTCCTAACCAAATATTCTCAGTCATATAGTGAGTATAATGTGATTTTGAGGCAGGGGACCTGTACCATTGTAGTTTGCCTCAGGTTTACTCACTTCCTTGATTGATTTAATGTGTTGACCAGCAGTAGTCTGTATTGACTTTCTCTGTCCTCTTTTCTAGTTATTCTGCTCGCACACTTTCTCTTGTTTTAGAAACAAGATGATGTGCAGACATTAACACTGTTACTGTTTTGTGCTTCAGTTGCTCGATACTGGGTTTTTCCATGCTGACCCTCATCCTGGAAATATGATCCGTACCCCAGACGGGAAACTAGCCATCCTCGATTTTGGTAATGATTGTAGTTCCAGTTATTAGTGAAAAATTAGATTCGGGTAGCACAGTTGCATTCGATGTGATATGAGAAAAAACTTTGTTGACATCTTATCCATGTCTGTTCGATGACAGGTCTTGTTACCAAGTTGACTGATGATCAGAAGTACGGAATGATTGAAGCCATTGCACACTTAATTCACCGAGATTATGATGCCATAGTAAAAGATTTTGTTAAACTCGGTTTCATCCCTGATGGGGTCAATCTGGCTCCTATATTACCTGTCCTGGCCAAGGTTTTTGATCAGGCGCTCGAAGGTGGTGGAGCAAAAAACATCAATTTTCAAGAGTTGGCAGCAGATTTGGCACAGATAACTTTTGACTATCCTTTCAGAATTCCCCCTTATTTCGCCCTAATTATTAGGGCAATTGGTGTGCTAGAAGGTATAGCTCTAGTGGGGAATCCTGAATTTGCTATTGTGGATGAGGCTTATCCTTATATCGCTCAGGTATTCTATATGAACTCTGTTAGTGTTATCCAGTAATTAGAGTTGAGATTTTTCCTTCTGTTTAGTCCACTCATTCATTGTTTTATCTTACAAAATACTAACGTCTTCATATGATTACCTCAAAATTTAGCGGCTCCTTACGGATGAATCACCTCGCTTGAGAGAGGCTTTACGCTACACAATATATGGGAAGACTGGCGTTTTTGATGCTGAAAGATTCATCGATGTGATGCAAGCCTTTGAGACTTTCATTACAGCAGCCAAAAGTGGAGGAGGGGAAGATATGAATGGAGGCATGGCAGAGATGGCTCTTATGCAAAGTAAGACAAGCAGTTTGGTTCCTATGTTTCCAGCTAGTGCATCCCAACCGGACCAGCCAGTTCAAACAAGAGTCGCTTTGTCTTTTCTGCTTTCGGAGAAAGGGAACTTCTTCCGCGAGTTTCTATTGGATGAGGTACTAATCAAAATCTAACCACTTTTTCAATCTTGTCACATAAATACTCTGAACTATTGCACAATGAATTATAAATCTGTACAATAAATATTGCTCATAATCACCACATAATGATTCAAAAACATGCTTATTCATGACACCTTTTGAGTTCTGAAATTTTCGTGATTACAAAACACAGATAGTAAAAGGTATCGATGCAATCACAAGAGAACAGCTGGTGCAAGCAATGGCGGTATTCGGATTCAGAAACGCGACACCAATCTTCGGTATGTTACCACCAACACTGGGACCCTTCAAGCCTGCAGCACTTCTTCCATCCGTGACGGAAGAAGACAAGGTCATCTTGAACAATGTTCAGAAAGTAATCGAGTTCCTTACCGCAAGAAGCTCCATGTCGAATAATCCTGATCAGGTTAGATTCAAAAACCTCTCATAATTTGAAAAAAAATCAGTCTGTGTGAGTACCAAGTTTTTAACCTATGTGTGGTCATCATCATAAAACAGGTAGTAGATGTATCTCAAGTTGTTCGGGAACTGCTTCCAGTGTTGCCTGGAATCTCTGCCACAGTACTGCCTGAGATTTTGAGTCGGCTTGGGTCAAGGGTCATGGCGAGAATAGTCCGGGATGCGTTTTTGTGAATATTGGATTAAACTTTGTACAATTGTGCATATAAGTTGCATTTTAAAGTTACTACAAAGAAATATATAGCTGATTAAGTTGCATTATTAACACATATACACTTGATGTTATATACACAGTTGCAATGGAACAATGACTTTGCCTTCCTTATGTGGCAGTGTTGGACATCAAAATTTAAATCACAGTATTCACATTTTACATTGTTTTGATATCAGATTATGTAACATTTTAGTATTTTATTGACTGAAACATAAAAAACTAAATACAACAGACTTATTTAAAACATGGGCTCTGGGAGCTGTTTTCAGTCACCATTAAATTTCTATATAAGGCAAAAGAAGAGATGATGCAGAGTATTTTGAGAACAAAGCGAACAATCCCTCGCATTCTTCAAGAAAATAGCGGCAAAGATTGCTCTCCTGAAGCATAAGATATGATACGCTTTTTAAGCGGCGAAATGTAGTGAGCCCCGTGGAATGCAGCTGCTCTTAGAGCATTCAGCGGTCCGAAATCCAACGAGTACATCTTCTGGATTCCGTCTAAAACCGCCATCATTGCTATATTTGCAGGTTTTCTCTCTGCTTCATAACGTTTGAGCAGATTCGCCTACAATTTAAAATTTCAAGCAATCAATATTCAATACAGAGGAAAGGAGAAAATAAACATGAGGTATAAGACTTAGAATCCGAGCACATACCTCGCCTATATCAGTACCAAGAGCAATGCCCTCTGCTATAGCTTTGGAGAGAGCACACGCATCTGCAAATCCTAGATTTACTCCTTGACCAGCCAACGGGTGAACTGTATGAGCTGAGTCACCAACAAGAGCCACACGTTTTGACACATAGTCTTTTGCGTGCCTTAAAGACAAAGGGAACATCATTCTCTCTGAAGAAAGCTTCACAACCTTGGGAGGAGTTTCAAACCTCTCTTTGGCAGATATGGTCGCATCTCCTGTAAGCCAAGAGAGACTATCCCGTGAACTTGTAGTCTCTGGATTAGGACCATATCCAGAATCCAGAGCATCATTTACAGCTTTGATGAAGTCATCCTCGTTCATCAATTTTCGATCTGATGCCTCTTTTGGGTCCATGGTCCATACTATGTTGCTAAACTTGTCACCAATGGGAAGAAGTGCGATTGGGCCATTGGGTAAAAACCGTTGCCATGCTGTGTAGTTTTCGGCTGTATGCTCAACAGTACAAATTATAGCGTTCTGTGAGTAGTTCCATCCAGTCGTTTTGATCCCAGCCAACTCCCTTACTCGCGACTTAGACCCATCAGCGCCTACCTGCACAAAGATTGTTAGACATCCTAAAATTGATGAGATTCAGGAGTCGTTCCACTCAAATCTAGCAAATGGAGAACGAAAACTTACCACCAGTTTTGCGTAGACGCGATTTCCATCGCTTAGCTCCAGCTTAGCAAGGCGTCCTCGCATGAACAAGTCTGTTGTGGATGGTACTTCACCAAGACCTGTCAACGAAGAGCTAGGTAGCATATCCATCGCATTTAACCTCGCGGGATAAACAGTCTTCTGGAGATCTGATTCCTGCAAATATCACGCCCTCCCATTTAAAAAACAGAAAACATGCCAAACTGATGAAGTCAGATTATCTGATTATACTGTAGAACTAATAAGCGATTAGAACGAATTCTTCAAAATCATAGCAGTCTTTCTAAATTTGAGCACAGAGTGTTCAGATGAAGATCAGTCTAAGCAATATGGATAAGCTTTCTGGATGGTTGATTTTTAAGCTATGCTTCATTTGTTGGAAAATCAAATTAAAAGGTAGCTGAAGGTTTTGAGCGAGCAAATACTCTAGTGGACATGCGAAAGGACAGTCAAGAGGTAAGTTACAAGCATTGGCCCAAATAACATATCTTTCCAAGAAAAACCCGATAGATTGCATCAGGATGATGAGTAAAACTTGGACGGACCCAAGAAAGTAAAATACCTGTACACAAGATAGCTGAGAACTCTGAAGAACTTTATTCTCCACTACACACCTGGATCATGTCAACAATGAGTACACAGCTATTAACATCATCAAGGATGCAGATGTATATAGCAATATGCTTACCCCAAAACATCTTGATGTACATCATTAGCATTGTATCTTGTATATCCAAGGCCTGTATAGTCCCATACCTAAAATACGAAACATGACAAATGACTTTGTTTTTCTGTCTAGCATATCATTGTCAGTATATGTAGATCCTTCATAGAGTAGATCACACCTAGATAAATCTGACTGTAGTTTTCCTTTTAAGGTTTAGAATTTAAACAAAGGAAGGGATAATTTATACCAAGTTACCAACATGTAAAGAGGCAACTTAAAACATGTTCCACCACAATTATAACCACAAACATTTGACAGAAAACCAATTCCTTAAAAGAATTTTTCTTTGAAGAAATTAAAAAATTTCAGACGCCATCATAGAAATGCTTTGGAAGGAATGTATAGTGTTAACAATAATTACCTGCATCTTATCAAAATACGCATGTCGCTGTTGCTCAATGTATTTCCAGGCACCAATATCTGCATAATTCAAACCAAATACATGATTCCAAAGTAATAACTAAAAAGGATATCCATGGACTGAATGAGGACAAAGCCTGAGCTCAAATAAGGGTTCCAAGTGGCAAAACCAGCATATTAAATTAAGCTTACGCAATTGAGAGTTCACACCATTTTGAAAGAATAATGAGCAGAAACTGTGGGAAGAAACGAGAAAGTCCACTACGTACCTTTGAGGAAGGATATTGTTGCAGGTGTGACTGTACTGACTCTGGGATCAGGTTGATGCCCTTTCTCTATGATATTTCTTCTCCCCAAAAGAGGATTATTGTCAATAATAGCGACATTCAAGTGCTTTGTCAATGGCTTGCTGGCTGAAAGAATAACAACCATGTTCGTCAATTGAACAAATATTTATACAGTTAGCTGAACATAAATCACTAGCAACGACTGCTTACCCAATGAAGCAGCTAAAGCGATTCCAACCATTCCACCACCAACAATAGCAATGTCATGTTGTGGACCATCGTCAGTGGAATTATTTAATGCATTGCTCTCCTAAATCGATTAATAAATGTAAAACTATCACTTCTAGAACATGACATTGCTTTAATATTAAGCAAAGGATATCACACTAAATACTATTGATGTCCCAAACATGAAAAACTACTCTACATCATCACAATGACCAAAGAAGACTTTAGAACAGCTGCACAGAATTTTTTTGATATATTGCTACAACAACAACATGCAAAAGATCACAAGTATCTTTCCTGATTCTTCCAAGACAAGATATGCGAACTCACAAGGAGAGGGATCTTACATTGGAACAAGAAGTAGAAACATCATGTGTCACAACAGTCGAACAAGTCCTCTGCAAAATCCTTGTTCCACAGACACTTGTCCTAAGATTCCTTGCGAGCACCCTGTCCTTAGACATAGCATCATTATATAATAATCTTCTCTAATATCCAAGTAAGCTGGATAGTAATAAATAGATACAAATTCAACATTCCAAGATGGACTCTAATCTAAATTGCACAAAACAAACAAGGGATCCAATTTCCTATAAAGTTAAGAGATTGCAGAACTTGACAGACACAACAAACATGAGATCACCGACAAAAGATTGAAACTTTAACAACAGTAGTTTCTCAAAACTAGGAACAACAGAACTAATAAGCAACCCACCATCAATTGATTAGCTAAAGATAAAGAAAACAACTCAAATTTAAAAAAAACTGATTACAAAGACAGTGATTCAAATTAGAAAAACGCATAAAAACCAACCGAAGATAGAATTAAGGGAAAATGGAGGATTAAGAAAGGTGAGTATTGAACCTGTTCATCGTTGAGGCAGAAATTGTGTTTCTCTCTGCCGCCGACGTTAGATACCTTTAATGGAACCAAAAGAAAAAAGGACGACGAGGACGAAACTAAAGCCTCTAACTGACAGAGAAGGTCTTTCTTCAGGCGGAGTATTTGCAACGAAAGTGGTCTCAAACAAACGACGCCGTTTCGTTTCAACCGAGGCAAGGATCAAACCGTAATTCGGGTCTGCTTATAAAATAACCCGGTTTTAATTGGTTCCCGCCCCTTCAAATTCATGTTTAGCTTACGTTCGTTACACGGGAGCGTCACTCAGAGTCTGAACCCATCTACATCTTCATCAGGAAATGACGATGAACCCATCTAATAAGAGGAGTCAAAACAAAAGTAACAATCAAATCGAGAAATCGAGAAATCGAGCAATGGAGAAGATTTAAAAACGAAATTGAAAATCAACAAGAACCTTGATCCTATTTAGCAATAAGGTTGTAAAACATAATACAAAGATTATGGCAAAGATATGATAATACCCAGACAAAGAGGCATCTATATGTTTTAAACGAAATACTACATTCAACAAAAGTTTCCCAATCTAGAAGTAGAGAGTAGACAATAGATATTGGAGACTATCTAATTAGAGCTGTCAATTGGGCGGGACGCCCATGGGCTTGTCCAGTCCAAATGCATATGGGCGGACTATATTCTAGACAAAAAACAAATGGTCTAATTGGGCATATGACCAGTTTTGTCCACGGACAATATGGGCTTGACCGTATGGACAATGGGCTGCCCATGGGCATAAATTGAGTCAATATACATGTCTTCATTTTAATCATATTTTTATAATTTTAATTACAATTACAACTAAATAATTTTCAAATTATATATTTTACATTATAAGTTTCTATTTTAATGAAATTTTTAAATTTTAATAAATTATTTCTTATTAAATTATTTACGGTTTTGAAGGAAAAATACTATTCCACAATTTTTTGGAATACGCAAAATTTTGATTTTACGGTTTTGACGGGAAAAATACAATTCTCCGATTTTACGGTTTTGGCGGAAAAACGCAATTCCATAATTTTTCCGCCAAAATCGTGATTATATTATATTGGTAAAAAAAAAACACAATTTTACCGTTTTGTCGGAAAAATGCAAGTCTCCGATTTTTATAATTTTTACCGAAAAATGCAATTTCTCAATTGTTCTTTAAAATCATGATTTTTGATTTATCAATAATAACAATAATAAAATGGGCTGACCACGGGTTGCCCATATGGACATGGTCTTTATTGGGCATGGACATTTTCGGACCATTGTTCATTATGAACCGTCCAACTTGGCCCATAAAAAAAAATTGTTTGTACGGATACACCCAATAGTCTCTGGACGGACCATTTGACAGCTCTATATCTAATCGATTAAACCAAACAACCATCAAATCGACAAGTAGAGAGTAGAGATTAGAGAAAAGACTTACGGCGGGTCGATTTCGCGATGAGGATGAAGCTCTGGTGAATTCCAGATTTTTGTTGGAAATTGATCCTATACTTAATCGTATTTAAGATGAGATCAAGTGAAGAGTGGAGAAGATGAGAAGAGACTGCAACAACAAAGAGAAAAGGATCGTAAGAGAAAGAAGAAAGAAGAAAAAGGCCAATGGGCCATGGTGTTGAATTGAAGGCCCAAGTGTTAATGGGTTATTTTGTGTTGGTGAAATTAGATTATTATGAAGTAGTTAGGTTAATAAAATGCCTTCCTCCTCAAGACAATCCGTATATAGTCCTCAACATCTAAAATAGTCAAAATTCAAGAACAAACGTTACCTCATCTACAAACTTATTTGGAATTACACTAGAATGTGATTTAATCGGCTCCAGTTTTTTCCAAGATATCGACTCAGGTGTTGCATATTCCAAGCATATTGAATAAGAAGAATAAAAAAAAGATACAAAAGACGCAGAACAAATGTTTTTACATCACAATGGAAAGGAAAACAATTCATTGCAAATGTCTGAGCTATGTTACAAAATAATCAAATAAAGTTGTATCAGAATTTTTATGCCTTTCTCACCCTTTCTTCAATGTCTTTTCACAAATCTCATGAAGAAAACCTGTGTAGGTTAGTATTATGTTCTCAAGAGTTGAAGTGGTTAGCTAACTTGTTCTGTTTTTTTACCACCCTTTTTTGGTTTCCTTTTCTTTGATTCAAGACTGACCCAAGTATAACCTGTGGGTATAGCAAATGGGTCTTGTAATGTTTTTGACTTACTACTCCCACCATCTTTGTTTGATCTAGACCGACGAAACCACGAGGAGGACGATGATGAGTTGGTGAAGTCAGTTGTTGCAGCAGCTGGACTCTCATAGCCAGAAGAAGTCGGGCTCGAGAGAGGCGTCTTAAACTCATCTACAGGCTCAATTTCTTCAAACTTTGTGAATGTAACAAGCACTTTTATTGTAGGTACCACTGGAATAGCAACCTACATTCACAAACAATCTCTATAAGAAAAAGAAAAAAAAACTCATCTTCAAGAACATTAAGATTAGCTCTTAACATGAAACGACAACATACCTTGACCGGAAATGTTCCAGAGGGAAGTTTTGTGGTAAGAAGTTCTCTAAGACGACGAATCGCCTTAACTTTGTTTGCAAGTATGTCAAGTAAAGGAAGCAACTCCTCTGTTTGTAATGGGAAGTTTGGAGATAGCCAAAGAACAGGACGTAGCCCTTTCTTATATTCGCTTTCGTGGCGAGTCTTGTCAGAGACCAATGCTTTTGGTTTCCTATAATGCTCATTATCTACTGAGTGTCTTCCTGGTTTTATCTGATTAGACTCTCCCAATAGATTACTTACTTTCTCATTCACACAAAGAGAGCTTCTCGGTGGCGCGTATTGAATCTGCTTCTCTTGTTTAGTCTCTTTCTTTCTCCAACCTCCTAACCACCCTTTCTTCTCTGCTTTCTTGTTGGCCTCAACATGATCTTCCTGATGATGAACAATGAAACCATTCTCACCATTGACATTTGGGAAGTCTGGTAAATCCAGCTTAAGAGCATCCTCTAGTTGCTTTTGCTCTTCATCTGTTAAAACATCGCAGATATCATCATCGCCTCCTTCTACAGCCAATGAACCAGGAACCTTTCTTGACTTAACACTAACAACAACATTGTTCATCTCATAGACCTTAGCTTTCCAAGGACCAACCATCTCACTCTTCTCCTGCCTCCTCCAATTAGTCTGCGGAGATAAAACCGCTTGTGTCACATCAATCCCGGGTCTAAAGATATTGCTCTTACACATTGCAGCCACTTCTTTCCTAACTTCTTCTTCTGATGGAACTCCACAAGCACCATCCAACGCATTCATCACTTCTTTATCCTTATGATTCACCATGTAAAGCGATCCACGAGCAACTTCACCATCCTCTGACCCATCACCAAGAAACAATATACTTTGATCAGACCGTTGAATCTTAAACCCATCAAAACCAGCCATAGTCATATCCGCTCTCAAATTCGATCCCACTTTCCAAACCTTATAAGTATCAGACGGTGCAACCTTAGATACAAAAGGAACAACAGAGCTCTCAAAATGAAAACTCATCTCCAAGTAAAAATCTTTCATCTTACTCATTGTAGCTATCAAACGAGGTAGTCTCCTACACCATTTAGCCCAAGCTAAAGGCTGATAGTGCCGAACTATAATCATCGCTATCGCCTCTTGTCTACTGCAAACAGCTTCCTGCAACGCGTTCCAACCGTCTTCGTTTTGCAAAGTCCAGTCAGCTCCAGCAACCATTAGCATTTCTACTGATGTTGAATCACAGAGCTTCACCGCTAGATGTAGCGGCGTGTCGCGGCTTGGGACGTCTCTTCTATCAATCACAGCTGAAATGGTATCGGATTTTGCTTCCTCGGATAATGAAGCTGCTTCTGTTTGAATCTCACATGGATCTTTAGGCTTTGGAAGAGAAGACAGTATTGCTCTGAGACCAACATAGTCTTTAGAAGCAACAGCTTTGTGCACAGAGCTGTGTATGTACTTAGACACATCAACGTTCTCCATTTGAGATCCCAAATCAGAATCTTCAGATCAAAAATCCTACGAAACCAGTAAATGGATCAAAATCTTAACCTAATTTTTAATTCAGTAACAAGTCAAACCACTGGAGAAACAGAGTTAAACCAAGAAAAAATCAATGGAAATGAAGAGAATCAGAATTCGAAAAGTGGGTCTAAATCAAGAAATCGAAAGATCTAAGAAAGTTCTAACCTTTTTGTCTTTTCAACTTCTAACTTTCTCTGCAAGAAAGATAATGAATGACTTCTTACACAATCTTCTCAAGTTTTTGCTTTGCAGCATTCACTTTGTGTTTTTTTTTTTATCGCAGTATCTTCTTTAGTCTTCTTCTTCTTCTTCTCTTGTGTATTATTTCGTCATAGGAGAGAAGTTGAAAGAGAGATTCTTGTGATCTAATTCCAGATCAGACGCATGTGGGAGCGTGCAACAAAAAAACATACAGAGGGATTTAAGGGTAGAAGAAGAAAAAAATCAATCCCGAGATTTGTGAGACCAGAAAATGAATAAAGAAAGGAGCAATAAGAAGAAATAGGAAAATTGAGAAATTAGGAAAGAGGAATCAGTCGTGTAGGTGCAATGTGTAGTGGGAGGGAAGCAAGCAAAACCAAAAAGACACATTGACATTGAAAATTTATGTCAATTTATGACAATATCTATGTACTAACAAAAACAGTTTTCAAATAAAAAATGATAAATAGGATGAAACAAAAAAGTACTATACTAATCATTATAATTTTAAATGTAGTTTAATCTGTTTTTTCAGTTTTTTAAAAGCTAGCTTGTATATATTGATAGAATTAATTTAATGGTATTATTATGGAAGAAAATATTCATTAATTTGTTATTTTTGTGAAATTAGTTAAAGTAGATATTTTTTTACACAAATTTATCAATATAAAAATAGGTAAAAATAATAGGTTAAAGTAGAAGTATTTATGAATCCAATACCAGATCATATACTCATAACTCAATAGATTTAGAGAATTTTTTAGAATATCCCTATTATAATATATATTTTCAAAAACATCCAATATGTTGCCTATTTTCAATTACATATCTATTTTCAAAAATGTTATTTAGTTTGATGTCTCTAGCGGCTTACGTGGTTGGGCTCCAAAATAATATTTATAAAACCTTCTGAACTTTTATACAAACTTCTAAAACCTTAATAACATCTTTATAAAAACCCTATAAAAAAGTAGAACTGAAAATAGACAACAAAAGGGGAACTATAAAAGAGGTTTTTTAAAAATTCTCCTATATTGTATAGGTTTCTAAATTTCACTTTTACTTCAAATTATTAAAGTGAAATACATTATGAGAGAATTTAACTGGAAAAATATGCAAACAGATCTTCTACTAATACTAGCCTTAATAGTTTGATGTCAAGGCTATTTAAAAACTGATATGAATGATATTTTTTCTTGACGTTAACTCACCTTTATACTAATAATAATCCAAATATTTGCTACTATTTGTTAATAGATTAGTTGTTTCAGCAATTAGCTATGGTACATACATTACTTACAAAGAAAATGAAAATTCAATAAAAACCTAAATTTCTATTACGAATACAAAAATATCACATAGTTTACTACACACAACATCAAGAAGAAGAAAAAAACATCAAGTTGCTAGAAATGTTTTAGTGCTTTTAATTAATTCTACCGGTTCAGAAGCAAAATCCGGCTATTTCTCTTGCCTCGATCACATATTAATCAAGTCCATTAAATCCGTCACAAAGTGAACACATTATCCATTATGATGTATTGATGTTTATACTACGAAGTTCTGCATGAGAGTGGATCATAACTCTATAATTGTGCCATTGGACTAACTATGACGCATACTCTTTTACGTGTTATCTACTTGAATGATTTAAGTAGTTCGTAAACGATTTAAATGACTAATCGGTTTATAATTGAATTGGTGGATGTATTTGAATCAATATTTATAAAATTTTAAAATATTATTAATATGCTGTTTTAGTAAGGGTTAAAACTTCAGTTTTTTAACAATTGTCTCATAGATTCGTGGTATAGCGTTACTTAATAACAATTAATAACAATTATAAACTGTAAAATATAAATATTTTATAAAAATAAAATTTACAAATTTTAATATATATTACTTTTAAAAAATAAATTGTCCTGTAATATACCGTGGATTAAAATCTAGTCTTTAAGTAACTCTGCCTAACTTATAAGCAAAGAAGAGACATTTCTACTGGCTTGAATCCATCACAAAATGACCACAATATTTATTATGAAGTTCAAAACATTGTATTGGGATTATCCACGTCGATTACATAAATTTTTGTCCTTTTTCTATTGGATTAGATAATTTGACAAAGAAAACTCGTGTATATTCTTTATAATACCAAAGTATACAACCAAAGTATCTTTATAAGCATGGATGGAGCTAAGAAGAAGCTGTTGACACAACAAGTGTGACCGACCATTAATCTCACGAACGCATTGTTTCCCTAAGAGACTACAAAATTGACACGTGAAATCGGTGGTGTTTAAATAGTTCTGTTTTAAATTTTCAGCAAGTCTCATAAGCACAAGTGTTGGTCGTTGGTTAAGCGGTCGAAGAGATAGTAAACTCTATTATCATACCACACGTCTCATAGTACCACGTGAAGTGCATGTCAGTCAAAGTCGCGTGATGTACAAGGTTATAAAATCCGAAGATAGATGATATCATCATATCTAAGTCGAGTATTAATTTGTCGCCATCTTTGTCTCCACTCTCAAGATGTTATGTAAACTCTATGATGCAGTTACTTTTCTTTGGTTTCATTAACTATGTGGTCGTAGAATGTGAATCTTTTGCAAACGGGCTTTTAGGTTGCATCATATGAAGTTTGATGACTCTTCTATATTTTGAACCTGGACTCCACAAAGACAAAGATAAGGCGGTTTAGTAGCAAACTTGGTGTTGGTATTGATAACTCACTTACTTTCGATTTGAGTTCTCTTTCTCCAATACCCGAAAAAAAATGTTATAGTGGATCTACAACTATAGAATTTATCTTACTTCTTTTTCATCTGAATTTTTTTGTATATTTATAAAATTACAAATTAAAAAATATACATACAGATAACGAACAATCCGAAAAATAAAACTAGGAAAACGTGATTTTTCCGGAATTTTAGCTCTAAAAAAGAAAACTAAACATACAACCAAAACCAATAAATAGACTAAAAACCGTATTGGATTGAAAGCCAAAGTCTGAGACATAAAACTAAGAAAAATTCTGATACCAAACATTAGTGACGCCTGCAAAATTCCAAACTTCTAAAAATCTAAAGAAAACAACAAATCGAAAAAATCTAAAGAAAGCCAACACAACATAACAAATTTCTCCTATGATGAATAGAGAGTACCTCACAAATCAAGTGTTAGCATTGTATTTTATAGTGAGTAAGAATTCTAGCTAAACCCAAATAAAATAAAATTGAACATCATTACTAGGTCTTTGGGAATACTCGCTCATTCTTCATTCATTTTCTTCCTTTGAAGCATCCTTGTCGTTTCATAGAATGTTTTATCTTTCTCCTTCTTAGCTCTCATAATCCATATTAGACTGTGGATTAATTCTCTAGTACTCTAATCTAAATTTTATCTACTATGTTTATGTTTCCGACTTTTTTTTTCACTATGTTTCCGACTTAGATGTTAGAAAATCACCCTTTCATGTCATATCAATATTTTCTTGTGTCTATCATTGTACACTTTAAGGCTCACTTTCGAGAGATCGATCCGACTTTTCAAATCAGTTCTTCATCAATAGACGTATGTCTCTTACATATAATCAATCAGATGACCCAAAAAAAACTATTTGAAATAGTGAATAAAAGTTAAAAATTATTTCAAATACTTCATACAAATATAATAAAAATAAAAATAAAATCTAATTAAATCTATAAAATTGTAGTTTTAAGATACCATTGTATTAAATGGACATATCTCCTTATTCCGAGAGCCAGATTGAAGACAAATTTGTAAATGAAAATGGTCGATCAAAGATAAAATTTTAGAATGGCCACTAGCATTAAAGTAAATTAGTGGTTTGATATATAAACTTTGTTTAGCACACTACCACCATCGACTTCGAATCTCCGCAATATTGCCACCACCACCTTCCAATCTCCGCATTGTTGCATTTTTCATTATTTAATGCTGTAAAACAAAACTAAACTGTGAATCAAAATAAAGCATACCAAAATTTTCTGACTTGGCGGCGTCTAATAACCAATCCAATCCGATTCAAGAAACTTGGACTCTAAGCGACCCTAACAAACGGTCCACTACCATCTCCCCAGTGTATTCCACTAGCAACTTCACATTATTCATGACACATTTAATCACAATAATTGATTAGTAACTTTTGGGGACTAAATTTAGATGTATTATCCTTACTAGTACTAAACGTGAAAGTTTTATCACACACCGCATGAATTTTACATTATAGTTAAAACACACACACCTGCCACAAGGTCATACCAATTATATTACGAATATAAAAAAGTCTTTCCACTGTTCCACATAATCTTCCTTCTTTATCTTCCACAATATCTCATTCACCAGCGGTTACCAAAAGAAAAAAAAAAAAACTATTCTCATTCACTATGCACATTATTGTGGCAAAACAAAATCTAATTCACCAACGGTTACACAACTCTATGCCAAACTTTGTTT
>Ga0041059_1000328_pt1 | contig 34325 bp, 23 predicted proteins | sample AraColnosormetaG_FD_56232 | JGI IMG/M metagenome (GOLD analysis project Ga0041059, IMG submission 56232) | Arabidopsis roots microbial communities from North Carolina, USA - Col MF nosort | ecosystem: Host-associated > Plants > Roots > Unclassified | place: USA: North Carolina | collected...
AAAAAAAAAAAAAAAAAAAAACTAAAAATCATATGATATTCAATGTACTTTTTGTAAAAACAAATATGATGCATATTAATTATTTTATAAGCTGAATACACCAATCATAAATAATAAACAAAGTAAAGATTATCTATTAGGTATTTACTTCTTCTAATATGTTTTTTTTTTTTAATATATAAATGGAAGCTATACATGAAATGACAAAAATTCATGACATGTAGAGTGTAACTATTAATGTCTATTGACGTAACAATAGTGGATTGAAAAACAAATTACTTTTGTTTTAGCTTGATGTATACTACACTAATCAGCTGAAAGAAAGAAAAAAAAATCCCTCCAATTGAGATAGTAAGAGTAAAAACTTATTTTACTTAATACAAACTGAAAATTTTACCCTAGATCCTCCTAACTTTTCTTTATTCTCTTTCCAACATAACTATTCTAAAATTTAGTCAATCACACACATCTCTACTTTACTGATTAGATAGTATCCGACTTTAGTTTCTGATTTCTCTATTAATATCGTTAGTCATTATCTCCAATTCTCTCAATCATTAGTCCCTTTTCAACACACACCGCTCGTATTTTGCATCAGTTACACGTTGAAAGTATTAAATATTGTAATATTTTAATAAATAGTCATCGTGGGGATGTAGCTCAAATGGTAGAGCGCTCGCTTAGCATGCGAGAGGTACGGGGATCGATACCCCGCATCTCCACTTAGTTACTATTTTAAAACAGTTTTGTTATTTAGTGAAAAAGTCAACTATTGAAAGATAGGTGAAAACTCCGTGAGTCTCAAGCAAGACCCACAAGTTACCTGAGCTTTTTTCTTTTCTTTTCCCGGCAGCTACTTGGATGAAAAGAAACAGCTGCCGTTTCAAATTCACTCATTTTCCGACAGTGAACAGAGCCATATAGACTTGAGCGAAGAATCTTTTTGCCTTTTCTCATCTATTGGCTAATCAGAAAAATTTAATTCCATTGACTTTTATTCGATTACCTCATTTTCTATTATAATATACACAGAGGTACCAAATTTCAACAGTAGTAGGCAGATACCTATTGTCTTAGAAAACGTTTTCTCTTTGTTCTGTTTCTTGACACAAAGGAAGAAGAAGATGGAAGCAACATACGATCGTGCTAGTGAGGTAAAAGCTTTTGACGAGTTGAAGATCGGCGTAAAAGGTCTCCTAGACGCCGGAGTTACTCAGATCCCACGTATCTTCCATCATCCACATCTTAATTTAACCGACTCAAATCTACTTCTTTCCTCTACAACGATGGTTATACCAACAATCGATCTTAAAGGAGGCGTGTTCGACGAGTACACAGTCACGCGAGAGAGCGTCATCGCGATGATCAGAGACGCGGTTGAGAGATTCGGGTTTTTCCAGGTGATTAACCATGGGATTAGTAATGATGTTATGGAGAAGATGAAAGATGGGATTCGTGGGTTTCATGAGCAAGACTCAGACGTTAGGAAAAAGTTTTATACTCGTGACGTCACCAAAACAGTTAAGTATAACAGTAATTTTGATCTTTATAGCTCTCCTTCAGCGAACTGGAGAGATACCTTGAGTTGCTTTATGGCTCCTGATGTTCCAGAAACAGAGGACTTACCAGATATTTGTGGGTACGAAATACAAATTTCCTTTATTTCTTAGTCTATAGAAGAAAGAAAGAAAGAAAGAAGACTTATCTAGTTGTGTGAATGTTTTAGGGAAATCATGTTGGAATATGCGAAACGAGTGATGAAACTAGGGGAACTAATCTTTGAGCTTTTATCAGAAGCTTTAGGGCTGAATCCTAACCACTTGAAAGAAATGGATTGCACAAAAGGTTTATTGATGCTTTCTCATTACTACCCGCCTTGTCCTGAGCCTGGTTTAACTTTTGGCACAAGTCCGCATTCAGACAGATCTTTTCTCACTATTCTTCTTCAAGATCACATTGGTGGGCTTCAAGTTCGTCAGAATGGTTATTGGGTTGATGTTCCTCCTGTTCCGGGAGCTCTTCTCGTTAACCTCGGAGATCTTTTACAGGCAAGTTGTTATTGTGACATGATACAAACTGTTCGTTTGATACAAATTTATATTTGTTTGTGTGATTTGTTTTGTAGCTTATGACCAATGATCAGTTTGTGAGCGTAGAGCATAGAGTTCTGGCTAATAAAGGTGAAAAGCCGCGGATCTCAGTAGCATCTTTCTTTGTGCATCCTTTACCGAGTTTACGAGTTTATGGACCGATAAAAGAACTTTTGTCTGAGCAAAACCTTCCCAAGTATAGAGACACTACCGTCACTGAGTACACGAGTCATTACATGGCAAGAGGACTTTATGGAAATTCTGTGTTGCTTGATTTCAAGATCTGATAAAATAAACTTTGGAGTTTACCAACATAACTCAGGTCTTCTACAGTTTCACTTGATTGTTCCGTACCTTATGAAAGAAAGCTTCTCGCACACTCAAACAAATGTACTCATGATGCTATTAATTTAGGCAATGAGTTGGGATATGTTATACATTTGGTAGTCGGGCTTATTGAATAATCTTATATTACTCATGATGCTATGTTTATTTTTCAAGGAACCCTAGTAAGTAATCCCTTAGCCGGTGCAAAAATCATTACAGTTAACAATGTCGAACACGAGTTATCGCCATAAGAACCTTTATTGCAAGACCAAAGAACGATAGCGAGATCTATTACTAACAAAAGCGATTTGCATATATTGAATCATTTCCATTTTTTTAGTGGTGCATTCGGAGTTGCCAATGGCAAGATCAAATAGAGAATAAAGGTGATGAGCGTCATGTTCATCCTCATCGATCTGAAGTTGGACGGTGGAGGACGGCCACAAGATAAGAAAATGGTCAGAAAATTAGAGTTGAAATATTTGAGCTTATAGCAAAACAAAATTGAGAGTTGATATATCAAGACTCTTGATTGTTGATACCATAACGACCTTATGAAAAATATGATATCAATTTCTTTTCTTTACGATACGAATCCATGCATTAACAAATAGATTTTCATTTTTCAAGACCGGTGAACACAAAAGGATGAAGCATTTTATTTGGCTTTAGCGTGAGCACTGGTGAAGTGTTAGCAATTCAAGCCCCTATAATCAAGGTGCCATAATTTTAAGAAAATGCAACAAAATATCTCTCACAGCTCAAAAAAAAAACAGTAGTTTACAAAATACTGTATGCGGTTCTCAAAAATTGATATATAAAAGGACAAAAAATAATGTGTTACACGAATATATTTTGTTTTGCTCTAGAGCGAATTGTACTATACTAAAAAAAAACACAGAAGTATGCTAGAATTATTAAAAAGGGTCCAATCTAGTTTTTGTTTGCTTCGTACAAGGTCCCAGAATGTTTTAGGACCGAGTGACCGACCAAGATGGATTCAAGGACAGTATTACATGGCTTTATGAGATATAAACATCATTACATCAACCAAAAGTTGAGAAATAATATAGTATTATTTCAACTTTGAAATTGTATGATTCACATTTAACACACACACCAAATACTTTTGTTTTGTTATATACACGGAGAGCTCACGTACCTCTGATTCAACAAAATACATTACGGAGCACACACGTCTGTGTAGCTCTTTCTTTCAACATTTTCTACCTTCTTGTCAAAGAAAGAGAGACACAATGGCGGGCAACTATGATCGTGCTGGTGAGGTAAAAGCATTCGACCAGATGAAGATCGGCGTGAAGGGTCTTGTCGACGCCGGAATCACAAAAGTTCCTCGCATTTTCCATCACCAAGATGTGGCCGTTACAAACCCTAAACCTTCCTCAACGTTAGAAATTCCAACAATCGATGTTGGAGGTGGCGTGTTCGAGTCCACGGTCACGCGAAAGAGCGTGATCGCGAAAGTGAGAGCTGCGGTTGAGAAGTTCGGGTTCTTTCAGGTGATTAACCATGGGATTCCACTCGAGGTGATGGAGAGTATGAAAGATGGGATTCGTGGGTTTCATGAGCAGGACTCAGAAGTTAAGAAAACGTTCTATAGTCGTGACATCACTAAAAAGGTTAAGTATAACACTAATTTCGATCTCTATAGCTCTCAAGCTGCGAATTGGAGAGATACTTTAACTATGGTTATGGCTCCTGATGTTCCACAAGCAGGGGACTTACCCGTGATTTGTCGGTATGGTTGTTTTCTTCTTTTTGTTAAATTATATTCAAAGAAAAAATAAACTTTTTTACATTTTAGTGCAAACTTTTTGTGGGCAAAGTATTAAGTCCTGTGTAATTTTAATTTTACCTATTTGTGGGAATAGTATGAATGGTATAATACAGCGGAATTCATATTTACAACGTGAAAATGAATACCATTCATCACCATAATGATTTGCTTTTTTAGCTAAATCCATAATGATACCCTCATGTTATTATGTTATGTTGAAAATCTTGGTTGGTGTGATTTGCTTTTTAAGCTAAATTCATTTACAAAATTTCGAGTTTGGAGGTTTGTTCGATTTCGAGGTGAGAAATTTCGGTCTGGTTCGGTTATAAGAAACTTTCCAACTAATAACGAACTCTGGTGGTGAATATTTCAGAGAAATCATGTTGGAGTACTCCAAGCGAATGATGAAGTTAGGGGAGCTAATCTTTGAGCTTTTATCAGAAGCTCTTGGTTTAAAACCTAACCACCTTAAAGAGCTAAATTGCGCAAAGAGTTTGTCGTTGCTCTCCCATTACTACCCGCCTTGTCCAGAGCCTGACCGAACCTTTGGTATCAGTTCACATACAGATATCTCTTTTATCACTATTCTTCTTCAAGACCACATTGGAGGACTTCAAGTTCTCCATGATGGTTACTGGATCGATGTTCCTCCTAATCCCGAAGCTCTAATCGTTAACCTTGGAGATCTTTTACAGGCAAATATTTTTTAAGAAACTTGATACACCAATTGAATCTTGCATATCTTGACAAATCTCAAAACGTTTTTTTTAATGATTGCTTGCAGCTTATAACAAACGATAAGTTTGTAAGTGTGGAGCACAGGGTTTTGGCAAATAGAGGCGAAGAACCTCGCATTTCAAGCGCATCTTTCTTCATGCACACCATACCAAATGAGCAAGTATATGGACCTATGAAAGAGCTTCTATCTAAACAAAACCCTCCCAAGTACAGAAACACAACCACGACCGAGATGGCGAGGCATTACTTGGCTAGAGGACTCGATGGGACCTCACCGTTGCTCCATTTCAGGATCTGACAGTAATGGTGGATCCAAATCTCAGAATCAGAGGATTTCTAGAGTTTTAGTATAAAATAAAGGATATAACAAATAACAAGGCATGAGAAATTATGCTTATTTCACATATATTATCGTGTAGCCGTGTAGGTGTATGCAACAATCTATAGAAATAAACCATCAGTATCTTATAAACTTTCATTTTGTTGTTCTTGAGTTGAGGTATAGCTAGACCGCAGTTTCAGTTAAATATTTTTTCAAGTACTTCCGTCTGAACATAATCAACCTAAGAAGAGATCATAAGAGAATATTACCTCAGTAGACACTACACGGCTTTCAAAAGGAAATGACTGAATGTCGCAGATGTGATATAGCTGTGTCCCTTTCAGACTCTTCTACTGTTCCAAGTCTCCTGCAACATAACATGTTTATGCGTCATTGGTTACTATCTTCAAATCCCAAAATAGTTTGAATGTGATCTGACAAAAACATAAGCAATCACGTATTACTGTGTAAGGAAAGAGAGACATATACCTTGGAGGAATGAAACCTTGACCACCTTCTTCTGAAAGTGCCTTCTCTAATCTCTCTTCGAAAGGTGTTGCATGCCAACTCACTTTCTGGTCCTGCATTATAAAAAGAAACTCATATATTCATAATGAGTGCCAAAAAAAAATATATATATTCATAATGAATGACATGAAATGTGAAGAAACCTAGAGATTCGGAAAGAAACAGGAGAGTACCTCTTTGTACTTGTTTGTAGAGTTTGGTATCCCATTACCATCCCACCATTTGGGTGAGATTTGAGAATGCTCTTTCTCATTCCAATGAGCAGCAACCATTCCAATGATAGGTCTGTCTCCAGGATTTATGGATAAAGGAGAACTACTAATTTCACCTATCTGTTTTTTTCCATCTGAACTCTCTTCCAACTTTTCCCCACATATTGTTGATGTGGGAGATTCATTTTCTGTCTTCTCTTTGTAAGCCTGAACTTTAGCTTGTTCTAGGTTCGCATTTGAATCTTCGTGGAGCTTACATAGGGAGGCATTCACAATTAGATTGGAAGCTGAATGCACAAACTGAGACCTGATTCTACGTCTCTCTCTTCCTGCTGATTCCATATTTGCAGGAAAAATGGTTCCAGGGGTTTGAATCTCATCGGATAGCTTCATTGAGGTTGTATAAGGCGAGGTAGCTGAGATAGAAGTTTTTCCAACCATTTCAGGTTTGCTTGCAGTTCTGTTTTTGGAAGAACTAGAAGAGTAAGATTGACCAAAGTCAATTTCAGACCGCACTGACTTTGTCTTTTCTCTAACGCCGGTTCTATCCACCTCATCCCTGAACACAGTACCAATGCTTTCTTCACTATCATCACTAGATGCAGAAGAGATCCTTGCATTGTTCCGGGCATCGGTCAAGCAACTGATAGAAAGTTAGAAAAAGAGTAAATTCCAGCTCCATGAAACCTCTAAAACTATTTGCCTGATGTAAGAATTTATGTTAGGATATGCAAGCAATCATGCCAGTTCTAGATATTTGAAAGGAGAACCAAGATTCTTTTACTTTTCAAAAGCTCAGCTAAAAGAGATATTATCTAGCAAAGTAACATTAGCAGTTTCACCTGCTAGGAGTTTGCTCTGAAGTATCTAATGATCTTCCCATTTCTTCACAGGGCTCATTCTTTTTCTCATTCAAGTGAAACACTACTTCAGAGTTACAGGAAGGGGAAGATCGTAAATGTTCACCACCTTTAGGAGTTTCCAGTTTTTTGGATGTGTTCCTAACTTCAATTGGTGTCGCTGGTATTTCGCAGGAAACTTTAAGAAACTGTGCCTGTAATTCCATAAGTAAAGCAAAGTGAGATTAGGTTCTCATTGAAGAAAGTGGTAATCTAATTCTGTTGTTATATGCAAACAAATATATCTGCCAAGCTCTAGCAGGATTTTCAACTTGAGAAGAGTAACGCACACAAATTTCAGATAATTTCCCAAGTAAAGATAAAAGACGCAGACACTAATGCAAGTTAAGCATATTTCCTTCCACACACTTGCACAATAATGCATGGATACATAAGCTACATTCATCCCAAAAAAACATCTGTGTGTATAATGTATATATTTTCTTTACAAAGAATTAAGTTCTAAAACCAACACCTCAAATAACTGAGCACACCAAAACAGAGAAAAGGAAAATCAAATATAAGGACAAAGCCAAAGGCTGTGGTATATACAATGCAAATGATGCATTCCTAATGGAGAAAAAAAAAGCACTAGTAGAGTCTAGACCACCTCTTCAATAACATAAGACATAAAAAAAAACTTCTTCTCATTACGGGAGAAGAGCTTCAGCTCAAGTATCACATATCAAGCAAAAGAAGAACATGTCTCAAGCAAACATAATTATTGTCTCCCAAGTATAAATGAATGACAGATGCTTAACTCTAGAATTCCAGTCAAATCGAAAATGCTAATTAATTTCAATGGAGCCAAAATCTTAAGCGTGAGTTGTTAAGTATAATTTCGATATGAACATACGTCATCCTTGAGATCTTTATCAATATGCATAGAATTCAAACTAGATCCCTCTCTGTCATCATGGCAAGGCGACGAAGCTGCGTCAAAAAAACAATAAACAAGTAAGACCACCGTTTAAAACTATTAAGTGATATAACATCAAAGAAGAGATTTATCACCTTCAGATAGAAACAAAGCTGACAAACGATTCTTCGACTCATGACCTCTCTGAAAATCATCAAACCAAAGATGTTAACACTGAAACAGCTGAATTGAACACTGAATTGCAAATCAAAGATCTGGAAAAACAGAAGGAAACGATTAGAATTACGTTATGTTTGGCTTGAGAAACGGAATCAGTAGTAGATTCGTCGTCTTTAGCACGGAAGCAACCGAAGAGACAACCCATGGCTCTCTACTCAACAAGCCGATCCGTCGGTAAAATCCGAGCGTCTCGAATTTATGGCTCAGTCACTCAATTATGAAGCGTTTCTGTAATGTCGTGATTTGAATTATATTGGTGGTAAAAAAGGAACAGCGATGGAGGAACCTACAACAACCAAACACTCTCAATGAGGAGGGAAAAATAGTTTCCCGAGAAAGTGAGAGAGAAAGAGAATGTTGGTGGTGGTGGTGGGTCTGAGTCTCTGTGAGTCTTTTGTTTTCAAATTTGAAAATCCCCAAATAGCTTTTGCGAGAGATGTGTGTGTGTGTGTGTGAGCTTCGATTTTGAAATGGCATCAAATTTCGAATTTGTTATTAAAAGATTCATAATTTCGTACGTTTTTACACTCGCGGGCGCGTGTGATCCTACGTGGCCCAATCCTCTTCATTCCTTCTAATAATATTTTTTAGCTAATTACAGTATCTGTGACTGTTAATGTGAGTAGTTTCTATTGAATCTTAGTGTTAGATTAGGACGAATTGATGTCTAAATGTTGATGTTTAGTGTTGAATTTTCTTAGATTGGGTTTGGTGTTAGACTATTCTAGTATTCTTGAACATTCTTATATTGAATTTAGATTGTTTGTTGCACTTAAAATGTTTGTGAATTTTTTTTGAACCGAACTTAATTGAGCATTTTTTTCATTTGCTAAAGAGAATTGATGTGAAGATGTTTTGTGAGCACAATGGAGTTTACTGCTATTAACCTATACTAAGTATCAATAGCTTTTATTTGTTTGTGAAAAAAAACAATAGCTTTTATTTGTCCTAGGAATTATTTAATAGATTAAATAACAGCTATTTTTCTCTTATTTCTTAGTGATTAAAATATTTAAAATACAGACCAAAATTAATTGTTTATGTTAATATATTTACTCCTTAATCCTTTATATTAAAATTGTATAATGCATGTAGTTAATAAATTGTTTTCCAAAATTCATTCATAATTTTATTCCTAAATTATTTTGGTCAAGAAAACACATCTTTGAATAATTAAATGCTTCCTTGTATTTGATAATTTCTTGATATTTTAAAATACCTTCTATACTATGCCAATGTTATTGGTTATAAATAGGTTTAACATTGATCCTGAAATATATCATAAGAAAATCAAAAGTGAAATAAGAGATCAAAATGATGAAGCTCATAGTTGTCTTTGTTATATCCAGTTTGTTGTTTGCTACTCAATTTTCTAATGTAAAAATTATTATTATTTTCTTCATATTATGATTTATGAATTCAGAGAAATAAAGTTTTTTTTTTTATGTGTGTATGTACAGGGTGATGAATTAGAGAGTCAAGCTCAAGCACCTGCAATCCATAAGGTATATTTAAATTATAAAATATCAAATACTGAATAATAAATAATAAATATATTACAACAAGAATATCAATGTTATTTTTCAAACTACATAATTTTAAAATATTTTATTGATAACACAAATGTATATTATTATCGTCTCCATTGATTTGCATTCTAAATTTGTTTTTGTTATCCAACCAATTTCAGAATGGAGGAGAAGGCTCACTTAAACCAGAAGGTAAATTGTTTAAAAGATATTATTTTTATTTATATAGTAAATGATTGATCAAATCACAACTTAAATAATTTAATTGTTGATTTATATTTTTCTGAAGAATGTCCAAAGGCATGTGAATATCGATGTTCGGCGACATCTCACAGGAAACCATGTTTGTTTTTTTGCAACAAATGTTGTAACAAATGTTTGTGTGTACCATCGGGAACATATGGACACAAAGAAGAATGTCCTTGCTACAATAATTGGACGACCAAAGAAGGTGGACCAAAATGTCCATGAAAACAAAAAATTGTAAAAGCAAAATAAAATCTATCGTTGTTATCTCTCAATAAAATCTATGTTTGTAATCCTTGTTTTTCAATATAGAATATAATATGGAGTTTTCATAATTTCTTCTATTACAAAATTAAAGTTAATGCACAAATAAATTGAAGGGACTTGGACCTTTTCGTGTAAGTTCTTTCTTTAAATCACGAACAATTTAGATTTATATTTTCACTCTTACAAACACAAAACATGGATGCTCTTTAACTCTCATCCAAACAAAATGCATTTCTCTCTTTCTTTTTCTAAACATTTCACAACAATATCCCATATTATATCTAAGATATATGATCTTTTTAAATTGAATTTATTTAGGCCATGTTTTAAAATCGTGTTTGGTTAGATTGACCCATGAAATGTTGACATATTTTAACATTCCTAAATATGACTAAAAATGATTAAAGATATTTAATAATATATTTGCTCTATTAAAAATGATTAAATAAATAATAATAAAAAGTATTTCCAAATAATTTTTTAAAAAACATGTATTTATAATATCTCCAAATAAAACATAATCATGATCAGAAAATCCAATTAAACACATATATCCATAAAAATTAAAATAGTTTCGTCAATTCAATGTTAAATCATTTTCATCTAAGTTAGGAATGAATGTTTTAAGTTTGACAAAGAGACGAGAAAACTTTAGAAATCTCCTCCCGTTTAATGAATCAAAATTATAGTCTTTGTACTTTTTGGATGATCTCCTAGGCGATGCTCCAGATCCGGATCGGTCCACAACAGTCCATCGTCTCACCTCGATAAGTTTGACAAGATCTCATTCATTCTCCTGGAGTTGGTTAGCATTCCAAACTACCATTTACCATCTATACATTTTCTTATACATTTTGTTACTTAACCTGCACAATTATAGTAGTTACGTCACTTTTTAGTACTTGTAAGATTTTGCCACTAGTTTATAGTATATACATTACATATAAGTACAATATAACATTCCTTACTCATAAGATTTTGCTTATCAACTACAGACATACATAGAAGTTGGAACATTTTTAGAGCCCAAAGGAATGGGCCTAGTATGCCGAAGCATTAATTTATTTTATTTTCATCAAAAAAAAAAAGAAAAAAGAGAAGGCGGTTTATAATGCCAGCAAACTCTGCAAGGGCAAAAACGAAACTCATCGAACAAATTTCGAGGCTTTGCTTCTTGAATCTCACAAGAAGCCGTACAGTTTCTCAGCTTTCTAGTGTTTTCTCGGGTAGAAGAGAGATAGAGAGACAGAGCAAAGCCTAATAAGCGATGGGGAACAAGAGATTCAGGTCTGATAATAATGCAGGGAAACCAACTTCCGTCGAAGCTACTAGGATTTGGGCGACTAAGGTCATCGAAGACTTTCGAGCCTCTGGGAACGAAGGTGAATTTAGCTCCGGGAAACCAAGTCTTCTCCTTTGGATTCTAATTGTTTCCTTCTCTGACCGATTCTTTCCAGAAATGATTTTATGAGTCTGAGATTGATTACATAAAGCTCTAATCTTTGGGAATTTTATTGAATTTTGGTTGCATTGTGTTCTGTAGTTTACACGTTTGAGCATAATCTATCAAATAACGAACGTGGAGTGATTCATCAGATGTGCAGGAAAATGGGTATTCAATCGAAAAGTTCTGGGTGAGTTAGTGTTTTTGGGTTTGAGAAAGTATTCATTTTTATTGTTTCTGATTCTGGGGGATGCTTTTAATAGGCGTGGGGAACAAAGGCGTCTTTCGATATTCAAAAGTAGGCATAAGAATGGAAACAAGAATGAAGCTAATGAGAAATCAAATAAAGAGAAGCTCAAATGTGTGTCATTTCCGCCGGGAGCAGATGTTATTCTGCAGGAGTTATTTACTCATTACCCACCTTGTGATGGAGATACGGCTGCAACATCGTTTACCAAGTACTCTGGTAACAAGGGTAAACAAGGACAATGGAAAGATGATTTTTTCCGGAAACCACAGATTAGCAGTGAGGAGATTCTAGAAAAAGTGGCATCTTTGAGTTCTAGACTTAAGAAGGATAAAGCTCTTAAGGAGGTTAGGATTAATACCCTGTTGCTGAGATGTGTGTCTTTTGTTTGAAAGGACTGTAATTTATGATTCTTTATCCGGAATACAGATTGAGAAGTTATAAATCATGTCAAGTATCAGCAAGTGAAAGGAAATTGTTTTTTGTTGATTTATGTTACAGATCACTAAGCTGCGGTCAAAGCTTCCCATCACATCCTTTAAAGACGCAATTACATCTGCAGTGGAATCCAATCAGGTTCTGTGAAATTTTTGATATGTTCTCTCTTAGAATTTACTAATTGTATGGTTATGCTTGCTGTGGTGATTTCCACTGCTTGAAAAAGAATTCATCATACATTCTTATTGTAAACGCAGGTTATTCTCATTTCTGGTGAAACTGGTTGCGGGAAAACTACTCAGGTGTTTGTTATCCCTTGTTTTTCGGTAGTCTAGTAGAATGATCTCCTTAGAAATTTTGCTTACTGTGAGCTGCGATTGTGATATTAGCCATGTAAAGAGTGTTCAGTTGAATTTGCGTTCAATATTTTCATTCTCGAGGTTTCTCAAGTGCCTCCATTGTTTAATGTTTTAGGTGCCTCAATATCTTTTAGACCATATGTGGTCAAGCAAAAGAGAAACTTGCAAAATTGTTTGCACCCAACCTCGTCGGATATCCGCCATGTCAGGTTGACATTTTTTTATTCAGCTATGTATTTGTGTTGATCTTTTGAAATTTCAAGTTTATCCACATGTACGCTGTATAATGCTTACCCCTTACTGTCTTTTTATCCCTCTTTTGAAGTTTCTGAAAGAATATCTTGTGAAAGAGGTGAAAGCATTGGAGAAAACATTGGTTACAAGGTTAGTAATCTTTGTAGGTAGACATATTTGCGTTTGTACATGAAAGGTGATTGTGTTTCAATATTGTAGACAAGTGCACCATTGACTTTATATGTAAATCTCAGGTTCGACTCCAAAGCAAAGGTGGAAGGCACTCATCAGTTGTTTTCTGCACGAATGGTATTCTCCTGAGGGTGCTTGTAGGAAAAGGCTCTGTTAGCAGTGTTTCCGACATAACTCACATCATTGTGGTACTTTACATATTTCTTATCTGCTCTGCTATCATGTGCCTATTACGTGTGTGTTTCATATGTATGATGAGTATTATCGGAAAATTAAATCGCTTGTCAACTGTCACTATGAAAAGCCTTCTTGTTGCTGTTTGTCATCCCAGATCCTCTACCTTTCACTTTGGCTTTAAATTTAATTCTGTAGCTTTCTACATTGATCAGTGCGTTCATGTCTTTGTAGGATGAAATCCATGAAAGAGATTGCTATTCTGATTTCATGTTGGCAATTATAAGGTAGACATCCTTGCTCTCAAACGTTGAGGTTCTCAACTTGTCAATTGTCTATTAATCAAATCAAGTGTATGTGACCTAAGAAACTGATTTTAAGGCTATTGTTTAATGCCGCACCATAATTTATGTGCTAAATAATAAACTGGTACACATGTATTTATCTTCTCTTAAGCCGCAAACCATGAAAGAAGATAATTAATTTACTTTCTTTGAATGTATGATATAACTCATATGAATTTCTGATGCTTTTGTTGATTTGCAGGGATTTGCTTCCATCAAATCCCCATCTCCGTCTGGTTAGTTAAGCTTTATGTTCTTCTTGCTTTTCACTGCAATGGTACACTTATAACAAGAGAACAAAATGAAGAAGGATTGGCTTTGTTTATGTTTCTTTTCGTTTACTAAATAGAAGAGGGAAGCGGATATATTAGAGGGGGTGACTCTATACGGCCTTGTTACCTCTGAAAAGAAAGGAAATAGAGTAGGTTTTGTATTTTTAAAGGTGTCTCCTTCCCTCCGGTATTAGAAATTAAAAGATGACACAATACAAGTTACAAAATAGATTTCTTTCCTGCTATTTTTGTGTGTTGGCGAAGTGACGTTCTTAGAATTTTCAAAAAAGATACTTGGTCGAAAGACACTGAGAACAAGTGAACTCCGACAAAATTGTGTACATAGCCTAAGAACCTGAGATAGCTGGACTTGATGGCTTGGTAAACGTCTTTGAATATGGCCTGACTACAGTACTCTTTAGCTGATTTTTTGAAAATTTCTGGACCAATAGATTCTCATGAGTGCTACGCTTGATGCTGAGAGATTTTCTGGATATTTTGGAGGTTGCCCGGTTGTCCGTGTCCCTGGATTCACTTATCCAGTTAATTTCTCTTTTTCTCTCTATATCTCGAATATGGTAATTCTTTTATGCCCAAATATAATCTCCTTGCTTTGTGTCTACAGGTGAGAACCTTATATTTGGAGGATGTGCTCTCTATTCTGAAATCAGGTGGAGATAATCATCTAAGCTCTACCAACTTGAGTATATCAGACCACAAGCTTGATTTGACGGATGAGGATAAACTTGCTTTAGATGAAGCAATCATCTTGGCTTGGACAAATGACGAGTTTGATGCCCTCTTAGATCTAGTTTCTTCTAGAGGAAGTCATGAGATCTACAATTATCAGCACCAATCAACCTGGCTAACACCACTAATGGTCTTTGCTGGAAAGGGCAGGATCAGTGATGTCTGCATGCTCCTCTCCTTTGGTGCAGATTGGAGCTTAAAGTCTAAAGATGGTATGACTGCATTAGAATTGGCTGAAGCAGAGAATCAACTAGAAGCTGCTCAAATAATCAGGGAGCATGCAGACAATTCCCAGTCTAATTCTCAGCAAGGACAACAGTTACTTGATAAATACATGGCGACAATCAACCCAGAGCAGGTCGATGTGAGTCTTATACAACAGTTAATGAGGAAAATATGTGGCGATTCAGAAGACGGTGCGATTCTTGTTTTTCTACCTGGATGGGATGATATAAATAAAACAAGACAGAGATTACTTGAGAACCCTTTCTTTGCAGATAGTGCTAAATTCGACATTATATGTCTTCACTCAATGGTTCCAGCAGGGGAACAGAAGAAAGTTTTTAATCGCCCCCCTCCAGGTTGTCGCAAAATTGTGCTTGCGACAAATATTGCTGAATCAGCAGTTACCATTGATGATGTGGTTTATGTGATAGATAGTGGCCGGATGAAGGAAAAGAGCTATGATCCTTATAATAATGTTTCAACTCTCCAATCTTCTTGGGTATCAAAAGCAAATGCAAAACAGCGTCAGGGTCGAGCAGGCCGCTGCCAACCTGGCATTTGTTATCATCTCTATTCTAGACTTCGGGCAGCCTCTATGCCAGATTTTAAAGTTCCTGAAATCAAGAGGATGCCGGTAGAAGAACTCTGCTTACAAGTACTGCTCCTCATTTAATTTCTAGTTAATAGCAATTGGTTCTATGCTGTGAGCCGTTCGTGCGTATGCAATCTCTTACTGATCATTGCCCTTTGATTACATTCTCAGGTTAAGATACTTGATCCAAATTGTAAAACAAATGATTTCCTTCAGAAACTGTTGGACCCGCCTGTTGATCAAAGTATTGCAAACGCCTTAAGCATACTACAGGATATTGGTGCCCTGACACCTCAGGAAGAGCTGACAGAACTTGGAGAGAAATTTGGTCATCTCCCAGTTCATCCTCTGATTAGCAAAATGCTATTCTTCGCTGTGTTAGTAAACTGTCTGGATCCAGCACTTACTCTGGCATGTGCAGCAGACTACAAGGAACCATTTACGATGCCCATGTCGCCTGTTGAAAGACAGAAAGCTGCTGCTGCAAAACTTGAACTTGCATCACTTTGTGGAGGTGACAGTGATCACCTTGCAGTTGTTGCTGCCTTTGAGTGCTGGAAAAACGCAAAAGGAAGAGGTCTTTCAGCAGAGTTTTGCTCTCAGTACTTTGTCTCTCCAAGTGCTATGAAGATGTTGGATCAAATGCGTAGCCAACTTGAGTCGGAACTTAAAAGACATGGGATTATTCCTAACGACATTTCAAGTTGTAGCCAAAATTCGCGTGATCCCGGTATACTCCGTGCTGTGCTAGCAGTAGGATTGTATCCTATGGTGGGAAGATTGTGCCCAGCTTTTGGTAATAATCGAAGAACTATAGTAGAGACTGCTAGTGGTGCTAAAGTTCGTGTCCATTCGCTGTCAAACAACTTCAACTTGTCGTCTAAAAAGTATGATGAATCTTTACTCGTTTTCGATGAGATCACTCGTGGAGATGGAGGCATGCACATAAGAAACTGTACTGTTGCTCGTGATCTTCCTTTGTTACTTATCTCAACAGAGATAGCTGTGGCCCCTACAGGGAGCAGTGATTCTGATGATAGTAATGAAGAAGAAGAAGATGATGAAGAAGTAGCAGCTAATACTAATGAAGAAGTAGCAGCTAATACTAATGAAGAAGGAATGGACATACATAAAGAAGAGAGTAGGCGTGGAGCGAAAATGATGTCTTCACCTGAAAATTCAGTCAAGTTAGTAGTTGATCGCTGGCTGCCTTTCAGAACCACAGCCCTTGAAGTTGCTCAAATGTACATTTTGCGGGAACGACTAATGGCTTCTATTTTATTCAAGGTGAGTTTAGAATCCATTATGCTTAAAACTACTCCATACTTTTAAGGGTTCTTTTATTTGATTTGATTTCCAACTGTTTATTGGCAATTTGTAGGTAACACATCCACGGGAACATTTGCCACCTCATCTCGGAGCTTCTATGCATGCAATAGCTGGTATTCTCTCATATGATGGTCATGCAGGACTTTCATGTCCACCGGAGTCTATGGTACCAAAACATTCAAGGACTGAGATGTATGATACCGGTGGATGGGAAGAGAAACCAAACTCTTTCCTTAACTCACTCTTTTGGTCTCTGAGTTTGAAAGAGAACAAGCATCCTAGTCACACGAATAGGAATCAGCAGCATAACTACAACATGGCTCCAACAGAAGCTGCATCAATACCTAGGCAGCAAAACTATAAGCAAAGAAATCCCAAAGCAACCAACAATACCGATTCGGGTAAGAAGAAAGAGAAGATGTTTGTTAATCCCACCAATAGGATTAACCAGCCTGAAGCTGCTTCTACGGGTAAGCCATCAAAGCACAAATCAGCCAACAGTTCGGGTTCGAGTAACAAGAAAGAGAACATGCCTTCTGATCAGGCCTATGGGAATAAGCAACATAACACAGTTCCAAGAGAAGCTGCCGCACCAATGGCGAAGAATCAAAGCAGTAAGAAAACCAAGACCAGGTCAGGCAACAACTCGGATTCGGGTAAGAAGAAAGAACAGTATATTCCAAAGAGGCAACGCGAAGACAAAGCAGAACAGAAGTGAGATGCATGAAAAGAGATTGTTTTTGGTTTTGGGTTTTGGTTTGGGTTTGGGTTTGGGTCCCATGAAAGCAGAGGAATTGATGATGTATAAACAATTCATGTTTGGATCCATGTCTCTTCGGTGGTTCTTGGCTCAAAGTGTTTCTATTTATCTAATCATGAAACGGAGTTTTTAACGGTTTCATGTTGCTCTAATATGTTCCAGAGTATTGTAACTATTGTTGTTGTTACTCATAAAGCCTCTTCTAGCAGTTTCATACTTTCATTTTACTTCCAGTGAGATCAAACACGTCGAAATTCATTCAGACCAGTAGGCTCACAGCCACGTGGCAAGATGGAGCACTTATACAACCTTATCCCGACATCCAAACAGAAGATTAGATGCCCAAAAATCCAAAAATTAGCCAATAAACAACTCTTTTCTTAAACTCCATATTTACAAACAGTTTCATCACTTTGGTCTTCAGGTTGCAACAAGAAAGAGAAAAAAAGAGAATGGCGTACAGCCCGAGCTTCTTACACCAGAGTGCACTTGCCTCCTCTGCCGGACGATCATCATCTTCATCTTCATCGTCGTTTCGTCATGTGTCCCTCTCGAGACCCGTCCATTTAGTATGTAGAGCTCAACAGTCTCAGGAAAACAATAACTCTGCTGTTTTCCGCCGTCTTGCCCTTACCTTACTCGTTGGTGCTGCAGCCATCGGATCCAAAGTCTCTCCTGCGCCGCCTATGGTGAAGCCGGTATGATCCCACTTTCTCTATATACATTTTGAGCATATATCAATGAGAATCATGAAGCAAATCTTGATTGTTGTTTTGCAGCTAATGTGTTTGGTAAGCCAAAGAAGAACACAGATTTCCTGCCATACACAGGAGAAGGATTCAAAATCCAGATCCCATCAAAGTGGAACCCAAGTAAAGAAATTGAGTATCCAGGACAAGTACTAAGATTCGAGGACAACTTTGACGCCACCAGCAATGTCTCTGTCATGATCACTCCTACAGACAAGAAATCCATCACTGATTACGGTTCTCCTGAACAGTTCCTCTCTCAGGTTTCACTCTGTTTTTAAAGCAAAAACGGTTCAATCAGACGATAATCACCACAACACAGCTGATGATAGGTTTCTGGTTTCTGCAGGTGAATTATCTCCTCGGGAAGCAAGCTTACGTCGGCGAAACAGCCTCTGAGGTAATTTCCTTTTCTAGTTGGTGAAGGAGTTTTTGGGTTCAAACAAGAACCAATACCTTAAAGAGTGTGACTGATCATTTTTGCAGGGAGGGTTTGATGCAAATGCAGTAGCAACTGCAAACATTTTGGAAACATCTACACAAGAAATCGGAGGGAAAGAATACTATTACTTGTCGGTTCTGACAAGAACAGCTGATGGAGATGAAGGTGGGAAGCACCAACTGATAACAGCCACTGTGAATGGTGGAAAGCTTTACATTTGCAAAGCTCAAGCAGGAGACAAGAGGTGGTTCAAAGGAGCTAGGAAGTTCGTTGAGAATGCTGCTACGTCCTTCAGTGTTGCTTGATATGAATCATAAACATTAATGGAACGCTCTGTTATCTGTTGTCTTCTTCCTCATTGTCCATTGTATAAATAATGGATCAAGAAAAGAAAACAATCATTTGATATCTATAACTATTGTTTATCTTTCTCTGATCGTTAAAGTACTGCAAAGAATTGAAATGACAAGGAAACAAAAATCTTGATAAAATTAAAAGATCCATGGCTTATTCGTGAGAACTTGTAAATTTAGTAACTGAGATCCCAGTGACGTCTCACTATACTGAAACATCATGTGTAGCTGAGCTATCTGTTTTCCTCAAATTTACAAACAGGGCTCAAGCCTAAACAACAGAGCAGTATGTGGATGTAAGACTGTGATAGCCTAACAACAACAAAAATTAAGTTACGACAATCTGGAAATTTAACCCAGGGGTGGCAGAAAGAGAAACCCGCTGCAACATCGGTCAGGTTTCTCTTCAAGGAAATAACTTCACTTGGCAGAGCCATCAAATAGGAAGAAAATCATAGCTCTTCTAATCGTATCGGCAAACACAGGTAAGACGTCCAGATAGAGCAGGCACTGTTCTTCATGGATCACAGAGAATTTGTTTTACCGAGGTTTCTCATCTGCCAACAGGATCAAAATCTGCCATGGAAATTTCAAACCCTGCCTGTAACATGTACAACTATGGCAGACTAGTGATGGTTGAGTCACTCATGACGGAAAAGAACTGTGGACTAGTCTTATCCCAAAACCCCTAATGACGGATTATGGAAGCATATCCAGCATCTTTTATTCAGCCTCATGGGGGACAGTTCTACAACCTGATTGCTAAAAAGGGAGACCAAAGCTAAGCACAACTCCCTGGTAAGTCACTATAAACAGGAGACTTGTGAAAACGCAGAAACAGCACTAACCATTTGATACTCAGTTTGGCCAGAGTTCACACTTGATAAAGACACTGAACAAATCGAAACAACAGAATTCTTTGTGCAAACTGAAGTGCATCTAAAGCCCACGTTTCAGCATCTTTCCCTTCACTTTCTCAGCATCTGACTCCATTCCATGGTTTTTATAAGCTTTAATCATAATGGCGAACGTTTTAGTTACAAGCCCATAATTGGTCTCTGCCATCTCATTTACAACACCTTCCATTTCTTCAAAGCGTTTTTGGGATCCATACATCATGATCTTACAGTGGTAGAGAGATCTGCATAGTTTCCACCCAGCAGACTCAGCACGCTTGACGAAATTAGCAAGATTGTCAACTTCATTACACCTGAAGTAAGCTGCAATGATTGCTCGCATGATACTTGACTTATTAACACATGTCTTCTGCTCAAATGCCTCGTTGATTTTACTCTCCATTGCTTCCACAAAGTCTTCTTGAGCATATAGTCGAATCAAAAGCACATTCAACCAAGGAAGATATTCCTCCCCAGAGAGAAGACTCAATAAATTTTCAATCTTTTGGACTCTATCCTCAACAGCTTTCTTACAATATGCACAGATCATAGCTCTGACCAAAGGACCACTGTTTACACCAACCTGATCTTTAATCACTTCATACATTTCTTCCATCCTATTCAAATTCCCAGAATTTGCATACCCACGAAGCATTAGCTGATAAGTATCTGTGTCAGGCTCAACTGGACCCCTCTTCATTTCTTGAAAAGTAGCTTCCATTTTATCCCAATTCCAGGCAGTCATGTAACCCGCAATTAGAAAGTTGTAAGTGACAGAATTAGGAGGAAGCTTCACTTTTTGTAACTCTTCAAAAGCTGCTTCCATATTCTTTACCATCAAAAGTCGACCATAAACAGATACTAGAATATTATATGTCACAACGGTCGGCGCACAATGCGTTTGCCTCCTGAAATCTTTAAAAAGCGACTGACATTCCTCAGCAAGCCCGTTCCACATGTAAACACTCATCAAAGAATTATAAACTGAAGCAGTCTGCATTCGTTTCTTAGCCGCCTCATCGAAAAGATAGACTGCAAGGTTAATATCCCTAGCTCTACCCGCAATTTTGATTCCTTTAGCATACTCCTCCGATGTCAAGGGGATACAATAATCCTTTTGTCCTCTCCTCCACTCTAAAACCTAAACATTAACATAACATCAAAAACCTACGAAACAAACTCAACTAATCTACAGTGATGCTAATAAAGATTCAAACTTTATAGACTACAAAAGATCAGGGCAGTGGCAAGAGTCAAACTTTATAGAATTCAAAAGATAGAAGAAGAAAGGAAACCTGAAGAGCTAAGTAATGACGAGGAAAGAGTTGATCCATAAGCTCTAAGATCCCAGCACCATCACGATAAGTTCTAAACAACCATTGCCCTTTCTGATCCAAAACATTTTGGAACTTCTCCTTACTGTTACCAATCGTTAAAAGCTCGTCTTTTAAAATCGAAACTCTTTGGACCAAATCAGTGTGATGAGCTGGTAAGCTAGTTACTCGGGTGAGTTTGCCGATAAATTGACTGCCGAGTTTCACAAAATTTGATGCCATGAATTACGAATTTCCTTGGAGCTGAAGCTCCGGGGATTACTACTAATAGACAGAATCGGATCTGAGGATCTGCAAATTGTGCAGAGACCCCAAAATTAGGGTTTATGGTAAGTACTTAGGAGGAGAAGAAGAAGAAGAGTGATAATGGGCCTGAGGCCTTAAACTTCGGTTAAGTAGACCGGTGCATCAAACCGTATGCTAATTGTACTTGGTTTACGGTTTACCCATTCACAATTTTAAAATTAAATTGCATTTTTCCTATGTATTTTAGACTTTAGAGAACCTATATTTTATTGGTAAATATGGTTTTTGATATAAAATAATTTAATCATATTAAATGTAAGACTCGGTAAATTTACGATTTTATAAATTTTTACAAGTTTTAGCTAATTGGATTACTGATTATATAGTTTTTTTTACTGATTACATTTATGCAACTCTAAAATGCCTTAGTTTTTGAACCTCACTTTCTACTTTCTCTCTTATTGGGAGGCTCTCCAGTAACCATGTTTTATGTTTATATATTCGTTGGGTTCACGGTCACAACCCTAATATTGTGCTTAGCAAAATTTGAATTTGTCTCTTTCCAGTGTTTCCATATTCAACGTTGTTGAATATTATTAAGATTTTATGTTCTTGCGCACACCAAAATGTGTCTACGTCAACGTGGGCTCGCGAGGTCTCTGAGTTGAAAAAAAAAGAGATTTTCTTCTCATATTTTTTAGAGAGAAAAAACAACAATAGACCATGTGTTGTGACACACCTCCACCACCTGCTTAATTTGGCACTAAATGGATTTAATTTACTACTCGTCACTTCAAACCGGTGCCGACTAAAAAGCTAACATTTATTTTTGTCCGAAAACAGCAAAAAAATGCTACCAACAATTTCAACGGATGCTAAACTTTTGGCGCTTATACACCATTATGCATTATAATATATATATATATATAAATATTCCAAAACATCTTGTTTCTATTCAAAAATTTGTAAAAACTCGATAAATACTTTGACGTGGTTACCCCAAAAAGAAAAAAAAAATACTTTGACTCAAAACAAAGATAATTCTTTTATATTACAAAGGACATTTACATATAAAACTGGATTAAGGGCGTACAAAATAGCAACCAACGGTAATCTTAACATTATAGTAAGAAATAGTCTCGCAGATTAAAACCTATATATATCACCTCCGATCCCATGATGGAAAAGTGTTTCTGTTTTAGAATATGCATATGTAAAATAAAATAGTGAAATTAAAATTACTTTTTTCAACACTTAACAGATGTAGGCATTTCAAATTTTGAATTTTACTGCTAGCAGAAAATATCCAAAACTTCCAGTACTATTTTTGAAATAACTACATATATACAAAAGATTCTTACGTTATAGGAAGATATAAAACTAAACTCAATTACTCAAACATGTTAGTAATAATAAGATTCATATATCTGACTTTTTGATATTTAAAATTTTCATTGTAATTGGTAACATATAATTTTTTCCTTTATTTTTATAATCAGAGGGTGATACAAATTTTATCGCTCTACTAATCCTCCCAAGGTTAGTGTAACAGTCGAATACTTCATTCACCAAATTTCTTAGTAAATCTTAAAACAACTCTACTGTTAAAACAGAAAATTTTCCAAATTGAATAAGTAAACGAATAATCAAAATTTTCATTTACAATTTAAATTAAGATTTTTTTTTTTTGTAGAATATATGAAAATACATGAGCTAGCTATTTGTAGTTGTGAGGAATTTGAGATTTTTGAAGTTTGGCTGACTCATTCAACAACTAAGTAACATTATATCGGGTCGCATTCAACAGCTAAGTAAGACCGGCCGGGTAACTTACTTAACTTCAGTAGTCGACACTTTGATTATTTTAACTAAAGTAACTTCGTTGTTGAATGGGTAAGTCAAACTTCCAAATAAAAGTCATCGTATGTTTGGAAAAGTAAAAGTCATCATATATTCTAAAAACATAATATATTAAAATCATATTATTATACGGATACACGTTTTAGGTCTTTTACAAAAGAAAACCATCTACATGGCAAATAATATAATTCAAAGATGAATTTGGATCAAACACATTTTGAATCAAAAGTGTTAATTTGGTTTGTTAATAGACAAATAAGTCATATAACCAGCATGTAGGACAGGGGTTCTCCTAGTATTTTACGTTAAAGGGATATTATGTGTTTATAAATGACACATATATATAGTAGTTGTCACATTTTTTTTTCTTTGTGAATTAATAACCACGTGATGAATTCTATTCATGAGAATTTCTCAGCTACAAATGAATGACTTAAAAATGTGGCTGCAACAATTTAAGAAGATAGATTCATTGCATAAGGAGCTATGTGAGAAAAATCATTAATAGGGAATCAGTGAGGACAAGATAATTGGTTGCACGCACTTTTACATAGAAAAGTCCTGGAAGAAAAATCAAATGTTTGACAGAAATAAAAGATTATTTGGGGAAATGTTTTATGAATTGTGTTGGATCAGGTCCGTCATGCCTTATTAATTTTTTCGGTGGAACCAAAAAATCATACGATGCCTTCCTGTTCTACACGAGGACTGGACAACACATGTCAATACACATCTAAACTATAAAAGAAAATTTTGACAAAATATATATAATATACTGTATATGAAAGGCAAAACATAGTTATCTATATAATATTTTTTCAACCCAGTAGGTCAAAATGTATTTAGATCAATTTGATATTCGTTTATTTAATAATTTTTATCTATTAAATTTTTTGATAGGTCTATTCAAACAAAATTTGATTTTAAATCCGTTTTCAAAAACTTTTACACCGAATATTTTTATATTTAAAATATAAATATTTCTAAAATTTGGTTAAAATTTAAAACTATGAATATACTTGTTTGATTTTTAAATATTTTAAATCATATTGTAATTTTAAATATTTTAAAAACAGACATATATTACTCCGATTAACAAAAAATATGTGGGTTTAATATCATATATATAAAGTAAAAAATTTAGACAATTATTCAAAATCATATCATAATTAATATTAACATTAATAAAAGAAATAAGTTTTTTAACGGGACAAATTTGACAGAATATTACTTAATAACAATTGTAAATTATAAAATATAAATAGTTTAGAAAAAAATACAATTTGCAAACTTTTATATATACTAACTTAAAAAAAAAATCGTTTCACGGTGTATCGCGGGATAAAATCTAGTTTATCCAGTAAAATATTGTTAGAATTGCAAAAAAAAAGTTTTTTCCAAATTATTTGCTTCTATTATCTTTATGAAATAATATAAAAAATAGTGAAACATTTAAGAATCTGAAATTAGCTTTAATTACAAAAACTAACCCTTGTTTTCAAAAATTTGAAAAAATACTTTTAGTAAGTAATAAGACAATACACATTTGATAAAATTTGAGAAATGCAATTACTAAATAGACAATTTTTCTGAAACGTTATATATTTTAGAATAAAACAAGCTTATTTTAACGGTAATATATGTTAAGATGTACACAAGTCATGGATATACATCGATTTTACTTTGAATCCTTCTAAGTTCATCATCACTAGTCTTACGAATAAACTTCTATACATCACTAGATATACATACGACATGGATATATATATCAATATTACGTATGCACTCAAAACTTCTATATACCCTTAATACGTCACGGCAATGTATGTAATTCTTTCGAGGTTTGAAAAAAAAAAAAAAACTTTATTTTATTNTTTCTCACTTCAAACGTTTGATGAATCACGTCGTTCTTTTTATATATATATAAGAAAACGTCGATCTTAAGACTTATGTACGAATTATATAACAAACTTTTGCAGGATTTACTGAGTTAAAGTAGTTTACACTATATTTACAAAGATTGTTGTGACTTCTCTGATATCAAATTAAATTAAAGTTATAAGTAACTTTTTATGAAAGAGAATAAAAGCTTACAACAAGAAAGTAGCTAGCAAAACTAATTAAATTTGGCTAATAATAGTTTATTATTCATATCAATAGTTATTTTTCAACTCTTCTTTAACTTGTATAACTATTGATATTTATTAGTATAATTATTATTCAATATTTGAATTCTAGTTCTTAAAAAGAAAGATTACGTTTAATTCCAAAAAATAAATTTAGGATATTACTTTTCTTAGTACACAAAATAGAATCAAAAATATAACTACTATCATAGGTCGGCTAAAATGATGTTCGTGGTCATAGTTAATGGAAGTGTTTTTTTTTGGATATACTATACTGTGTATTTTTATGAAGAAAAATCAATATATAATAACGACTTAAAAGAAAAAAAAACAAGATATATTTCCAAAACTAACCATATAGGATCGGATTATTACTTTTCAAAGTACACAAACAACGAATAAAATTGACGTCCTGCACTATTGACAGAAAACGATGGGTTCCAAAACTGTCGCTAATAAACTCTTCCAATTAACCCTATAAATAGCATGCAGAATATGAGTTAAAAATCACCAATCAAACACTTTCTTACATGAGCAATATTCAAGAAATGGAAATGATATTGAGTATCTCTTTGTGCTTAACGACCCTCATAACCCTTCTCTTGCTGAGGCGATTCCTCAAACGAACCGCCACTAAAGTGAACCTACCACCATCTCCATGGAGGCTTCCGGTGATCGGAAACCTCCACCAGCTGAGCCTCCATCCTCACCGTTCCCTCCGGTCCCTCAGTCTCAGGTACGGACCACTCATGCTCCTTCATTTTGGCCGTGTCCCTATACTCGTAGTCTCCTCCGGTGAAGCAGCTCAAGAGGTATTGAAAACACATGATCATAAATTTGCGAACCGCCCGAGATCAAAAGCCGTTCATGGGCTTATGAATGGTGGACGTGATGTTGTGTTTGCTCCCTATGGAGAATACTGGAGACAGATGAAGGTATTTCACTAGCCTTTTCAAATTTCTCTTTTATCTTTTATTTTTAAGACTATTTTTTCCTATTTAACTTATTATTTTGTTTTCGTCGATCGAAAACTTGCACCCACACATGCACTAAGAAATTCTAATATGTTTTCATATTTAACTTATTATATTCTTTAATCAACTAATAACGTTTTTTCTCTGGTTTTGGATGAAGAGTGTATGCATTCTCAATCTGCTCACCAACAAAATGGTTGAATCCTTTGAGAAGGTAAGAGAAGACGAGGTAAATGCAATGATCGAGAAGCTGGAGAAAGCAAGTTCTTCTTCTTCATCAGAAAATCTGAGCGAACTCTTTATAACTCTACCAAGCGATGTTACGAGTAGAGTTGCGTTGGGAAGAAAACATAGCGAGGACGAGACCGCAAGGGATCTCAAGAAGCGAGTGAGGCAGATCATGGAGCTTTTAGGCGAGTTCCCGATCGGGGAATATGTCCCCATATTGGCATGGATAGATGGGATCCGTGGTTTCAATAATAAAATTAAGGAAGTGAGTCGAGGGTTTAGCGATCTTATGGACAAAGTGGTGCAAGAACATTTAGAGGCGAGTAACGATAAAGCGGATTTCGTGGATATATTGTTATCAATCGAAAAAGATAAGAACAGTGGATTCCAAGTTCAAAGAAACGACATAAAATTTATGATCTTGGTAAGATCATTATAAGCCAATTCATTTATAATATATGGTCACATATGAAATATTTCTATGAGTAATGACATGTAACTTTTCTACTTCATATCAGGATATGTTTATCGGAGGAACGTCAACAACTTCGACTCTACTAGAATGGACGATGACGGAACTGATCAGAAGTCCAAAGAGTATGAAGAAACTCCAAGACGAGATTCGGTCAACTATTAGGCCACATGGTTCATACATAAAAGAAAAAGAAGTGGAAAATATGAAATACTTAAAAGCCGTGATTAAAGAGGTGCTTCGGTTGCATCCTTCTCTTCCAATGATACTTCCCAGACTCTTAAGTGAAGATGTCAAAGTAAAGGGATATAACATAGCCGCAGGGACAGAGGTAAACTTATTCTTATCAAATTAAATTCTTATATGCAAAGAAACACCATAAATAATTTCAAAATTATTTTTATCACGGTTAATTATCATTTGCAAGAATTTACCCTAGCAGTTCACACATAACTTTACATATATACCTCTTAATTAGTCATGGTTATACAGTAAAAAAATATGTTTGCCAAATTTGGTTACTTAAAAAAGGGTATTAGCTATAAATCTTAAAAATTATTTACCATCCTGTTGATACATACATAGCTAATGATTTCGGTTAAATTGTATTGGAACCATGTCTAGGTGATAATCAATGCTTGGGCGATCCAACGAGACACTGCGATATGGGGACCGGATGCTGAAGAATTCAAACCGGAGAGACACTTAGATTCAGGTTTAGATTATCACGGAAAAAATCTGAACTACATCCCATTCGGATCAGGGAGAAGGATATGCCCCGGGATAAATCTTGCTTTGGGTCTGGCAGAGGTGACAGTGGCCAACCTTGTAGGCCGATTTGACTGGAGGGTAGAGGCTGGACCAAATGGGGATCAACCTGATCTAACTGAAGCCATTGGTATCGATGTTTGCCGCAAATTCCCTCTCATTGCATTTCCATCTTCGGTTGTGTAACATGTTTTCTCTTTCACCTTGTTATGCTATGCAACACTAATAAGACGAGTTGTAAGAAATAAACAATCCTTTATTTCGGTAATAAGTATATCCAAATTAATAAATAAATTCAGTTAAGAATATCTTTTTATTTAATGAAATATTTCTTATATATCATTGTTTGTTATATATCTGAATTCAAAACTAAAATTAATTTAATTTGTGGAAAATATCTTTGGTTGTTTTATTTTAAAATTGTTTTCGACGATGAGGATTTTGAATTATATATAATTTATTTACAAAGCGAAATTCATTTTATCAAATCAGTAATTTTTGTTATTATTAATTTCTATCCGAGTACGAAAAAAAACTATGCACATATTTAAAAGGTTTTAAATAATTTGTTAAATATATTGACATTGTACTCGTTCACTGATAACAAATTCTTCTATTGAATGCGCATGAGTAAAAAAGCATTGCATCCGGACCCAATATACATAGGTCTTACAAACTCAATAGACTTTATCATATTTCTATTCCTGACAAAAGACCTTAAAATATTTAGGCGAAAGAAAAAACTTAAAAGCACCCAACGCTTTCTACGATCATTAGATTATCAAAACAGGACTGTGACGTCCTTCCTATCGCTTCCGTACTTTGTGCTTGATGGGCACAATTGAATAAGGACTAGAATCTTATGAAACTTCTAAATAATCTCATACCCAAGGGACGTTTCGTTGTATTATTTGTGCTTCAAGATTGTGTAGTAGTAGCCTATTAGGTAGCTATGTTTTCAACTCGCTAGGCATTAGGTTCAGATAGAAAATGAAAAAGCGCTTTTGATAATTACGAATAATATTGTCCATTACTATAACGACTTGAAAGTTAATAGTATTTTCTAATGTATATGTACTCATAATATATACATACATACATACTATCATACATATATGTACTTACAAATTGGGATAAATAGAGAGGTGTTGAATGCTTCTGATCATCTGGTGGTTGGTCATGTACTTCGCCAAGAGATCCACTGATCGATGTGAAACAAAATCGCCTCTTCGATCAATGATCGTATCGTCCGTCATTGTTGGCTAACAGCTGTTCAAGAAATTAACAATGTTCTACACTTTTAGATTAACATCAATTGTACTTATAATGTCTCAAATTCTAAGTAGACAAGTCCAAGTAGTTTTAAGAACTCACTTCTCAATATACCTCACATTTTAGCTAGTCATATATTTTAATTTTCTAGATTTGCAGTAAGTGGTCCTAAGCGGTAGAGACCACAAAAGGCTGAGCAAAGGAAGATGAGAACAAACAATGTGTCTGTACAAAATTTAAAATTTCCAGCTAATATAATTCGAAAAAGGAAAACAAAAAAGCCAAAAGAAAGATAAATGGATATGAGAATTATATAGTGTTGATCATACTATAACCACAAATCTTGGGTACATAATGTAATATTATTTCATTAATATAGTCACACGATACATTATATTGTTACTTAAAGCTAGCTAGTCTCTCAACACTCGAAAGTCAAAAATGTTGTTTATCTAGTAATAAAAGCCTGTTTGCGACATGGATAAATACAGGCACGATCTACAACTTCAGCTACATGTGTGTGTGTGGTTCTATGTCAAGAAGCACAATTACTACTTAATTAAATGACTGTTATTTTAAGTTTATAGTAGCATACGATAATATGCAAATGATCAAGCCGCCGGTGCAACGTCACAGTCATCGTCGTCATCGTCTCCTCCGTTCTCTTGGCCACCAATTTGTAAGTAAGCAATTGGCCAAGTCTGAGTTGATTCGTATAGCCTGCCTTCTGCGTTGTTGTGACTCACCACTGCCATTTTTAACTAGGGTTTTGTGTGTTTCTGATTTAGTAGAAGATTTTTGGTGTTGGTTGCAGTTATAGAGCTCATGTACTGCCTCTGAATTTATAGCATTTTCAGGTATACCTAGATTCTCAAGAATAATCAACAGCACACGCTTTTTTGTAAGGTTAATATTAAAAGTTGTAGAAAATAATTATTTATATAGTGAGAAAAGAAAATAAATATTTATTCTCACGTGAAGTTCTCAGTGATGTTGAATCTAAGTTTAGGAATCGTTATATGAAAAAGTATGAATAAATCAGGAACTTAAAAGAAAAAATCTGATAGCTATTGTATAGACTATATATATACTCTATTTACAGTCTCGAGCTATGAAATGAAAATGTATAAAGTTTACGGTTTAGAAATTTATCATCAGATCTGCAGTAATATATTTTCTTTTAAGAAAAAATAAATCTATAAGGTCAAAACCATTGTGTCATGGAGTTGAACGAAAATTGACTCAATACTCTTAAAATTATATTACTTTTTCTTACATTTTACACTTGACTTAATTTTTCTTGATATGACGTCAATGTGCGTCTATATGTATGTATAAACACACATGCATGTTTTCCTCTCAAATCCAAAAAAAAAGAAGAAGATACATAGTTTTATGCATAATCAAAGGTACCACATTGAATTGATAATCAACATGCTTAATTAGAGCATCTTTAATGGGGGGTTTTAAACAAGTTTCTTAACAAAGAATAAACAAATTATATGATTTAAATATTCATAAGTCTCTTAACTTTGATGAAACCTAGGCAAATTATCTCTTAGTTAAGAGATAATTGGTTTTGGTTTCACTAAATTTAAGAGATCCATAATAAAAAATATTATTTATCTATATTTATACTTTAATTTTGATTAAAAGACTTAGGTTTAAAAACTACCATTGAGGATGCTCTTAGATACATAAAACGACAAGTGAAATACCAAAAAGAAAAAAAAAATATTCCTTTTGTTTCTCTCTATGACTCTATCTACAAAGTCTTTTGGTTTTTTTGCCCTTTGTGAAAAGCAAAGAGAATGCAAGTGTGACATGGCAACGGTTATGACCACAAATTTGTACAACGTGGCACGTCATAGCCCGCACGTGAGCCAACCTCATGGAAGTTAGTCGCAACTCACGTTTCACACGTGGTGGGAACAGTTCATGCACACTCTTACGTTACCTTGCCATGCGCCTTCTTGCTCTCTATCTCTATATACGACATCTACATAGATTTGTTCCATTACCATACGTGAGTGTGAATAATAATGACCTCATTTTATACTCTACAACAAGCTTTTGGAGGAATACTTTTAGAGCATAAAACCCTAAAGCTTCTGTCATAGTCTTTCTACTATGTTGGCGACTATAATTCGAATAATATCTTATGGAGCATTGAGTCAATGCTTATTTAAATATACATGTGGATCACCTTATGATAATCACGTTTAAGGCAAACCAAGTAAAAAAGTTTACTTTAGTTTATGGTTCGACTCCGGTTCAATAACTCTTTAATTTTAGACTCGGTTTTGATTCAATTGGACTAGAAGCTTGTTGGTGGAAGTGAACTTATGAATTCTGACTTGGTTGGGACAAAATTAGAAGAAGAGAGGATTAATTTAATAAACTTTTTTTTTACGTAGCTTTCTAGGAAAATGTCTCATTTTGTTTCATTACACTAATTAAGTATTGCCTAAATGTAGAAACATAAGTGATTTTTGCATAAAATATTTCTTTTCCATCATTTTTTTCGTCGCCCCACCATCTTTGTTTGGTTAAAAAATTTGTGAGCCCTCTCGTAGACTTTTGTACTCATGGCCATTTGCAAGAATAGTATAAACAAGGTTGGTGATAGCTTGTATTGACGTCACAATTGGTGTATATTCATGTCGTAAACTAGACTTCTGCGATTGTGCAAACTAAAATTTCATGTTAATTTTCAACTAAACTGTTGACTGTGTAAAGTCAAAAATTTATTTTAAAATAGTAGAATCAAATCGATGTTAGAGAATGTGTTGGTGAACCTCCTTGGTAGCGTTCTCTATCACGAGAAACCTTGCCGTCTTGGAGCCTGTTCTCGGCAAAATATTCGACAGAGCGCCGATCCATCTCCTCTTCCTCTTCCTAGTCTCAGTTCCTTCAAAAGTGGGCATACTCTTAAGTGGGCTTTTTGTTGGGTCTAGCCTATTATCTTTGTATGTGGATCTTGGTCCAGTCTTATTGAATCCTTGATTGAATCTGCAAAAGAAGAAGAAGAATCCATGAGAAGAAGATCATAGCAAAGTGAAACGAAGAAGAAGAAGTCGTGAAGAGGCCAGCTACAAAGGAGGAGAAGAACAAGTCAATAAAGATGTTGGGCTTGTTGTTTGTAATAAGTACTTGGGCTAATTGTTATGTTAGGCCCAAATGAGTAAAGTGTTGTTTAAGTTAGTCAAGTCTAGGTAAGAGTAGTTGCAAGTGTTGTTAGAGTTCCAACACAAGTAGGAGGCTTGTGTAAGAGTGCCTAGAACATAGGAGTATAGTCTAAGTAAGAGTATGATTAGGTCTAAGTGCAAGTGGGCAATAGTGTCAAGTAGTATATGTATGTGTGTCTTTGTGTTGTGTAAGGTATCCAAGTTTATTAACAATGTAGACATTAAAGTGTTTAAACGTGTTCTTGTACTTTCTGTTTTAACAAGAACAAAAACAGAGGTTGTGAGCAAAACAGAGAGTCTATGGTGAGAATTACAACAAGAGCACTATTCCTGCATTACCCTTCTTTTTGAGAATTTTCCTTGTTTCGGTTTCAATGACTAAGAAATTGTTATGTGTCCTAACCGATTTGTGCTCTAATGGAATGTTCAGCACGGGACTGCCGGTCTGTTAGAGACAACGTGAAACAATTCGGTGCGATCCCGATTTGTGCTCTAATTATGTAGTTTACTTTATTTATACTGAGTCTCGGTGTAAACTCTAAATCGTAAGACAAGAAATAAATAAATCTACAGTAGGATACGGATTTTGGATAGGGTGTATAATATGCATGTCCAGATTATAAGAATTTGTTGGCAACATGGCATTGCATAATCTACATGTTTCCTCTTTGCCAAAATCTCTAGAAGCTATACACATCATTCTTTTTTTTTCTTGAGTCATATAGAATAAGACACATTTTAGCTACCTCGTTCATCCTTTCATCTAGATGCAACAAAACTAAGATTTACGGAAAATTACTTAGGAGTGTGATAGCCAAAGGTCCCACAAGGCCACAACTCTTATAAAGTAAAGACGAATAGTATTATCAGGAGCTTGATTTGAGAGAGATTAAATTCCACTAATACTTGATAGTCTTGGAAAAGAGACTGAACCTTCTCATAAAACGAATAACCAAAATGTCTTTTACAGTTGAAGAGAATTTGTTCTTCAGAATATTTACAGGACTTCTTTAGATTACAAGTTTGACTGACCCATCTAACAACGGGTAAGCTTCTTAACTTGAGTAGTCAACATTTTGATTATTCAACTAATTAATACAACTTAATTAGTTATTGAATGGGTTATTCAAACTTCTAAATCAAGGTTATAAGATATTATAAAAAACATATATGTACTCTACTAAAAGTAAAAAGATGGTTCACAAATATATTTTGGTTTAGTAATAGACAAATAACTAGCATGTACGTATACGTCGCACGGTGGTTCTCTTAGTATTTTATGAAAGTAATATTTATTTCAATAAGAGTTAAACCGCATTTAAAAAGTAAAGTTTATGGAAAACACGAATGTAAATGTAGAACAGTTTTTTATTGGTCAAACTTGAATAGTAAAACAACAAAAATCAAAATATAGTCAAATCAATAATCTTTGAATTTTGCTAAGGGATTGACCGACTTTCGTACTGCTTGTTCTTTCGTCTGCCGATGTGTCGAGTTAGCTTAGCTACCCTAAGACATTTATATTTTCTCTTGTTTATATTGGTATGATACATTCAGATCTAATGATAAAATTGTACCAACAATACTGTTTTTAGTTACATTCTTTTTTAAGAAAACATGAGAGAAATACATCAACAAATTTTGACAAATGACTTCTCAAAATAATACATAAGAGATATATGATGTGTTTATAGTGACATATATAGTAGCATATACAAATTGTTTTGTAAATTTATATCCACGTCTTGAAATTATATTCATGAGAATTAGTCAGTTTTTAAAATATTTATTGTTCTACCAGCAGCCTTGCGAAGGTATTTGCTGCACATGCACAAATGACATTAAAATGTCTTCGCAATAAATGATTTGACAAGATTAATTCGTTCCATCAGCAGCTTTATGAGAAAAATCATGGAATCAAATCAACGATGAAATTATAATGGTTTGGTTACATGCATTAGCCTATACTATACATGATTGGTTTAATAATCTAATTCATATG